>Ga0308025_1000081_pt1 | contig 49072 bp, 50 predicted proteins | sample Neamet422_FD_201298 | JGI IMG/M metagenome (GOLD analysis project Ga0308025, IMG submission 201298) | Marine microbial communities from water near the shore, Antarctic Ocean - #422 | ecosystem: Environmental > Aquatic > Marine > Unclassified | place: Southern Ocean | collected 2014-10-03
GATGGAAAATTTTTTGAAAACTGAACGGTAAAAGAATATTGAAAACTATTTATAATTTCGCTTGTTATTTTACTTGCATTTGTTGCCAATTTAATATTCCTAATACCTAATGAGAGAAATGTGAAGATAAAAATAGAAAAAATAAATTTTTTATACATTTTAGGAATAAAAAGGTCTTTTTTTATGTTAAAAACAATAATAAGCAAATAGCAAAGTATCAATACGGAAAAAAATAAACCAAGTTGATTAGCCAAAATAAACTCTGTAGCTTCATTAAAATTACTTAAAAATAAGGATGCAATAGCTTCTTCTGAAGAGGGTGTTTTAAGAAGTATAATATGATTGCTTTCTATTACAATCAGTGGAAATATTACTATTGTAAGATATCCAAAGTATTTGGGTTTTAAGAAAGTTAACGGTAGGCTTACCATTGCAAAAGAAATTAATACGAACACCAATTTTTTTACAGTAGTACCCACGGCAGAATCTTCACCAATAATAGCTAATAATAGACTAGGGCACATGCCTATTAGTAAGAGTGATATAACAAATATATATTGTTTTTTATTGTTTTTCTTTTTGCCCATTTTTCATTAAATAAGATTTTAAAAATGGATCAATATCGCCATTCATAACATTGTCCACATTACCAGTTTCATATGCAGTTCTCACATCTTTTACTAATTTATAAGGATGCATAACGTAATTTCTAATCTGACTGCCCCATTCATTTTTTAACTTACCAGATTCAATTTTATCTCTTGCTGCTTGTTGTTTTTGTAATTCAATTTCATATAATTGAGATTTCAACATTTTCATCGCAGTAGCTCTATTATCGTGCTGAGAACGAGAATTAGAACAAGAAATTTGAATTCCAGAAGGTTTATGGGTCAACTGAACTTTTGTTTCAACCTTATTTACATTTTGTCCGCCAGCACCACTAGAGCGTGCAGTTACAATTTCTATATCTGCAGGATTTATGTCTATTTCAATAGAATCGTCAGCTACAGGAAAAACATATACAGAGCCAAAAGTTGTATGGCGTTTACCATTAGAGTCAAAAGGTGAAATACGCACCAACCTGTGTACCCCATTTTCTCCTTTTAACCAACCAAAAGCATAATCGCCTTCAATTTCTATTGTAATTGTTTTAATTCCTACCACATCGCCTGCTTGATAATTGAGCGTTTTTAATTTAAAACCTTGCTTTTCTGCCCACATAGTGTACATTCTAGACAACATTTCTACCCAATCACAGCTTTCTGTTCCTCCGGCACCCGCATTAATTTGTATGGTTGCAGATAAAGAATCTCCTTCTTCAGAGAGCATATTTCTAAACTCTAAGTCTTCTAAAAAAGTATTGGTAAGTTCAAATTGTTCTATAACTTCCTTTTCTTCAACTTCACCCTCTTTATAAAAATCATATAATACGACCACATCCTCATTTAAAATAATGGTTTTATGATAATCTTCTACCCATTTTTTCTTAAAACGTAAGTCTTTCATGAATACTTCCGCCGCTTTCGGATCGTTCCAAAAATCTGGATCTACCGTCTTTTCTTCTTCGTTTGCTATTTCTATGAGTTTTTTGTCAATCTCTAAATAAGATTTTAATTTCTCAATTCTAGCAGCAATATCTTTAAGTTGGTCTTGTGTAATCATAAGCTCAACAAAAATAAATGAAATTTTAAGATTTCTCGTTTTAAAAGCTGATAGATATTTTATAGATTTATAGAAAATTTATCAAACATGAAAAAAGCACTACTAATTCTTTTTTTTATTACTTTTTCTATTAACGCATTTTCTCAATTTTTTATTGAGAAAACAGGAAATAAATTACAAAAAGGAATCACTAAATATGAAGGCTATTTTACTTTTTATTATGATGATAATTCAGATAAAATATTTCTTCAAATAGATGATTTAAATACTGAATTTCTTTACGTACGTTCGCTATCAGAAGGAATTGGTTCTAATGATATTGGTTTAGATAGAGGTCAGTTAGGCGGCGGAGCAGTTGTTTATTTTAAGAAAGCTGGTAATAAAATTATGCTTATACAGCCTAACCAAGATTATAGAGCTATTACGTCAAATATAGAGGAAAAAAAGTCTGTGAAACAAGCCTTTGCAAAATCCGTATTACACGGATTTAAAATTGAAAAAACGAATAAAAATATTTTTTTAGTAGATGCTACAAATTTTTTTATACGAGATGCGCACGGAGTCTCAAACATATTGGCTAGAAATAAACAAGGAAATTATAGTTTAGATAAGAGTAAATCTGCTTTTAATACAAAAAGAATAAAAGCTTTTCCAAAGAATGTAGAGTTTGATGTAATGCTAACTTTTAAAGGAACTCCCAAGGGATATAATATTAGATCTGTAACTCCAGATGCAAGTTTGGTTACTATTAATCAACATCATTCTTTTGTAGAATTACCAGATAATAATTATCGGCCTAGAAGATTTGATCCGCGTTCAGGAGCGAATATGATGTCTTATTTAGATTATGCAACTCCGGTAAATCAGTCTATTACAAAAAGATTTATTAGAAGACATCGATTAGAAAAAGTAAATCCAAATGCGGAAATGTCAGTAGCTAAAGAGCCAATTATCTATTATTTAGACAGAGGTACACCAGAACCTGTTCGTTCTGCATTATTAGATGGCGGACGCTGGTGGAATGAAGCTTTTGAAGCAGCTGGTTACAAAGATGCTTTTCAAATGAAAATGTTGCCCGAAGGTGCAGATCCTTTAGATGTGCGTTATAACATGGTGCAGTGGGTGCATCGTTCCACGAGAGGTTGGAGTTATGGCGCAAGTATTTCTGATCCAAGAACAGGTGAAATTATCAAAGGTCATGTTAGTCTAGGGAGTTTAAGAATTCGTCAAGATTTTTTAATTGCACAAGCATTGCAAGCGCCGTATGCTAAAAATAATTTAGACGACAATTTTGCCTTACAAATGGCAATTGCGAGAATTAGACAATTATCTGCTCATGAAATAGGTCATACTTTAGGTTTTGCACATAATTTTGCAGCAAGTACTAACAATAGGGCTTCTGTAATGGATTATCCGCACCCGAAGTTTATTTTAGAAGACGGAAAAATAGATTTTTCTAATGCCTATGGCACTAAGATTGGTCTTTGGGACAAAGTAATAGTTGCCTATGCATATCAAGATTTTTCAAAAGATAAAAATGAAGAAGAAGAATTGAATGCCATTTTAGAAAATGCTTTTGCAACCGGATTAAAATACTTGTCAGACTCAGACGCAAGGCCTCAAGGGAGTGCTAGTAGTTCCGCCCACTTATGGGATAATGGGGGCAATATTCATGATGAATTGTATAACATTCTTAAAATAAGAAAAACAGCAATAGATAATTTCTCTACAGATAACATAAAAACAGGCCAACCTTATTCTATTTTAGAAGATGTATTTGTGCCACTGTATTTCTTGCATCGTTTTCAAACAGAAGCAACCGTGAAATTAATTGGTGGTTTAGACTATAGTTATGCAGTTAAAGGAGGTGGACAAACAATTGTAAAAAGAGTTTCTGGCACTACAGAAAGAATTGCATTACAAGCTGTTTTAAAAACAATAATGGTTGATGAAATAGCAATTCCAATAGAGAAGTTAAAATTGTTTCCACCAAGAGCAATGGGGTTTGGTAGAACTAGAGAATCTTTTAAAAGTAATTTAGGTATTGAATTTGATGCTTTTGGAGCTGTAGAAACAGCAAGTGAAATGACGTTGAATTTGTTATTAAACCCTCAAAGAGCTTCAAGACTAATTGCGCATAAAAGTTTAAACAAAAACCAATTAGGTTTGGTTGAGTTGATTGATGAATTAGTTGTTAAAACCATCAATAGAACTCACGAGAACTCTTATTTTCAAGAATTACAAAACGTAATAAATGTAAAGGTTTTAGAACAATTATTTTATTTAGGAGCTTCTAAAAACCTGTACCAACAAGTAAATGCAATTGTATTGTTTAAGTTAAATGAAATCAAATTGAGTATACAAGATAAAAATGCCACAGGAATTCAAGATATATATGACAAGGCAATGGTTAAAATGATCGATAGTTTTATTAAGAAACCTACATCTTTTAAAACAACAAAAGCTCCTCAGATTCCAGATGGTTCGCCAATTGGAAGCGATAAGCACTAATAAAACGAAAGAGTCACGAAGAGTTATTTAAAATTTTAGATAGCTTTTATAATTAAATACAAAATAAACAGATGATTATAGACCTAATTTCAGATACAGTTACAAAACCAACAGCAAAAATGTTGGATGTAATGATGCATGCAAAAGTTGGAGATGATGTTTTTAAAAGTGACCCAACCGTAAATGAATTGCAAGAAAAAGCGGCAAAAATGTTCGGAATGGAAGATGCATTATTTTTTCCTTCTGGAACAATGGCAAATCAGACTGCCATAAAACTGCACACCCAACCTGGAGATAAATTAATATGCGACAAGTATGCTCATGTTTACAATTACGAGGGCGGAGGAGCAGCCTTTAACTCTGGAGTTACTTGCAAATTAATTGACGGACAAAGAGGTATGTTTACTGCGGCCCAATTAGAAGAAGCTGTTGCTGGTAGAGCAGACATTCATGTGCCTTACTCAAGGCTGGTATGTATAGAAAACACTACAAATAAAGGAGGTGGTGCGTGCTGGGATTTTTCGGAATTAGAGAAAATTCAAAAAATAGCTAAAGAGAATAACTTAGCTTTTCATTTAGACGGTGCGCGTTTGTTCAATGCTTTGGTAGCTAAAAAAGAGTCTCCAGAACAATATGGACAATTATTTGACACCATTTCTATTTGTTTATCTAAAGGCTTAGGAGCGCCAATAGGATCTATTTTATTAGGTTCTAAAAAGGATATAGCAAAGGCTTTAAGGATTCGAAAACTCTTTGGTGGAGCCATGAGGCAGGTTGGTTTTTTAGCAGCTGCAGGTATTTATGCTCTAGATAATCATATAAATCGTTTGCAAGAAGATCATCAAAAAGCAAAAGAAATTGGTGCAGTTTTAGAATCTGTTTCTTATGTTACAAAGTTGGAAACTATAGAAACTAATATCGTTATTTTTTATGTGGATGAAAAAATAGGCGCGGACAATTTTATCCAAAAAATGAAAGAGAAGAACATTCTATTAACGCCAATGGGTGAAGGTAGAATTAGAATTGTTACGCATTTAGATTATACAAATGAGATGCACGAAATACTTTTAAAAGCGCTTCAAAATTTTTAGAAGCAAAAATTAATGAGAGGTGAATTTAAGATGTCAAAAATAATCTTTAATCTTTGCTGTCTAATTTTGCCAATTCTTTATAATTTCTATTTAATTTTTTTAATAAGAAGCCGTATAATAATTGGTAGAATAAACATAAAATTCCTAAAATCAATAAGGTGGCAATAAGTGTTGCAAAAACTATAAAAAGAATTTTTTTATTACTTAAATCTTCTAAGTTCGTTTGAATAGATGCAATGGTAGCTACAATTATAACTAATACCATATAACCGAGGTTAAAAAGAACATAATTTCGAACTGTTTTTCTGGTTTTAATTATTTTTTTCATCAAGTTACTCGTAGAGTCTGTGGCAGAAATTCTTTTGTAATTCAAATAGAACATTACTAGAAAGTAAAACAAGATAATATAGGCTACAATTTGAGAATAAAAAATAAAATTTATCAAACCTAATTTTTCGTATTCAGCATAAGCTTCATCCATATCTATAAAAAAATGGAGAGAGTTTAAGATTACAAACTCAAGAATACCAATAATAAATATCCATTTTACAATAGAAGATGATTTTGATTGTGCCAATTTGTAAATCTCTACAGTAGAGCGTTTACATGCTTCTTCTGGTTGATTTTTCCAGGCTTTTTTATAGTTGTCTAATAAATCCATATTTATGGGTTTAAGATGTTTTTTAATTTTTCTTTTGCTCTGTTCATTTTCACTCTTGCATTTACATTGGTAATTCCTAATGTTTCCGATATTTCTTTATAAGGTTTATCCTCTAGGTATAAAAAAATCAGTGCTTTGTCTATGTCATTTAATTTATGAATTGCTCCGTAAAGCGCTTTTAATTGAATTTCTTCCGTATCATCATACGGAGTTGTTTTAATTTTAAAGGCAACATCACTAAAATCCTGTGTTTTTATTGTTCTTGTAGATTTTCTATACAATGAAATCGCAGTGTTTAAAGCAACTCTATACATCCAAGTACTAAATTTGGAATCCCCTCTAAACTTAGGGTAGTTTTTCCAAACCTGTATGGTTATTTCTTGAAATAAATCATTGTGTGCATCTCTATTTGTAGTATAAATTCTACAAATTTTGTGTGCTATATTTTGATTTGTCTCAAAGTCTAATAAAAATTTAGTTTCTAAATCTTTTTGCAAATTTTTGTATTCGTTTGTTGTTTATAAGTAGCAAAAATATATTAATTGTTACAATCTTATTAATATATTTTTTACCGAGTTTAAAATATATATCTTTGGACAACTCAAAAATATAAACATTGGACAATATTAAGCAAGATTTTACAATCAAAGACCTGGAAAATATATCAGGAATTAAAGCGCATACAATCCGTATTTGGGAAAAAAGGTATAGTTTATTAGAACCGAAAAGAACCGACACCAATATTCGATATTATTCTCATCAAAATTTACAAAAGATTTTAAATGTTGTTTTATTAACTAAAAATGACTACAAAATATCTAGAATTGCAAAAATGTCTGAAGAAGAAATTTTATTGCAGTCAAGAGAGGTTGCCTTCAATAGTGCTGTAAATGATGACGCTATTAATGCGTTAAAATTGGCAATGTTTAAATTCGATAAAGTATTATTTAACAAAACATATGACAAGTTATTAGGTAAAAAAGATTTTAAAAAAATTTTTAAAGATGTATTTATTCCGTTTCTAAATCATATTGGATTGTTATGGCAAACAGATACCTTATTGCCTGCTCACGAGCACTTTGTATCTAATTTAATAGCTCAGAAAATTCATATAAACACAGAGCTTTTAGAGCACGCTGTTTCAGAATCAAAAAAAACCTACATTTTGTTTTTGCCAGAAAATGAAATCCATGAATTAGGTTTGTTGTATCTAAATTATGAGTTAATTTTAAAAGGGAATAACACCATATATTTAGGACAAAACTTACCCTTAGACAACTTAAAGTGTTTTTTTGAAAATAAAAAAGAATTGTGCTTTGTTACGTCTTTAACCGTGCAACCTTATGAAGATAAAATTGAAGATTATTTCAAACAAATTGAGGGTATTCTTAAGGAAACAAGCCATGAGTTTATTGCAATTGGTAGAAAAACCTCTTTATTGAAGGCTAGAGATTATAAATCGAATGTTTCTTTTTATAATTCGGTTTCAGATGTGTTAAAAGTGATATAATTTTTTACATACTTTATAATCTTGTTTAGTTTTTTGGTATCTTTGTTGAACAAATAGATTTAATGAAAAAAGACATTCATATTATTGGTTCTGGATTCTCTGCTTTGTCAGCGGCTTGTTATTTAGCAAAAGAGGGTTACAACGTTACTGTTTTAGAGAAAAACGATACTTTAGGTGGAAGAGCAAGACAGTATAAAAAAGACGGATTTACATTCGATTTAGGACCTTCTTGGTATTGGATGCCAGATGTATTTGAACGTTTTTTTGCAGATTTTGGCAAGAAACCTTCAGATTATTACACGCTAGATAAATTAAGTCCGGGTTATGAAGTTTATTTCGGCGAAAATTCTTCTCTAAAAATTTCTGAAAATTTAGAAGACATTTATAAGATGTTTGAGAAAGAAGAGGAAGGAAGTGCGAAACATTTAAAATCTTTTTTAGACTCTGCAAAGTCAAATTACGAAACAGCCATTTTAGATTTAGTCTACAAACCAGGTATCTCTCCTTTAGAATTAGTTACAACAACCACTGTTGCAAGAGTAACTCAATTCTTTTCTACCATTAGAAAACAAGTAAGAAAAAATATAAAAAGCAGTAAATTAATCAAGATTTTAGAATTCCCTGTCTTATTTTTAGGTGCAAAACCTAGCAATACACCGGCCTTTTACAATTTCATGAACTATGCTGATTTTGGACTAGGTACATGGCATCCAAGAGGGGGAATGTATAAAGTAATTGAAGGTATGGTTTCTTTAGCGACTTCTTTAGGTGTAAATTTCGAAGTAAATTCAAACGTAGAGAAAATTTTAACAGACTCAAAAAAGAACGTTTCTGGTTTGGTTGTAAATGGCAAAACTATTGAAACCACCTTGGTTTTAAGCGGTGCCGATTATCATCATACAGAAACATTATTAGATGAAAACTTAAGACAACATTCAGAAAAGTATTGGGATAAAAAAACATTTGCACCTTCTTCGTTATTATTTTATGTTGGTTTTGATAAGAAGATAGAAAACGCAAGCCATCACACCTTATTTTTTGACACAGATTTTGACCTGCATGCAGAAGAAATTTATGACAATCCTAAATGGCCAACAAACCCATTATTTTATGCTAATTTTACTTCGATGACAGATCATACTTCTGCACCAGAAGGCAAAGAAGCTGGATTTTTCTTAATTCCTTTAGCACCAGGAATTGAGGATACAGAAGAATTAAGAGAAGCATATTTTCACAAAATAATAGATAGATTTGAAAATTTAACAAATCAAGAAGTGAAAAAAAGTGTTATCTTTAAGAGGTCTTTTTGTGTGAAAGACTTTAAGGAAGAATACAACTCTTACAAGGGAAATGCTTACGGAATGGCAAATACATTGTTGCAAACTGCTTTTTTAAGACCTAAAATTAAAAGTAGCAAAGTAAATAATTTGTATTTTACAGGACAGTTAACGGTTCCTGGACCTGGTGTGCCACCTGCATTAATTTCAGGAAAAATAGCATCATCATTAATTAAAAAAAATAAACAGTAGCGTATATGAAAGATTTATTTGACACTGTTTCTAATGACTGTAGCAAGTTGGTTACAGAAAAATACAGTACGTCTTTTTCAATGGCGGTGCATACCTTATCTCCAAAAATAAGAACAGATATTTATAATATATATGGTTTTGTACGTTTTGCAGATGAAATTGTAGATACTTTTCACAACTATGATAAAGAGTTGTTAATGAAGCATTTTGAGCGTGATTATTACATAGCAAAAGAGCAAGGAATTAGTTTAAATCCTATTTTAAATTCGTTCCAACAAACGGTGAGTCGGCATAAAATTCCCGATGAAATGGTACAAGCCTTCTTAAAGAGTATGAAAGCAGACTTGTACAAAACAGAATATACTACGAAAGAAGAGTACGATGAGTATATATATGGTTCTGCAGATGTAGTGGGCCTCATGTGCCTAAAAGTTTTTGTAAACGGTGATGATGAGATGTTTGCGAGTTTAAAAGATGCAGCAATGCGTTTGGGATCGGCATTTCAAAAAGTAAATTTTTTAAGAGATTTAAAAGATGACTACGAGGTTTTAAATAGGTCTTATTTTCCGAACATAGATTTGGGGAAATTAGATACTGCTTCGAAGCAATTAATTATAGACGAGATTGAAGCAGATTTTGATTTTGCATTTACAAATGGAATTTTAAAATTGCCAGTAGAAGCAAAATTCGGAGTGTATATGGCGTATCGATATTACAGAAGGTTGTTAAAGAAATTAAACAATGTTCCTTCAGAAAAAATTATGGATACGAGAATTCGAATTTCGGACCCAATGAAATTAAACTTATTAGCAAGAAGTTACGTGAAGTATAAATTAAAAATGATATAAGATGATGTTTGCTCTAATTACGTTGGGAGTTTTTTGCGCAATGGAAGGTGTAAGCTGGTTTACGCATAAATATGTGATGCACGGTTTTGGATGGTATTTGCATGAGGACCACCATCAGCCAAAATACGATGGCTTTGAAAAAAATGACGCTTTTTTTGTAGTATTTGCAATACCCAGCATGGCTTTATTCTATTTTGGTAGTTATACAGAATATACGTATTTGCTTTATATCGGTTTGGGGATTATGTGCTATGGAATCGCTTATTTTACCATTCATGATGTCTTAATTCATCAACGTTTTAAATGGTTTAAAAACACCAATAATAGATATTTAAAAGGATTAAGAAAAGCACATAAGATTCACCATAAAAATATGGGAAAGGAAGAAAGTCAATGTTTTGGTATGTTGTTTGTCCCTTTTAAATACTTTAAAAGTCCGAAATTAAATTAGGTTTATCAAAGTCTTATCAAAGTCTTATCAAAGTTTTATTAAGGAACAAAAAAGCAGCTATTTTAAAATAGCTGCTTTTTTGTTGAATACTAATTTTTTGGGTATATAATTTTCGAGGCAGCTTTAGAAGAAAGTCTTCCTTTTAATTTATCTGAATTGTAAACCAAAATAACTTTTAAAGAGTCTAAGGACACATATTTGGTATTTTCTGCTTTTTCTTTAATTGTAGATACTTCTATTTGTTTTTGAGACCAGCAAAAAGTAGAGGCTAGAAAGAATACAAAAACAATTTTTTTCATATAGTAATATTATACTAAGTTTTGTTTACTTTTTTATGATAAAAAAAAACAAATTACAATTATCTCTTGCTTTTTTTAAAAAAAAGGACAAATAATTACTTAAAAAAGAACAAATTTAAAAACAAAGTCTCATTAACTCCTTTTAGAGAGCTTTAACAATATATTCATTAACTATTTTTGAAGTATACATCTTCAATTACTAAATGATGGATTTTATCAACTTTAAATTTAGGTTAATGCTTTTCATCATTTAAATTAATAATCTTTTTTTATAACCGTAAGGTTCTATTTTTTTGTCGATTATCACACTAATAATTTTCCTTAACCCCTATAAAATGTATAACGTCAGCAAAAAGTGAACTAGTTATCACTTTAATATAAGAGATAGGTTTTATTATTTTTAGTACACTTAAAATTAATATTTTAATTATTAGTAAAATTTTATTTTGGGTATTTTTCTTTAATCTTATCTAAACTTAAATTATGGATACTTCCAACATGAGAATGTTGTTTTCCTAAATCGGGTTTGTATTCTCCCGCTTCTACCTGCTCTCCAATTTTTTTATAAGCTTCTCTAAAAGGCATCCCTTCAATAACTAAATTATTAATACTGTCTACCGTAAATAAGTATTGATATTTTTCATCATTTAAATCAATATCTTTTACAATTACCTGTTGAATAGAATAATTTAAAATGTCTAAAATATCTTTTACATCTTCAAAAGCGTTGATTATATTTTCTTTTAACAATTGATAATCTCTGTGATAACCCGTTGGTAAATTATTTGTAATTAACACCATTTCTGTATGTAAAGCCTGAATCTTGTTGCATTTCCCACGAATCAATTCAAAAACATCAGGATTTTTCTTGTGTGGCATAATGCTACTTCCGGTTGTTAATTCATCAGGAAAAGAAATAAAATTAAAATTCTGACTCATATACAAACAGACATCCATTGCAAAACGAGACATTGTATTACACAATCCGCCCAAAGCAGAAGCAATAGAACGCTCACTTTTTCCTCTACTTAATTGTGCGGCAACAACATTGTATTTCATCGAAGCAAAATCTAATTCTTTGGTAGTTAATTCTCTGTCAATAGGAAAAGAACTTCCATATCCCGCAGCAGATCCTAAAGGGTTTTGATCTACAATCTTAGAAACAGCATTTAATAGGTATACATCGTCTATTAATAATTCTGCATATGCAGAAAACCAGAGTCCAAAAGAGGATGGCATAGCCACTTGTAAATGGGTATAACCCGGTAATAAGCTATCTTTATGAGTATCCGCAAGTTTTATTAGTGTATCAAATAATGTTTTCACCTTACCGTTTATGTTGGCTAGGTTTTCTTTGTAATACAAATGAAGTGCTACTAAAACTTGATCATTTCTAGAGCGAGCGGTGTGAATTTTCTTACCAACTTCACCCAATTTATTGGTTAATTCCCATTCAATTTTAGAGTGCACATCTTCAAAAGAGGGTTCAATAATAAAAGTTCCGTTTTCGATATCATTGGCTAATTCTTGCAGACCTCTTTTTAGATTTTTCAATTCATCTGCACTTATGATATTAATAGATTCGAGCATTATGGCATGTGCCAAAGAAGCTTGCACGTCATATTTTGCAATATGCATGTCAATTTCTCTATCATTACCAACCGTAAAGTTTTCTATTTGTTTGTCTATTGAAAATCCTTTATCCCAAAGTTTCATATTTTTTATGTTTTGTCCTGAACAGAACAGGATCTATTTAATTTGTGTGCGCTTAAACGATTACTTTATTGAGTAATTCAATATAAATTTGTATTCCTTCTTCAATTTCAGAGACATAAATAAATTCATCGGCAGAATGCGAACGAGTACTATCTCCTGGACCTAATTTTAAAGATTGACAACTTAAAGATGCTTGATCCGATAAGGTAGGAGAGCCATATGTTTCTATTCCTATCTCAATTCCTGCTTTTACTAAATCATGATTCAAAGAGATAGCAGACGAATTTAAACGTAAACTTCTTGGAGTAATTTTTGTACAAGGTGATTTGTCTTGTAATATATCGGCAATTTCTTGGTTAGAATACGCATCATTTACACGAACGTCAATTACCAAATCTACATGAGCAGGAACTACATTATGCTGTTTTCCAGCGGTAATTTGAGTCACTGTCATTTTTACATCACCTAATGCTTCAGAAGTTTTTTCAAATTTAAAATCTTTAAACCATTGTAAAACTTCAATGGTATTATAGATTGCATTGTTATTATTTGGATGTGCCGCGTGACTCGGGGTTCCTGAGACAATTGCATCAAAAACAACCAAACCTTTTTCTGCAACAGCCAAATTCATTAAGGTCGGTTCGCCAACAATCGCTACATCAATATGTGGTATGATCGTTAGCATACTATTTAAGCCATTTTTACCACTATTTTCTTCCTCGGCAGAAGCCACTATTACCAAATTATAACTTAAGTTTTCTTGTGCATAAAAATGTGTGAATGTGGTCATTAAAGAAACCAAACATCCACCGGCATCATTACTTCCTAAACCATATAATTTGCCGTCTTCTACAATTGCTTTAAAAGGATCTTTTGTATAGGCAGAATTTGGTTTTACAGTGTCATGATGAGAGTTTAATAATAAAGTAGGCTTGCTTTCATCGAAATATTTATTTGTTGCCCAGATATTGTTTTTTGTTCTTTTAAAAGGGATTTTAGTTTCAATAAACCATCCTTCAATAAGTTTAGCTGTGTTTTCTTCTTCTTTAGAGAATGATTGCGTTTCAATCAAATTCTTTAAAAGTGAAATTGCGTTTGCTGTTAATTTTTTGATATTCATTTTTAGATTGTAATACTTGTAAAATTATCGTTTTCTTTTGTAAACATATTAGTATTTCCCATGTTTACTTTGCTAACTCCGTTTTTTAACGCATCAAAGCAATTTTCTAACTTCGGTAACATCCCGTCTGCGATATTTCCATCTTTTAATAATTTGTTATATGTGTTAATATTGAGGTATTTTACAACTGAGTTTTGATCATTAATATTTCTCAAAACTCCATTCAATTCAAAACAATAATAAATAGTGGTTTCGTATTTTTTGCTCATTCCAATGGCAACCTTACTTGCAATTGTATCTGCATTTGTATTTAATAATTGTCCATTTCCATCATGCGTAATTGCACAAAAAACAGGTGTAAAATTAGCTTTAATTAGTCTATCAATAGAATTAGAAGCAACTTCTTTTACATCGCCAACAAAACCGTAATCTATATTTGTTACTTGTCTTTTGTTAGATTTTATACTATTAATATCTGCACCAGTTAATCCAATTGCATCAATTTGTAAAGCTTGTAATTTAGCTACCATATTTTTGTTAACCAAACCACCATAAACCATTGTAATTACCTCTAAAGTCTCTTTATCTGTAATACGTCTGCCATTTACCATTTTAGATTCAATTCCTAATTTAGAGGCCATTGCTGTTGCGCTTTTTCCACCTCCATGTACTAGAATTTTCTTTCCCTCAACAGTTGAAAATAATTTTAGAAAAGCATTTAAAGAAGTATCATCTTCAATAATATTTCCTCCAATTTTTATGATTGATAGTTTTTCTTTAGACATTTTCTAATATTTTTTTCAGTACTAATTGGGCTGCATAGGTTCTATTATTTGCTTGTTCAATTACCAAAGAACTATCGCTGTCTAAAACTGCATCTTCAACAACCATATTTCTTCTTACGGGCAAACAATGCATAAATTTAGCTTTTCCTAATTTCTCTTTGGTAATCATCCAATCATTCGCTGTATTTAATACTTTTCCATACGCTTCAAAAGAACTCCAGTTTTTAGTATACACAAAATCAGCATTTTTAAAAGCTGCTTCTTGGTTATGATAAATAGGTGTGTCTTTGGTAATATTTGGATTTAGATTGTATCCTTCTGGGTTTGAAATTACAAATTCTACATCCATTTTTTGCATTGCTTGTGCAAAACTATTAGCAACTGCATGCGGTAAGGCTTTTACATGTGGCGCCCAACTTAAAACTACTTTAGGTTTCTTTTTTGTTGCATTTTCTGAAATGGTAATTGCATCTGTCAAACCTTGTAGAGGATGCCCAGTCGCACTTTCCATACTTACTATTGGAACAGAAGCAAACTTTATAAATGATTTTAAAACGTGCTCAGATTCGTCCTTTTCTTTGTCGGTTAGTGTTGGGAAAGCTCTTACAGCAATAATATCGCAGTATTGCGAAACTACAGCGGCTGCTTCTTTTATATGTTCTGCAGTAGTGCCATTCATAACGGTTCCATCTTCAAATTCTATTCCCCAGGCATCTCCAGAAACATTCATCACAATAGGGTCCATTCCTAAGTTTAGAGCTGCTTTTTGGGTGCTTAAACGTGTTCTTAGACTGGAATTAAAAAACAAGAGTCCCAATGTTTTGTTTTTTCCTAATTCTTTATTTTTTAAAGGGTTTACTTTTAAATCTTTTGCTTCTGCAATCCAAGAATTGATATTATCAATGTCGTTTATGGAGGTGTAATGTTTCATCTTTTTACTTTTTATACAAGAGGATTAAGCCCTTATCATTATTTTATTTTTGTAAACGGAACTTTATTTTCAAAAGCATCGGTTATAAAATGATCTTCCAAACCATTTACAATCCATGTTTCTATATTTGCATTTTTACTTATTTCTGCCGCTTCAATTTTAGATGCCATTCCACCAGTTCCATGCTCAGATTTACTTTGGACAACCTCATTTTTTAAATCTTCAAAACTAAAGATTTCTGTAATGGTTTTTGGAGCATTATTTTTTATGGATTTTTTCGTGTAAATTCCATTAGTATTAGTAGCTATAATCAATAAATCTGCATTTAATAAAGAGGCTGCTAAGGCGGCTAGCTTGTCATTGTCACCAAACTGAATTTCATCTGTAGCTACAGTATCATTTTCATTAATAATAGGAATGTAATTATTTTGGACTAATACATTAATTGTATTTACAATATTGGTTTTACTTTGTTGTTTTTCGAAATCTGAGTAGGAGAGTAGACATTGCGAACTTAACAAACCATATTCTCTAAAAATTTCTTGATAAATTCTAATCAAATGGGGCTGACCAATAGAGGCCAATGCTTGTTTTACAAATACGGATGATTCCTTACTTTCTAACTTTACAAACTGTTTTGCAACAGCAATAGCTCCAGAACTTACGATAATAAACTCGCAAGTATCTTTAAGCTTTGCAATCTGATTTGCAATATCCTCAATTTTACCTCTAGAGATATTATCGGTTTCTTTTGTAAGTGTATTAGAGCCTACTTTAAGTAAAATACGTTTCTTTTTTTGCATATTATCTTATTTGACCATTCCCATGAACATACCATTTATTTGTTACCAAATGTTGAAGACCAATAGGGCCCCTCTGGTGCAGTTTATCAGTACTAATTGCCAACTCTCCGCCTAAACCTAATTGGCCCCCGTCTGTAAATCGCGTAGAAGCATTATGATATACTGCGGCAGTATCTACATTTTCCATAAAAAAATGAGCTTCTGCCTCATTTTTTGTAATAATTGCTGATGAATGTCCACCAGAATAGGTATTTATCATTTCAATTACCGATTCGTTTGAAGCAATTTCCCCAAGTACTATTTTATGATCTAAAAATTCTTCGTACCAAACTTCATTGGATGAAATTTCTTTAACGCTGTGGTTTTTTGAAATTATTTTATCTCCTAAAACCTGAATTTTAGATTCATTTAACTTTTTTATCAATGTGTTGATGAATTCCTTTTTATTTGGAAGATTTTCATCAATTAAAACCTTGTCAACAGCATTACAAGCAGATATTTTAGATTTACCATTGATAATAATAGCTAAAGCAATATTAAGATCGGCTTCTGAATGAACGAACACAAAGTTATTTCCACGACCGCTTATGATAACCGGGCAAGAAGCGTGTTTTTTAACAAAAGTAATTAACTTTTCTCCACCTCTAGGCACAATTAAATCTATCCTCTGTGTTGGTTTTTCTAAAAATTTCTGTGTTTCTATTCTGTTAAATTGTAAATATGTTACCCAATCTGAAGAAGCACTGTTCTGTTTTAAAGCTTTGTGCCATAATTCTGTTATTTTTAAGTTAGAATGTAAAGACTCTTTTCCTCCTTTTAATACTATTTTATTTCCAGATTTAAATGCAATTCCCGCAGCCTCAACAGTAACATCTGGTCTAGATTCATAGATGATAAGTATAGTGCCAAAAGAGGCTGTTTTATTATATACCTGCATTCCGTTCTCATGTTTAAAGCTAAAACGTTCTACACCAACAGGATCTTCTTGAGAAGCTAAATGTTTGGCTGCAATAATCATTTCGTCAACTTTAGCATTGTTTACTTTTAAGCGATCTAACATAGAAATATCAGTCCCTTTATAGGCATTTATATCTTTTTTGTTCATATCAATAATAGCTACTCTTTCTGTATCAAGAAGTGTTGCCATAGATAATAAAACATTATTTCTAGTTTCTAAAGATAATAAGGTATTCATTTTTTTAGTTTACGTTTTATAGTTGTATTTCTTATCTGATGTTTAACTTTATAGACTAAGTTAATCTTCTAAAGCATTTATTAATGCTTCAAAAAATTGATTTAAATGACCCTTATTTACATTTAAAGGTGGTAATATTCTTAATACTTTCTTGTTTGCAGCTCCACCAGTAAAAATATGGTAGTCGTAAATTAGCTTTTTTCTTAATTCGCTTACTTCAAAATTAAATTCTAATCCAAGCATTAATCCTCTTCCTTTTATTTGCTTTACTTGTGGGATTGTTTTTGCAATTTTTATAAAATAGGTAGACATTTTATTTACATTGTCTATTAAACCTTCTTCTTCAATTGCATTTAATACAGATAAACCAGCAGCACAAGCCAGATGATTTCCACCAAAAGTAGTTCCTAACATTCCGTATTTAGCTTTGATATTTGGATGGATTAAAATTCCGCCAATAGGAAATCCATTTCCCATTCCCTTGGCAATAGAAATAATATCTGGAGTAACATTGTAATGTTGAAATGCAAAGAATTTTCCAGACCTACCATAACCAGACTGTACTTCATCAGCAATAAATAAGGTATTGTTTGCTTTACAGAGAATATCTAATTGTTCGAAAAAATCAGAATTCGCTTGATCTAAGCCACCAACGCCTTGTATAAATTCTACAATTACAGCGCAAACATCTCCTTTTTCTAATTCTATTTTTGCGCTTTCAATATCGTTTAAATCTAAAATAGTTACTTTTTGTTGCGCGTTTATTGGTGCGATAATATTTTTATTATCAGTTACGGCTACGGCAGCAGAAGTCCGTCCGTGAAATCCGTTTTTAAATGCAATTACTCTCGATTTTTCAGTTTTAAATGAAGCTAGTTTTAGCGCATTTTCATTTGCTTCGGCGCCAGAACTACATAAAAACAATTCATAATCGTTACATCCAGAAAGATCTTCTAGTTTGTCTGCCAATGCAACTTGCAAAGGATTGTGAATTGCATTTGAATAAAAACCTAATTTATGAACTTGATTTGTAATTGCTTCCAAATATTTTGGATGCCCATGACCAATAGAAATGACCGCATGACCTCCATATAGATCTAAATATTCTATATTGTTTTCGTCGTATACGTATACTCCTTTAGCAGATACTGGTGTGACATTGTATAGCGGGTAAACGTTAAATAAAGGCATATTATTAGTTTTTTATTTGGTTAATTTTATCGAACGACTTATTTATTCCTTTAATCAAGGAGGAGCTTAATCCTTGATGTTCCATTTCATTTAAACCTTCTATGGTACATCCTCCAGGTGTCGTTACTCTGTCTATTTCTGCTTCTGGATGATTACCGGATTCTTTTAATAGGGTAGCAGCGCCAAAACAAGTTTGCATTGCTAATTCATGTGCTTCATGTGCTTCAAAGCCTAACTGAATTGCGCCTTGGGTTGTTGCTCTAATTAAACGCATCCAAAAAGCAATTCCGCTGGCACAAATAACGGTTGCAGCTTGAAGTTGTTCCTCAGGTATTTCCATAGAATTGCCAAGGCTGTTAAAAATAGTTTTTGCCAATGCTACTTTTTCTTTTCCTTTTTTATTTGGAGAAAGACAAGTCATAGATTGTCCAACAGCAGCAGCTGTATTTGGCATAGAACGAATAATACAAGTATTAGATCCAACAATAGCTTCAATTTTTGCAATTGAAAAACCTGTAATTACAGAAATTAAAACATGGTTTTCATGTAAATGAGACTTTAAATTATTTAAAATAAGCTCAAAGTGTTTTGGTTGAACTGCAAAAATTAAAATGGTGGCATTTTTCACAGCTTTTTCATTGTCTGAAGTTAAAGTCACCTTATTATAATCGCTAAAACCTTTGATAGAGTTGGTATTTCTTTTAGTTAAATACAAAGAACTTACAGCGTTATTGCTCAATAAACCTTTGGCGATCGATTGTCCTAAACTTCCTGCTCCAATAATTGCTACTTTCATAATTTTATTTTTTAATAGGGTCTAAAGCCTCTTATTATATATTAAAAATAACTTGCTTTTAAATTTAATCCTAAAGTTTCTTCAAAGTCATACATTAAATTTAGGTTCTGAACTGCTTGCCCAGAGGCACCTTTTAACAGATTATCTATTGTACTTGTTATTAGTAATTTAGTTCCGTGCTTTGCTAAGTGAATTAGACATTTGTTGGTGTTTATTACTTGCTTTAAATGAATTTCTTCATCAGATACAAAAGTAAACGCGGCATCTTTATAATATTCTTTATATATTTTTACGGCATCATCTAAACTACCATCATACTTTGTGTAGGTAGTAGCAAAAATTCCTCTGGAGAAATTTCCTCTATTGGGTACAAAATTAATTTCAGCATTAAAATTAGTTTGTAATTGATTTACAGTTTGATTAATTTCTCCTAAATGCTGATGATTAAATGCTTTATAGTGAGAGAAATTATTATCTCTGTATGTAAAATGTGTGGTTGCAGACAAAGAAGTTCCCGCGCCAGTGGCCCCAGTAACGGCATTTATATGTATATCGTTATTTAGCAAACCTTTTGCCGCTAAAGGTAAAATTGCCAATTGTAAAGCTGTGGCAAAGCATCCAGGATTCGCAATGTATTTTGCTGTTTTTATAACAGTTTTATCCAATTCTGGTAAACCATACACAAAGTCTTTCCCCCCCAAATTTTTGTCAGCAAGCAATCTAAAGTCGTTGCTTAAATCAATGATTTTTGTGTTTTCAGAAAAATTATTTTTTTCTAAAAAAGTTGTCGAATTTCCGTGACCTAAACACAAGAATAAAGTATCTACTTCAGTATTAATGTGAGCAGTAAAAGAGATTTCTGTGCTTCCAATTAAATCTTTATGTACTTTATGTAATTTGTTGCCAGCATTTGAAGTGCTGTATACAAAATTGATGTTTGCTTTAGGATGATTTAATAATAATCTAATTAATTCTCCTGCAGTGTAACCAGCTCCTCCTATAATTCCTATCTCTAACATGCTTAAGAGTTTATTTGTTTATAAATTTTATTCTGATTCCCTAAGATTTTAATGAAGCCTTTTGCATCTTCTGCTGTCCATGCTTTATTTTCTTCACCATACGTGCTAAAAGCACTTGACATTAAATCGTGATTAGATGTAATTCCGTCTAAAGAAAAGTGATAGGGTTTTAAACTTACTATTACGTTACCAGAAACCATTTTTTGAGAACTTTGCAAAAAAGCTTCTGTATCTCTCATTACAGGATCTAAATATTGACCTTCATGTAAATGCATTCCGTAGAAACTAGATAAATACTCTTTGTGTTGCAGTTGCCATTTAGTTAAGGTGTGTTTCTCTAATAAATGGTGAGCTTTCACTGTAATTAAAGCAGCAGCAGCTTCAAAACCAACTCTTCCTTTAGTCCCAACAATCGTATCACCAACATGAATATCTCTTCCAATTGCGTATGCAGAAGCAATATTATTTAGTTTTTCAATATTTATTTTGGGAGCATTTTCGATACCATTAAAAGCAATAAACTCACCTTTTTTAAATGTTAATATTACTTTTTCTTCACCCTCTTTTTCTAATTGAGAAGGATAGGCTTCGCTTGGTAAAGGTTTCTCTGATTTTAAAGTTTCTACACCACCAACACTCGTTCCCCAAAGTCCTTTATTAACAGAATATTTAGATTTTTCCCAAGGCATATCAATACCTTCAGCTTTTAAGTAATCTATTTCTTCTTGTCTGGTTAAACTTCCATCTCTAATTGGTGTAATTATTTTAATATTAGGAGCTAAGGTTTGAAAAATCATATCAAAACGAACTTGATCATTCCCTGCACCTGTGCTTCCATGTGCTATATAATCTGCATCAATACTTTTGGCATATTCTATAATCTCGATAGCTTGAATAATTCTTTCTGCACTTACAGAAAGTGGATATGTGCTATTTTTTAATACATTTCCGAAGATTAAGTATTTTACTACTTTATTATAAAAAGTAGCAACTGCATCAATATTCTTATAGGTAGAAACACCCATTTTGTATGCGTTGCTTTCTATGTTTTTTATTTCTTTACTTGTAAAACCACCTGTATTTACACTAACAGCATGTACATCGTATTTCTTTGATAAACTTACGGCACAGTAGGAAGTGTCTAAACCACCACTATATGCTATTACTAATTTTCTATTTTTCTTATTTGACATTTTTATTTTTTTTTAAAAATAATTGCTGTTTTATATTTTTTAATTTTTTAAAAACGTTTTCTTTTACTTCTTTAGACGCTTCTTTATTGTTGTTTTTTGGATCAAATAGCATTCCTGTACATAAACACATTTGTTGTGATGTTCTTGTTAAAACATCAAAATTCTTGCAAGTTTTACAACCGTTCCAAAAAGATTGATCATTTGTAAGTTCAGAAAAAGTCACAGGTTTGTAACCTAGGTCACTATTTAATTTCATTACAGCCAAACCAGTAGTAATACTAAACACCTTTGCATTTGGAAATTTTTTTCTAGAGTGCTTAAATATTACTTGTTTAATCTGTTTTGCTAATCCTACGTTTCTATAATCTGTATGTACTATTAATCCAGAATTAGCCACAAATTTTCCGTGGCCCCAAGCTTCTATGTAGCAAAAACCTGCAAATTTGTTTCCGTCTAGCGCTATTACTGCATTCCCATTTTCTATTTTAGTAGTAATGTATGCGGGTTTTCTTTTAGCAATACCAGTTCCTCTAACTTGTGCAGCTTCTTCTATCGTTTTGCAAATAATATCTGCGTAAACAATATGCGATTTGTTAGCAATTACAATTTTCATTGTATTGATGTTTTAAAATTGAATGTATTTGTTTGTTTGTTTGTTTGTTTGTTTGTTTTACTTTGAAATGCAGAATTGGACACACCTAATTCTATAATTATTTAGACACCCAAAGGGCGTGTAGCAAAAAAGCGGCGTGCAGAAACAGTATTATTTAAAATAATATTAGTTTTTTGTTTGCCTTTAAGATTTGATAAGTAATACATTGTAATAAAAAATAAAAAATTATGGTTTCAGTTAATTGCTATTTATAATATTAGCGAATTGTATTGCGACAGCGCAATCTGGGAACCATAGTATTTGTTTTATTTTTTGAAGTAATCATGATGTAAATGTAAAATAAATTTTCAATTGATGCTGATTAATTGTAATTATTTTGAAACTTTTATCAATTTAATAGCAAATCAATTTGTTATTTATCAATTCTTTAGTAAAGACTTTTATAAACCTACTAAGATTATAGATTGTGCTTATTTAAAACATTTCAGCTTATTATAGTTTATTAAACGCTATTATACATTTCATCCTATAAATAATACAGTTGGGTGGTTTATTCTTTTTTAAAGCATTGTACTACTGCATCTTTGAACAACCAATAAAAAATAATATGAAAATTTTAATTTCTATTTTAGCTTTAGCACTATTATCAATTACAGATAGTTTAACAGCGCAAGACAGCAGTGTAACCGTAACTATTTCAAACGTCACTTCAGACGAAGGTAGCGTAGTTTTTGCTTTATATAATAAAGCAACCTTTAGATTAAAACCTTTGCAATCTGAAACAGGAAAAATAAAAAATGGTAAAACAACCATTACTTTTAAGGAGGTTGTGAGCGGTGTATATGCGATTGTTTGCTACCATGATAAAAACAGTAATGATAAAATGGATTTTCAACCCAACGGAATACCTTTAGAAGCTTTTGGATCCTCTAATAATGTAATTAAGCTTTATGGTCCTCCGACATTTGATGATGCGAACTTTGTAGTTTCTGATAAAGATGTATCTTTAAAAATAAAATTTTAGTAAAATTATATTTAATATGAATTCTAGTAGCGGTTTAATCAAAATAAAGTTGAAAGAGGGATTAAAAGTTAGTCTAAAAATGACTCTAATATTTGCACTGTTTTTTGCACTAATTAACCAAGAGTTTTCATTAAATTCAATTAGTTATACTTTTTTAATGTCTGCAATGTATTCATTTGGCTTAGGTTTTGGACAGGGTATTATCCATGATTATTTAAGTAATAGATGGGATTGGATCGAGCATACGAACACAAGGATTTGGGTAGGTATTATCACAACAGTTTTATACACAGTTCCTGTTGTTTTACTTATAGATTACGTAAATTTTATTTTAATTTCTGGAAATAATCCTGATCTTTTTTTTACGGGAGGATATCTTTGGCAGCATATTTTTTTTATTATTCTCTCTTTTGGGGTCTCTGCATTTATACATGCAAGAGGGTTTATGATTGAATGGAAGAATTCTGTAAAAAAAGAATCTACAAAACAAGAAATTGTAGCAAAAACAGAAACCGCAAAATTTGAATCTTTAAAAAATCAATTAGACCCGCATTTTTTATTTAATAGTTTAAACGTATTAACTAGTTTAATTGGCGAAAACCCCCAACAAGCAGAAAGGTTTACAACAAAACTATCTAAAGTTTATAGATATGTTTTAGAACAACGAAGTAAAGATTTAGTGCCCATTGAGGAAGAGTTAAAGTTTGCAAAAACGTATATGGAACTGTTAGGAATGCGTTTTGAAGAAGCGGTTCAGTTCAATATACCAGATACTATAAGCAATAATGAGTTAAAAATAGTACCACTATCATTGCAACTTTTATTAGAAAATGCTGTAAAACACAATGTGGTGTCTACTTCTAAACCGTTAACAATACATATTTATGAAGAAGGTAATTATTTAATTATAGCCAATAATGTAAACCCGAAAGAAGCAATAGGGAAAAGCACCAAAGTTGGTTTACAAAATATTGTAGACAGATATGGATTAATAACAGATAAAGGAGTTAAAATAGAAAATAATAACAAAATATTCAGAGTGAGTTTACCGCTCTTAATTAAAATGAACAACAAGATGTACACAGATAATTTACAAAACAGTAACTACATAAAAGCAGTTGAAAAAGTAGAGAAATTAAAAGAGTTTTATCAGAATTTGGCATCTTATTGCTTAGTAATTCCTTTTTTAATTTTTATAAATTTAAGATTTTCACCAGGCTTTCAGTGGTTTTGGTTTCCAGCTTTTGGTTGGGGAATTGGTTTAGTTTTTCACTTCCTAGAAGTCAATAATTATAATATTTTCTTGGGTAGAAATTGGGAAGAAAAAAAGATAGAACAGCTAATGAAAAAGGACAAGCAACAAAATAAATATAAGTAATGAAACCAAATATAACAGAAGAACAGCAATTTATATTAGTAAAAAAACAAGTTAAAAAGATACATACGTTTTACAAGCATTTGGCAAATTATGTAATTATAAATGGTTTTTTAAGCGCTATATTTATTGCAAGCGATGTAAAAAATGGGGACACTTTTATAGAGGCTTTGGTAGATTACCACAATTATAAGATTTGGTTTTATTGGGGAATTGTAATCGTTTACCAAGCATTTATAACTTTTGGAGAAAAGTGGTTTTTTTCTAAAGATTGGGAAGAAAGAAAATTGAATGAATATTTAAATAAATAAAAGATGTTAGTAAATAACTTCATGGAAGACCAAGAGTATGCTAAAGCTCACAAAAGAATGAAAGCTATAAAAGGTTTTTACAGTCATTTATCTGTTTACTGCACAATAATTCCTATAATTATATTTGTAAACTTAAAGTTTGAACCAAGTTTTCATTGGTTTTGGTTTTCTACTTTAGGTTGGGGGTTGGGACTGTTTTGTCACTGGATGCGAATTTTCGGATTTAATTTATTAGGATTTGGACAAAATTGGGAAGACAAAAAGATTAAGCAATTAATGAAAGAAGAGGTTAAATAAAAGCATATTATGAATCAAAATTTAGAACAAGAGCACAGTTATTTAAAAGCTAAAAAAAGAGTAAAAGCGATTAAGGGTTTCTATATTCATTTATCCGTTTATGTGATCACTAATATTTTTCTTAGTGGAATTATTATATTTGGATTAATTAAGAGTGGTGACAATTTTTCAGACGTATTTTCTAATTTTGGTGTTTATTCTACCTGGATTTTTTGGGGAATAGGATTGTTTTTTCATTGGTTAGGCGTTTTCGGGTTTCAGTCTTTAGGTCTAGGAAAAGACTGGGAAGAAAAGAAGATTAAAGAGCTAATGAAGCGAGAAGACAAACGCAGAGAAAAATTTTAAAGAGATGGGGAATTTAGAAAATAGAAAGTTAAAAAAGGCGCTGCAAAGAGTAGAAGAAATTAAAAAATTCTATAAACATGTAGTTGCTTATACTCTGATAAATTTGTTACTGGCATTCGTTTGGAATTTTTCTTTTAAACTGGTTGGAGACTTTGTCATAAGTAATCAGTTTGATGGCGAAGATCATAAATATCTTCCTATTTGGTTTCTCTGGGGAATATTTTTAGTGCTGCATGGAGTAAAGATCTTTGCTTTTCCTAATGTATTTGGTAAAGATTGGGAGGCGAGAAAGGTTGATGAATTTATGAAGGAGTAAAGAGGCTAAAAGAAACTAGTTTTAGTTTATATATTATATTTTTTAATTGAACCTATTAAAGTTAAATTATACACAATAACATTATTACAAACATGAACGTATTAATAATTGAAGACGAAAAACCAGCAGCAAGAAGATTAAACAGAATGTTGGCAGTTTTAGGCATCGAAGTGAAGCAAATGTTGCACTCTGTAGAAGAATCTTTAAACTGGTTGCAGAACAATAAACACCCAGATTTAATCTTTTTAGATATTCAACTTTCAGATGGATTATCATTTGAAATTTTCGAAGAAATTGAATTGAAGTCTGCTATTATTTTTACAACAGCTTATGATGAATATGCATTAAAAGCCTTCAAGCTAAACAGCATTGATTATTTGTTAAAACCTTTAGACGAAGACGAGCTTAAATTTGCTGTAGATATGTTTAAAGACAAGCAACCAAAAGAAACGAATATTCAAGTAGATATAGATGCTATTCGGAAATTATTAATTAACCCAGTTGATAGAAAGTTTAAAAAAAGACTTACAATTAAAATTGGACAGCATATAAAAATTGTAAATATAGATGCTATTGAGTGTTTTTACAGTGAAAACAAATCGACTTATATATATACTGCAGAAAATAGAAACTATTTATTAGATAACTCTTTAGAGGGCTGGCAAGAGGAATTAGACCCTGAGCAGTTTTTTAGAGTAAATCGTACTTTTGTAGTCTATATAAATTCAATTAAAGATATTATTGCGTATTCTAATTCCCGTTTAAAACTAATATTAAATTCTTATAACGAAACCGAAATCATTGTGAGTAGAGAAAGGGTAAAAGATTTTAAAAAATGGATTAATTAGTATTCTTTAAAAGTTTTAGAGTGTCTATAAATTATATTTTTTTTAAAGTAGAAATAAAAGAATAAATTACAGTGCTGAAAAAATAAAAATAGTTCCTTTCGCTAGCTAATAATAAACCTAACTTTGCATCTTCATTAAAAACATATAATTGCAATATTTTTTGTAGTTAAAAAAACAGAGTACATGAATATTTACAAACAAATTGAAGCAGAAATTCAAGCAGCTTCTTATATTGTTATTACAGCACATAAATCTGCAGATGGAGACTCTATTGGTTCCTCCTTAGGATTACTTCACTTTATAGAGAAACTCGGTAAAAAGGCTATTATTTGTCATCCAGATAAAGCACCAGATTTTTTATATTGGTTAGATACTACCAATATTCTTTTAATGGAAGATAATCCTGAAGAAGTAGCAGCAGCGATTAAAAAAGCAGATTTAATTTTCTGTTTAGATTACAATACTATTAGTCGTGTAGGGCCAGAAATGCAAGTCTTGCTTGAAGAAGCAACTGGTAAGAAAATTATGATAGATCATCATTTGAATCCTGAAGAATTTCCTGCAATAACGCTCTCTGAAACTACTGCATCTTCAACTTCGCAGTTGATTGTAGATTTAATAGAGCATTCTGGACACTTAGACTTATTAGATGAAAAAATTGGAACACCTTTATACCTTGGTATCTTAACAGATACTGGTAGTTTTAGATTTAATTCTGTAAAGCCAAGAACGCACGAGGTGCTAGCTAAAATTTTAGCGGCAGGAGTGGAGCATCATTTAATTCACGAAAAACTAAACGATAATAATACTGAAAGTCGTTTGCGTTTGCAGGGGTATGCAATGAGCGAGAAATTAGAGGTTTTATACGATTATAATGTTGCTATTATTTCTTTATCTAAAGAAGAACTAGCTAAATACAATTATAAAAAAGGTGACACTGACAGTTTGGCTAACTTGGTATTATCTATAAAAGGTATGAAAGCTGCTATTGTGTTTACAGAGCGTGATGGAATTATGAAAATTTCTTTTAGATCTAAAGGTGCAGAAAACCCTGTAAATCTTTTAGCAAAAGAGCATTTTAATGGAGGCGGACATGCAAATGCTTCTGGAGGTATGAGTGATTTATCGGTGACGGAAACTTTAGAAAAGTTAAAAGAACTAATTCCTAAATATTTTTAAAAGTAATTGAATACCTGTTTTAAAAGGATCTCAGCACATAAAAAGAGTCTACTCTTTTTAAACTAAAAGTCTATTTTTATTTTTCTAATTTTAAGTGTGACATGATTTTAATTTTTATCACAAACAAAATCTTTAAATAACTCAAGTTTCAGTAAACTTTGATTCTATTTTTGTATAAATTTGTTCAACTCAATTTATAAAAAATATTCATTTAATAAAAGTGCTTTTGGTTATTATTAAAATATCCGTTTTAAAATAACAAAACTTAAAAATAAACGTTATACAATTAACTAATATAAAAAATGATTAAAAAATATATTTTATCAATAGTATTAATTGCATCTTCTATATTTATTATAAGCTGTAGTGATGGAGGAAAATTTAAAATTCAAAAAGGTAAAGTTGGTCATTTAACAACAAAAACTACCATACAAGAATTAACTCATATTTTTGAAAATGATTCTATTGTAAAAAATTTAAGTGAAGGTGCTTTAGGTGATAACTTTTTTCAGGATGATGATGAATATTTAATTTTTGAAAAAGGAGGGAAGCACATGCTAACGATTATTCCAAAAGAGCAATTAGATTCAGTTTCTACTATTAAAAGCGTAGAGATCCATGACGCAAGATTTAATTCTGAGACTTCATTAAATATAAACTCTAGTTTTTCTGAGATTAATGTGAATAATAAGATCAATAGGGTAGAAACTACTTTAACTTCTGCAACCCTGTTTTTAGATGATCTAAATACAACTATAGCAATAGATAAAGAAGAATTAGGTTTAAGAGATTTTACGACTCAGAAAGTAACTTTAGAACAAATTCCTGATTTAGCAAAAATGAAATCTTTTATCGTATGGTTTAATTAGAAAACGTTTTGAAAAAAAAATACACTATTCAAAAAGCTCCATTTGTTGTGCCAACGACAGATGGTAAACTAATAGAAGAACATTTTGGAGGCGCTACAGACGGCAATACCCAAACTAGTATTGCGCACATGATTGCACCACCCAACTGGAGTGAACCTTTTCAAACTCCAGAATTTGATGAATATACTTATGTCATTAAGGGTAAGAAACAGTTTATTATTGATGGAGAAGTTTTAGTTTTAGCAGCAGGCCAGTCTATAAAATTAGAAAAGAATACGAGAGTTCAATACTCAAATCCTTTTAAAGAACCTTGCGAATACATGTCTGTTTGTACTCCCGCTTTTTCTATTGATTTGGTGCATAGAGAGGATACTTAATTTTTTTTCCTTGTGAGGTAAAAAGGTAAGTAAATTAGCATAAAATAAGGAATTACTAGAATTTCAACTACAAAAATGTACTGAGGCCAATCTCCAAAAAGATCTAATGCTGTAGCTACATCTGGTTTTCTATTAGTGTAAAAATAGTTAGAACCTAAAAAGTAGTTGAGTATAAACATAAAAAGCATGTATGCTTGCATTCCTAAAAATGATTTACCAACACTTTTAAGGGTTGGTCTCATATTATAGATAAAGGTTGCGAAGAACATGAAAATTACAAGTCCTGCGTGTACAAACCAGTACCTAAAAAACGGAAAGTTTAGATAATTATATTCGTCTGGTGTTATTAAAGATTGTAAAGTACCTGCTAATATTAAGAAAAAGAAGATTTCATAATAAATGAACTTTTTTGTGAGTGATAAAATCGGAATTATGAGCGCTAAGAAACTGCATAAATGCAAGGGCAAATCTTCTTGAGCATTAAAATTTCCTTTGTATAAGTGTATAAAGGTTCCTAAAATGACAGTAAAGCAGATTGAAAAAGCTAAAGCATTTCCAATAATTGACTGTATCTTCTTCGGCTGTTTCTTGGCAATATAAATCAAAGCAAAACCAAATAAAATACAAAAAAGTGCTACAATAGCGTGCTGCAGAGAAAAAGGTATAAAGTTATTGTTCTCTTTTAAAAAAAAATCCATCGAGTAAATCTAAACATAATACTTGTTACTAACACAATATTAAGTACTTAAAATACACATAGCAAGGTTAATCGTTTTTTACTCTTTATATTTAAAAATTTCTTTTGCTAGCTAATAATGTGTTTTTTAATAACATTGCAATGGTCATTGGACCAACACCACCAGGAACAGGTGTAATAAATTCAGATTTTTTAGACACCTCTTCAAAAGCAACATCTCCTACCAATCTAAATCCGCTTTTTTTAGAAGAATCTGGCAAACGTGTAATTCCGACATCTATCACAGTGACATTGTTTTTCACCATATCTGCTTTTAGAAATTCAGGAATTCCTATAGCAGCAATAATAATATCTGCTTGTAAGGTCAGCTCTTTTAAATTTTTAGTTCTACTATGGCACATGGTTACTGTAGCGTTACCAACTTTTCTTTTCTGTGAAAGTAAGATGCTCATTGGGCTACCAACAATATGACTTCTTCCTAAAACTACCACGTGTTTTCCAGAAGTTTCTACGTTATATCTATCTAGTAACTCTAAAATACCAAATGGAGTAGCAGAAATAAATGTAGGCAAGTTTAGTGCCATTTTTCCAACATTTGTAGGGTGAAATCCATCTACATCTTTGTCTGGGTTTACAGCCATTAGTACTTTTTGCTCATCTATATGTTTTGGTAGCGGTAGTTGCACTATAAAACCATCAATATCATTATCAATATTTAGAATAGCAATTTCATTTAGTAAATCATCTTCTGTAACTTTTTCAGTTAATCTTATTAAAGTAGATTCAAAACCAACACGTTCACAAGCTTTTACTTTTGCATTTACATACGTAATACTTGCTCCATTATTACCAACAATAATTGCGGCTAAATGCGGTGTCTTATGACCGTTATCTTTTAGCTCTCTTACTTCTAACGTAATTTCTTCTTTAATGTCAGCAGCCGTTTTTTTTCCGTTTAGTAAAATCATTAAACTAGTTTTTATTTGAGACTTATTACTTATTTCTTTAAATTATATTTTTAAAAGTAAAATTCCTACTTCATTCCTTGCATCATTTGCATCATTTTTTTACCACCACCACCTTGCATCATTTTCATCATTTTACTCATCTGATTAAATTGCTTCATTAGTTGGTTTACGGCATTAACTGAAGTTCCAGAACCTTTGGCAATTCTCTTTTTTCTACTAGAATCGATACTGTTTGGTGTACTTCTTTCTAGTGGTGTCATAGAATGTATTATTGCTTCAATACCTTTAAAAGCATCATCATCAATATCTACATCTTTCATAGCTTTGCCAGCTCCAGGAATCATACCCATAAGGTCTTTCATGCTTCCCATTTTTTTAATTTGCTGTATTTGCGTCAAAAAGTCATCAAATCCAAACTGATTTTTAGCAATTTTTTTCTGTAATTTTCTAGCCTCTTCTTCGTCATATTGATCTTGTGCTCTTTCAACAAGAGAAATAACATCTCCCATTCCTAGAATTCTGTCTGCCATTCTATCTGGATGAAAAACATCTATAGCATCCATTTTTTCACCTGTACCAATAAACTTAATAGGTTTATTAACTACAGATTTTATAGATAAAGCTGCACCACCACGAGTATCACCGTCTAATTTTGTAAGTACAACACCATCAAAATTTAAAATATCATTAAAAGCCTTTGCCGTATTTACAGCATCTTGCCCCGTCATAGCATCTACTACAAATAAAGTTTCTTGAGGTTGTATGGTTTTGTGAATTTCAGAAATTTCTTTCATCATTTCTTTATCTACAGCTAAACGACCAGCAGTATCTATAATAACTACATTTTTACCATTTGCTTTGGCATATTTTACAGCATTTTTAGAAATTTCTACAGGGTTTTTATTCTCAACTTCTGCATAAACTTCTACACCAATTTGCTCTCCTACAACTTGTAATTGATTTATTGCTGCGGGTCTGTATACATCACAACCAACCAAAAGTACTTCTTTAGATTTTTTAGTTTTCAAGAAGTTTGCCAATTTTCCAGAAAAAGTAGTTTTACCAGAACCCTGTAAACCAGACATTAAAATAATGGTTGGAGAACCACCTAGATTAACGCCAACAGTTTCACCACCCATTAATAGCGTTAGTTGGTCCTTTACCAGTTTTACCATTAACTGTCCTGGATTTAATGTTGTCAATACATCCTGCCCCAGTGCTTGTGTTTGTACTTTTTTGGTAAAATCTTTGGCAATTTTAAAATTTACATCGGCGTCAAGTAATGCTCTTCTAACCTCTTTCAAAGTTTCTGCAACATTAACTTCTGTAATTTTACCGTGTCCTTTTAAGGTATGTAAGGCTTTATCTAATTTATCGCTTAAATTATTAAACATAATTTGTGTCTTTTTTGGATAGACAAATATAATAAATTAACAAGTATTTTTAGATAGTTATTTTAGGCTTTTTTAGATTACTTTTTCTGCAAGAATAATGGAGTAAAGAAGTTTGTAAAATATTTAAAAATAAATATATTAAAGAAAAAATGAGCTTTAAGTATGTTTACTTTCTTAGAGTTTGTAGACTAACAAAGTTATAATAATTTTTATTTTTTAATAATGAAATTGATGATATTTCCAATACCGCTCAATATTTTAAACTTTGTGCACCTAGTTTTATAAGAATAGTTAGCTATATTAAAATTAGTAAAGAAGGCGGAATATACATCTAATAGACAATTGTAAAAAAATATACGAAGCACCAAGTTTAATGTCTAAATATTTATTTTTATCTCTAAAGATTAAAATTCAAAAGGAAGTTGTAAATTATTTAAATATCTAGTCTATTTTATTGTTTGGAATAAACTCTAAAGCAACACCATTTATGCAATGTCGCTTTCCTGTAGTTTTTTTAGGTCCATCATTAAAAGAATGTCCCAGATGACCGCCACAGGTGTTGCATTTTAACTCGGTTCTTGCGTAACCAATCTTATAATCTACATCTAATTCTACATTATTATCGATTGCTCTATCAAAAGAAGGCCAACCAGTGCCAGAATCAAACTTAAACTGAGATTCGTATAAAGGCGTTTTACAGGCCGCACAGACAAATAAACCATCCTTATAGTTCTTATTTATAGGACTTGTAAAAGCTCTTTCTGTACCTGCATTACGAAGTACATAATATTGTTCGCTTGTCAATTCTTTTTTCCATTGAGCGTTAGTTTTAACTATTTTGTATTTTTTATTTTCTTTAGCAGCGTCTTGAGCCTTACTAGAGCAACTTAAAAAAAGAACAATTGTTAAAAGAGAAAGTATTTTATTCATTCGTATATTTTTTGTGGCCTTGGAAGTGCATTATTTTAAATTAGAAAACTATAATAGTTACAAAGATAACGATCATTCATCATAAAGAAAACTTAATAATTTTTAAGCATTTATATAAAAGAAAACTTTCCATTTATGCCAATACTTTTTCATAATATAGAAATGTATTTGTTTCTTCTAGGTTTTAATAAAGTTTAATACAGATAGTTTATTGGTTTTAAAATTCACAAATAATGAACCAAACACAATATAGTAAAAATTTGTAAAAACTTTTACTATATTGTGTGCTGTTCTAGAATAAATGAACAATATTTTTATTTAAAATAATTCTATGCTAAAAATTGGAGATAAAAAATTAATAGGAGCTTGGGCATTTTATGATTGGGCAAACTCGGTATATTCCTTAGTAATTAGTACAGCTGTTTTTCCATTATTTTATAGTGCAATAACAGAAGGTAAGACGGTTGCTTTTTTAGGTATGAAATGGGATCACGCAGATACTTTGTATAGTTATGCACTTTCTTTTTCTTTTTTAGTGGTGGCTTTTATGTCTCCGATTCTATCTGCAATTGCAGATTATACAGGAAATAAATTAAAATTTATGAAATTTTTCTGCTGGTTAGGAGGACTATCAGTAATGTCTATGTATTTTTTCGAAGATTTAAATACTGCTTGGATAGGTATTGTTTGTACAATTTTAGCAAGTATTGGTTTTTGGTCTAGCATTGTTTTTTATAATTCTTATTTACCAGAAGTTGCGCATCCAGAGCAGCAAGACGCTATAAGTGCAAAAGGTTTTATCTATGGTTATATAGGTTCTATTATTTTATTAATATTTTGTTTAGCAATGATATTAGCACCAAACACATTTGGTTTCGACTTAAGTATTTCAGAGACAGTTTTAGCTAATGGGAGTGAAGCAGAAATTAATAATGCATTGGAGAACGCTAAAAATGCGGCATCTCTTAAAGCCATGAGAATTTCTTTTGTAATGGTTGGCTTTTGGTGGATAGGTTTTGCACAAATAACTTTTAAAAAATTACCCAATAATAGTTTTAATAGAAAACCTGAAAAAGATTTTATATGGAAGGGTTTCAAAGAGTTAAAAAAAGTATGGATAGAGTTAAAAGAATATCCAACATTAAAGAATTTTTTAATTGCTTTTTTCTTATTAAGTGTTGGCGTTCAAACCATTATTTTATTAGCAACTATTTTTGGTTCTATTGAACTTGGTCTGGGTACTACTAATTTAATAGTTACTGTTTTATTAATTCAGTTTGTAGCTATTTTAGGAGCATACGTTTTTTCTAAAGTATCTAAAAAGTATGGAAATTTTAAAGCTATAAAAATTACGCTTGTGATATGGATTTTAGTATGTTTAGCAGCTTTTATGCTAGAAAAAGAATTACCAAATGTTGAATACTACTTTTATGCTTTAGGTGGTTTATTAGGCCTAGTTCTTGGAGCAATACAATCTTTAACACGTTCTACTTATTCTAAATTATTACCAAAAACACAAGAAAATGCAACATATTTTAGTTTTTATGATGTTACAGAAAAAATTGCTATTGTATTAGGAACCTTTGTATTTGGATTTTTAATTTATTTAACTGGTTCTATGCAATGGAGTGTGCTTTCTTTGGGGCTGTTCTTTATTGCCTCATTGGTTGTCTTAAGTAGTTTAAAAAGCACAGAACATGTGCATTAATAAAATATTTTTCGAATACCTATAAAGATAAAAACGAATATAGAGTTACCAATAAAAAATGGAATGATAAATTCTTTTAAATTTAAAACTAAAAGCGCACTTATAATTAGTAGCTGAAAACCTAAACCAAAAGTAGAAATTAACGTCATTAGCCAATTCGGAAACGGTTTTCCTTCCTGTGCTTTTTTATCTAAAGCATAAATTATTTCATCAAAAATCCCGTACAATGCTTTGTATAAAGAAAAAAGAAAAGTAACATTTTTTTGTTTTTCTCCAGGCAAGGCAATTGGTGTTTTATCTTCAAAAACCCTACTTGTAGTGTCGCCTGCAAAACGATTTCTAAGAATTACATAATAGTAATTGTATAAAGTTCCTTGCAATTGAATTCCGAAGAAGGCTAAAAAAATAAAACCAAAATGGGTGTTCGTTAAATATCCAATAGTAGCTAAAATGATAAAGTTTAAGATAATATCTGAAACAGAATCTAAAAATCTTCCTGTATAAGAGGGCGTTTCTTTTACTCTTGCTAGTTCACCGTCTGCGGCATCTAATATGGATTTTAAAATTAAGAAGAATGCAGCAGTCCAATAACACTCTTCAATAATACAATAGACACCAATTAAACCTGAAATTACAAAGGCTATAGTTACGTCTACTGGTGTAAATTTTGTTGATTTTAATGAATTTGCAATAACTCTTGCAATTGGTCTGCCGTAATCTGATAAGTCTGTAAATTGATGTTCTTTTGGTAATTTAGACATAAAATGATTTTAATAGTGGGGATTCTACGACTTATAAAAAGATATAAAACAGCACAACTTAATGAAGTACAAAAGTAAAAAAAGCATTGTAATAAAGGAATGCTTTTTTTAACTACTTTTTAATTAAAAAATTTTTAAACTAAAAAGCATTGTATCTAATAAGATACAATGCTTTAATTGTTTTTAGAAACACCTTTTTTTAATTAATAGTAACATCAAAAGTTATTTCTACATCTGTACTTCCTCCTGCACTGCTAGATGATCCATCATTTGGTTTTGTAGGTTCATGCTTTAAGACAATAGTTAATGTTCCTGAACCAGCTTCTCCCGTGGTAACTGAAGTCTCTACACCTAAAGGATTATCATTACCATCTACATCAGTTTTAGTAATTGCTAATCCAGACACATCAGAAGTGTAGAAAAACTCATGTTCATCTGCTTCTTCTTTTACTTCTTCAGTAATATCTTCTACTGGAGATTCTGTTTCATTTAATAATTCTACAATACCTGTATAGGTACTATTAGCAGTTAAATCACCTGAAACCTCGTATATAGGTTCAATTGGACCATCACCATCAGGATCACTGAATTTTAAAGTAACTACATCACTACCGTTTGTTAACGTATAATTTACAGTTGTAATTAATTCTTCTTCACTATCGTGATCGTGGTCATCATCATCATTATCAGAACAAGCTGTAAAGGTGAATACAGAGATAAATAATATTGCTAATAATTTTGTAATTTTAATTGTATTTGTAATTTTCATAATTGTTTGTTTAATAACTTATTTTAAGTTTTAGGTTATAGTTTCTTCCTAAATCATTACTAAAATATCGTAATCTATTTAAATGTTCTCTGTAAGATTTATTGAACATATTTTCTATATTAAATTCTAATTTTAAACTCCCTTTCTTAAAAACCTTAAACACTGCTGATGTGTTTAAACCAAATAATGAATAGGTAGGTGGTGTTGAACTAATATCTACAAAAACATCTTCTTGTATGGTGGCATTGTATGTAAAAAAATTATAATCTGGAAATCTATTTTGCTGTAAAATGGTTTTATGACTTAAACTAATTTTTAATTGATTTAAGTTCTCATTAACATAAAATAAACGATTGCTAAAATTGGTAGCAGGCATATGAATTAAAGGAATATCATCTGTTAAATTATCTCCTTGTAATAGACTTAAACTAGCTATATAACTAAGGTTTTTACTAATTTTCTTATTCACATCAATATCTACCCCAAAAATTTGTGCATCAATTTGATTGTATTCCCAAACAGGAAAAGCCCCTCTAATTGTGGTGGTAATTCCAACAGGAATCAATTGAATAAAACCATTAATCTGATTGTAATAAGGACTAATTGCAAACCCAAAATCGTTACTATTTTTTTCTAAAGACAAAATAAATTTATTTGCAATTTCTTTGCCAATAGTTAGTAAACCAGTTTCTATCCTTGCGGCACTATGATGCAATCCTTCACTAAACAATTCAGATGGATTAGGTACTCTAGATGCCAAACCATAATTTGCTAATAACTGTATATTATTGTCAAATTTCTTTGATAAACCTAAACTTGCTGATACATTGTGATAGGTAAATCTTGGATTGGTAGGAATATCTGTACCTCTAATAGCATCACTTTCAAATTCTGGAAACAATTCGTCGTAATTATAGGTTTCTTGCCAATCTGTAAAGTTGTATTCTTTGTTGGCATTGATATCCGTAAAATCATAACGAATTCCGGTACTTATTTCAGTGGTTTCATTCAAATTGTAATTTCCAATAGCATACATACCAGCATCATATTTATCAAAATCAGGAATTAAAGGGCTTGTACCTGTTCCAACAACTGCATCATTTTGTTGATAACGAACCAACAAACCTGTATTTATTTTTAAATTATCAAAATAATCTATTTGTAAATTGGGCTGCAGACTTGTGGTAAACAATCTCAAATCTATAACTGGTGTGTTTTTTAAATCACCTCTTCGTAAATCAAACTCTTTACGTCTGTTAATTTGAAAATCGTATTGAACAGTTAATTTTCCAAAACCCTTATAACGTTTATACGCCTCGACTTTTCCTAAATGATGAACGATTGCTTGTTTAGGTACATTTATAACATAAGAAAAATCATCAATAACCCTTGGCAGATCGCTATCTATAGCATTGTCTAAATCATTTACATTACCAATATGAGATGCTTTTAAAATACCAAATTCGTTATTTACATAACTATAATAGGCATCAAAACCTTTTTCAAAACTATTGTAGCCAAAACGAAAAGAACCATTTAAACTTTTTAATCCAGTGTTCGTTAAGTTATAATTAGGCGCTTCAAAATCTCCAAATTGTTTGTAATTCATTTGAAACTTTGCATAGTATCCTGATTTATATGTTTTAATAATTTCAGAATTTAAACTACCCCCCAAACCATTTGAATTAAATGAACTTAAAGTACTTCCAAACAAACTATCTTTAACGGCATATCTTTTAGGTTTTAAAAGAATTAAACCACCTATTACATCACTTCCATATTTTAAGGTATTTGCTCCCTTTATAACATCAATTCTGTCACTAGAATTAATATCTATATTTGGTGCATGTTCATCTCCCCATTCCTGGTCATACATTCTTACATTATTGTTAATAATTAAAAGTCTGCTACTATGTAAGCCATGAATCATTGGTTTTACTATAGAATTACCCGTACTTAACGAGGAAACACCGCTAATTGTATTTAACGCATCACCCAAAGATTTATCAGTATATTCTTCTATTACTGCCTTTTTAACGGATTGTTCTACGCTAGATTGTTCAGTTTTTGTATTTGTTTTTACAACAACTTCATTTAACTCTTCTAAATGATGTTCTAAAAAAATCTCTTTGTTTATACTTTTATCAATATCGAGTGTAATTTGCTTAGTATCACAAGAAATATGTTTAATTTCTAAAACGATAGTTCCTTTACATAAATTATTGATTTCAAAAATACCATCAAAATTTGATGATGTATATCTATCTAAATTTATGACAGCAATTGATGCACCAGGTATTGGTGTTTTGTCGTGAAAATCGATAATTCTACCTTTAAAAGTAATATTACAATCTTGTGCAGTTGTATTTGTACTAATACAATACAGAAATGCACACAAAAAAATTAGTCTTTGCATTTTGGTTTTTTATGTTCAAAAAAAATTAAGCTTGAACATAAAGAGGTGGCCCTCTTAAATTAAACGATAACTGATAATGATTTTTTAAGAAACTATATTGTAATGCATTACTAGAAATAATAATGTTTGTAATAATATTATAATGAGTAGTAGTTAAAAAAGAATCACTTTGTTTTATAAGGTGTAATTTACAATCGAGATTTTTTTCGTGAATATGAGTTTCTATTTTAGAGTTACAAATAGTGTGTTCATGATTTAAAAAATCGTGAACAGAATCTATGGCCATTGGTAATAAGAATATAACCAATAGAACAGTACCTATATGTTTTTTAAGTGTTTTAATATTATTTTTTATTTTTAATTCTTAAATAGCGTTTCTACATCTGTAGAAAAATTGATTGCTAAAATACAAATATCCTTCGACATGCAATACATATCTACCAAACATACCAATCTAATAAAGTTTTATCTAAAATGAAGGATGTAAAGCCATCAATAAAAATAAAAAAAGGGTTAATATATCGTTTAAACTGTTTGAGAACTATTTTCGAATAAAAGTTCACAAATTATTGAAATACCTAATTGCAACAATGTTGCTAAATTTTACTTTATCTTATAAACGGTTCCGTCAGTAAGAAACTTATTAAATCCTATTTTTGCTGAAAAATCATAAGAATTATCTGTTATTTTAGTTATTTGAACATAAATAGCATCTTTGTCTAACTGTTTTTTTGGGGATTTCATTTTTAGAGAATAAAAGAAATTATTTTTCCATTTGATATATAAAGTATCAATATGTTTTATTCTTTTTTCCCCAGACGCACTATCGTTAGAAATACTTATAATTTTATCGTATTCCTCAATTTGTATACTGTCTATTCTAGTAATAATTGTTTTGCTATATCCTTTTCCTGCAGGAACCTCAAATACTCCTTTTCTAAATCTTTCTGGATCTCCCTTTTCAGTCGAACAGTATGTGAACGTCAACAAAAAGAAACAAGAAACAAGTACTAATAACATTGTGTTTCTTTTTTCTGAAAAATATGCAAAAACTCCTTTATTCTCTTTTCTTTTTCTCATTTTAAATTCCTGTATAATTTGAAGGTGTAATGGCTTTTAATTCTTGTTTAATTGCTGATGAAACTTCTAATGTGTCAATAAAGTTAGCAATAGATATTTGGTTTATTTTTTCATTAGTTCTGGTTAATCCTTTTAAAACTTCATAAGGATTTGGATATGCCTCTCTTCTTAAAATTGTTTGTATTGCTTCTGCAACCACTGCCCAATTATTTTCTAAGTCTTGTTCAAACTTTGCTTTGTTTAATAATAACTTATTCAATCCTTTTAAGGTAGATGTAAACGCAATGATTGTATGTCCAAATGGCACACCAACATTTCTTAAAACGGTACTATCTGTTAAATCTCTTTGCAACCTAGATATTGGTAATTTAGCAGAAAGGTGTTCAAAAATCGCATTTGCAAGACCTAAGTTTCCTTCAGAGTTTTCAAAATCAATAGGATTTACTTTATGCGGCATTGCAGAAGAACCTACTTCACCAGCCTTAATTTTTTGTTTAAAATATTCCATAGAAACATAGGTCCAGAAATCTCTATCTAAATCTATAACGATATTATTAATACGTTTTAAGGTATCAAACATAGCCGCCATATGATCATAATGCTCTATTTGTGTTGTTGGAAAAGAATGATGTAAACCTAACTTTTCTTGTACAAAATCACTCCCAAAAGCTTTCCAGTCTATTGATGGATATGCAACTTTATGCGCATTAAAATTACCTGTAGCACCACCAAACTTCGCAGCGTTAGGTATTTCATTTAATAAATTGAATTGTGCTTTTAAACGCACTACGAAAACATCAATCTCTTTACCTAAGCGAGTAGGAGATGCAGGTTGCCCATGGGTTCTAGCCAACATAGAAATATCTTGCCATTTAATAACAAGTTCTTGTAATCTTTCTAAGAGTTCTAAATATTGGGGTACATACACATCATTCATAGCTTCTTTTATAGATAGCGGAATTGCAGTGTTATTTATGTCTTGAGAAGTCAACCCAAAGTGAATAAACTCTTTGTGCGCTTGCAAACCTAAAGTATCAAATTTCTCTTTTATAAAATACTCAACAGCTTTTACATCATGATTTGTAATACTTTCTATATCTTTTATTTTTTGAGCATCTTCTGCTGTAAAATCTATATAAATTTGTCGTAGCTTATCAAATAAACTATTGTCAAAATTCATTAATTGTGGCAAAGGTATTTCGCATAAAGCAATAAAATATTCAATTTCTACTTTAACCCTGTATTTAATTAGAGCTTCTTCAGAAAAATAGTTTGCTAGTTCTTCAATCTTTCCTCTGTATCGTCCATCAATAGGAGAGATTGCATTTAGTTTTGTTAAGTTCATTTTTAGTTGAGTTGTTATCCACAAAAATAAGTATTAAAAGACACTTATTAATATGTTTTGTATGTTTTTCTTAGTTGTTTTTTTTTCTTTAATTTAATAGGATTTAGGGTTGTCTGGTGATTCGAGAATAATACTTTTAGCACTATTAATGTATATTTGTTTTAAAAATGTTAGAAATGAAAAGACTTTTTTACATATTTACTTTTTTTACTTTTTATTTTATAAGTAAAGATTGTAATGCTCAAAAAATCAATCTATTTGATAGCCTTAATAAACGAACTGGAATCTGGAAAAAGTATCATCCCAATAAAAGAATTCGATATACCGGTCAATTTAAAGATGGAAAGGAATTAGGAGTTTTTAAATTTTATGACATAACTACATCTAGAAAACCGATTCTTATAAAAACTTTTTATGAAAATTCAGATTCCTTATTTGTACAGTTTTATAGATTAAACGGTAATCTAAAAACTGAGGGAGTTTTAAATGAAAGAAAAAGGGTTGGGCTTTGGAAATACTTTTATAAAAATGGTGCAGTAATGTCTCAGGAAAACTACAAAAAGGGATTGCGACATGGAGAACAGTTTGTGTTTTATTCGAATGGTAAAATAACTGAGAAATCTTTATTTAAAAACGGTTTGTTAGATGGTGTTTCAAGTAAGTACTCTAGTAAAGGAATTTTAATTGAGGAAGTTACCTATAAAAAAGGGAAGCCAAACGGTCTTGCTAAATATTTTGAATTGAACGGAAACTTAAAGGAGACTGGTATTTATATAGATGGAAAAAGAGTTGGAAAGTGGGAATATTATTTAGAAGGTGAATTGGCTCAAAAGGAGGATAAAAATAAATTTAATAAAAAAGGAATGTAAATTTAAAAGCGCTTTCAAATTATTTTTGAAAACGCTTTTAATGATTGTATTAGTCTTATTTTAAAAGCACTTTATTTATTGCGTGTATTACACCATTGCTTGCTTGCACATCTGCAGCAATAATATTACTTACTCTATTATTAGCATCTGTTAATGTTGCACCACCTGTAATGTTTGCAGTAATATTACCGCCTAAAGTTCCAATAGTCATTCCATCACTTAAGCCAGCAGCTAAAACATTTGCACCGGCAACGGCATGCATTTCTAATGTTCCTTTTAGGGTAGGTTCATCAATATCATCTAAAGACGTTACGTTTAGTTCTGCTAACAAATCTACAAAAGCGTCATTTGTTGGCGCAAATACAGTAAATGGAGCAGGTGACGATCCGTTCGCAGTTGAAAGCGTTCCTACAAAATCAAAGGTTAAATCAGTTCTTGTTAAGGCAGTTTCTAAAATTGAAAAATTAGGATCTGCTACAGCAAACGTAACTACTGTTGGTAAACCAATAACAGCATCTACAGCATGTATCGTTCCATTATCGACAGATACATCAGCAGTAGTTACAGTAGATATTCCATTAATAACTACACCATCAGTAATATTAATGTATAGACTCATGCTATTTCCATTAGGAGTTGCTGTAGATAAAGAGTTAACTTCATATCCAGTTGTTAAAGAAGATGAAACCGCATTTCCACTTACCACATGGTTTAATAAAACTTGAGCTAAAACATCCGTTGGGATGTCACTTAATGCACCAAAGTTGTTGTCTAACAAAAACGCTGCAAAAGCCGCATTGTTTGGAGCAAATACAGTAAATGGTCCTTCGCCTGCTAAAACACTAGGCAAGTCTCCATCCGCTAGTATTAATGCTTCTAATAGAATACTATAATCTGAATTGCTACTTACAAAATCTACGATTGTATTTGTTTCTGGTACTGGAGCCGGTGTGTAATCATCGTCATCATCACAACTTGTAAAAGTAGTGAATGAGAGCACTAAAATTAAAACAGTTTTAAATAAATTTTTAAAAATTTTCATAATCTGGGTTTTTTTTGTTTAAATAATTCATATTTATGTTAAACAAAATTAGTTAAATATATCTTTGTTTATTCTTTTTTAACAAAACTTAAACAAATTATTAACATTTGTGAAGTGAATACTCTTTTTTGTTAATTGAATTAAAGCTTAGTAAATAAAAATCTATGTTGTAAATTTGCCATTCAATTAATATAGAATGAAAAGAGTAGTTGTTGGTCTTTCTGGCGGTGTAGATTCTAGTGTTACGGCTTATTTATTAAAGGAGCAAGGGTACGAGGTCATTGGGCTTTTTATGAAAAATTGGCATGATGATTCTGTAACTATTTCAAATGAATGTCCGTGGTTAGAAGATAGTAATGATGCGATGATTGTTGCAGAAAAATTAGGAATTCCTTTTCAAGTGGTAGATTTAAGTAATCAATACAAAGAACGTATTGTAGATTATATGTTTGATGAATACAGTAAAGGAAGAACTCCAAACCCGGATGTGCTATGCAATCGAGAAATAAAGTTTGATGTATTTATGGATATAGCACTAAAATTGGGTGCAGATTATGTTGCAACAGGCCATTATTGCAGAAAAGGCTCAGAAATAATTAATGGCGAACCTGTATATAAATTGTTAGGAGGTAAAGATAAAAATAAAGACCAATCTTATTTTTTATGTCAACTTTCCCAGAAACAATTAACAAAAGCAATGTTTCCTATTGGTGAATTAACAAAACCAGAAGTCAGAGAAATTGCTAAAAAAGCCGACTTAATTACTGCTGAAAAGAAAGATTCTCAAGGTTTGTGTTTTATTGGTAAAGTGCGGTTACCAGAATTTTTACAACAAAAATTGCAACCCAAAGAAGGTAGAATTATTAATATACCTAAAGATTTTTCTCAGTACACAAAGTTAATTCCTAAGTTTAAAAGTAAAGAATCGGAGCTTGCCTATTTTTCTACAAAGTTTTCATATAACGAAGAAGACGGAAAAGTTTTAGGAAAGCATCAAGGAGCCCATTATTTTACAAAAGGACAACGCAAAGGATTAAATGTTGGCGGAACAAAAGAAGCATTATATGTTATAGAAACAAACGTAAATACAAATACTATTTATACTGGTGAGGGCAAAAATCACCAGGGATTGTATAGAAATGTGTTGTTCGTTTCAAATGAAGAAATCCATTGGATTCGTGAGGACTTAACGTTAAAGATTGACGAAACGTTAGAGGTAGAAGCTAGAATTAGATACAGGCAGATTTTAGAAAAAGCGACTTTACACAAAGTAGCGTCTGGTTTATATGTAGCCTTTGAGAACAAGCAATCGGCTATTCAAGAAGGTCAATTTGTTGCTTGGTACAAAAATGAAGAGTTATTAGGTTCTGGTGTAATTTCTTAAATTAGTAGTCCATATGATTAAACAACAGCTAACTCTAATAATTTTATTTTTTTCTTTACTAAGTTATTCTCAAGAAGAAATTATAACCCTATATAACTCAAAAAGAAAAGTAACAAAAGATCCTTTAAAAGCAAAATTTTATCAGAGATTAACAAAAGAAAAGGATTCTCTTTGGTTAATTAGAATGTATAGAAGAAATAATCAGCTAGCTGGTTATTGGTATTCGAAAACTAAAGATTCTAAAAAAAAATTGGGTAAAAAAGTTTACTTTGGATTAAATGATAGTATCTCAGCTATAATACTTTATAATGATAAAGGCGAAAAACATGGAAAGTTTTCTACATGGTTTGATAATAGAAATAAATCCTTCGAAGGAATATTTATAAATGGTAAAAAAGAAGGGTTGTGGAGAAATTATTTTTATAGTGGAGAAATTGCATCAAGAGGTTTTTTTAAAAATGATTCATTAATCACTGAAAAGTTTTATCATAAAAATGGAAATGAACGAGTTTTAAAAGGAGATTGCTGTAGAAAAAAACCTGAGTTCACAGGAGGTATTAAAAAATATAAAAAAATTGTACAAAAGTTCGTAAATAAAATAAAATGGAAAATTAAAGGAACTATAACTGTAGATTATACAATTAGTGTTAGTGGAGACCTAACAAACATAAGAATTTATGATACTATTCCGGGTGATTTAAATCAAGAAATCATAACATTCTTTAAGCAAATTAAAGGATGGAAACCAGCCTTTAATAATGGTAGGGAAATACCCATTCAACATTCCTTTAAATTAATTTTTCAATAAATAATCCAATTTTTTAATATCCAATATCTAATTGTTCAATTAGGTATGATGGGGTTCGGGATATAAATTGCCTTCAGTAGTTTTTAATCCTGGTGGTCTATGAGTTATCGTTGCGGATTCAATGTATCCAGATATTTTAAGAACACATATTCAAAAATATAAAAAAGAAACGTGCAAACCTTTTAAAGTAAATGTTTCAATGTTATATCCAGAGATTGATGAAATTATGGATTCTATTACTAAAAAAGAGGGTGAAATTGTTTTTACTTTTTAAGGTAATCCGAAAAATTAGATCTCCTTTTTAAAAAATAAAGATATTACAGTCTTAGATGCAGTTTGCTCTGTAAATTTTGCTTTAAATACACAAACTTCTGGTGTAATTTCTTAAAATATATGAATTGAGGAATAATAAAGTTTTTCAATGTATTGTAGGGTTTATATTTATTATTGGATAAGGAAACAACGTAGAATTTTTTTTACATGTATTAAGATTAGTTGATCAAATTTGAAAAAATTATAAATTGAAGTTATAAGACGGAATAAAACACTTAAATGCAATAAATGTAAAATTCATATAATTATTACGAGTAAAAGTTATATTGTACAGCCAATCAATAATTGATGTTTTTTTGTTGTTAAAATATTCTTTCTTTTTTTAAAAGAATATCATAAAAAGTATTGTTTTTAAATTACTGGCAGTATCTTTGCAATTCAATTAGTGTTGCTAGTAATTAAACAAGCAACGCATTTAATATTATTATTATGAATAAAGGTACCGTAAAATTTTTCAATGAATCTAAAGGATTCGGATTTATTACTGAAGAAGGAAACAACAAAGAACATTTTGTACATGTGTCAGGATTAGTTGACGAAATTCGTGAAAACGATGAAGTTGAGTTTGACTTACAAGATGGTAAAAAAGGATTAAACGCAGTAAACGTAAGAGTTATATAATTATATATATATTACTATTTAATTTTTTATCCAAAAGCCTATCAATTATTGATAGGCTTTTTTTATTTTAGTATTTTAAACATACTTATGATAGACGGAAGACAAAGGAAAAACATAGAAATAGGTTTATTTGTAGAAATAGTTCAGAAACAAAATCAAAGATCTGGTGAACTTAATCAAGGCAAGGTCAGTAAAATTCTCACAAAATCGGTAAGCCATCCTTATGGAATTAAGGTACAGTTAGAATCTGGTCTAGTTGGTAGGGTTCAAAATGTTATTGAATAAACTACTTTAAAGGGATTTTAATTTCATATGACCTTCTACTCTTGTTATTTAATTTATGCTCTCTTAGCCAAGGATTGTGAATTTTAAGTTCTTTATAATTCATACCAAACTCTTTGGCAAATAGCGTTAGATTGGAAATGGCAGTGTCAACTTTTACTAACCTAGTCTCCTTTAGTGTGTACAAGTCTTCTTTATCAAAAATAAAACCATATTTTTTTGGATTTGTTATAATTTCTTTTAAAGCTAATATCCTAAAAATATACCTTTCTGTTTCATCTGGTAATTTAACATCATAATAGTTATTTACCTCTTGTGCTTCTAATCTTCTAGAAACTCCGCGATTCCCTGCATTATAAGCGGCTGCTGCTAAGGTCCAAGAACCTAATTTTTCTTTTGCTTTGATTAAATATTCTGCCGCAACTTTAGTAGATTTTTCAATATTATAACGTTCATCTACATTTTCATTTATTTCTAAACCATATTCTTTTCCAGTAGTGCGCATAAAGTGCCAAATTCCTGCTGCACCCGCTGATGATGTTTCATCTGTAAAACCACTTTCAGCTAAGGCTAAAAATTTAAAATCGTCAGGTAAATTATATTTGGCTAACAAAGGTTCTAGAATAGGAAAGTATCTATTTACTCTTTTAAGAAGTAAAATTCCGTTAGACTGCCAATAGGTATTTACCAACAACTCTCTTTCCATTCTTTCTTTAATATCGTTAATTTCTACAGGTACTCTTTCTCCCGCCAAATTAAGTCCGCTCGGAAGTTTTAAAGCTTTTATTTTATATCCTTTATGTGTTTGTAATTCTGGATTTGGTGCTGTTTTAAGGATCGCATTATAAAAAATAATGGTTATAATGCTAATACTTAGAAGAGAAATAATACGCTGAGCTAATTTCATATTTACAATTTAGATACGTTAAAAGTATGAAATCATCGTTGCACTAACAAGTTAAAACGGTATCAATAATTTTAGATATTTTTTTAGCTTTTGTTAACACCATAATATGAGTTCCTCCTTTAACCTGAATAGTATTTTTAATATTTTTAATAGGAAAAATAGCATCGTTTGTACCATGAATATGAACAATATTTTTTATTGGTATTGCTTGTTGCCACTTTATTATACTAGCAATAGACCATTGTAAATATTCTTTACTTCTAATTGAAAGGTACTTTTTATATAGATCTGCTCTTTTTTTCAACCCTTTTCCTATGAAAAACCCTAAATAATCTTCAAAGTTTTCGATTACTTTAGTTGGAAAAACCTTATATATTTTCGTTAATTTCGCTATTTTAAATCTCTTTGGAAGCTCATCGTGATGCTTTACACTAGATAGGATAATAACTTTTTTAGGATTTACATAACTTGCTAATTCTTGCACTATAATTCCGCCAAAAGAAACACCAATTAATACAGGATTTTTTTCCTTGATTTGCGCACTTAAACGGCATGCATAACTACCAATATCTTCTTCAGAGCTTTGTGGTGCAATCCAATTTAGATAATGAAGTGTATATCTGTCTAGATCAAACGCTAGGTTCTCAAATATTTTTGGGCTTGCGGCTAAACCTGGCATAAAATAAATGGGAGTTTTCTCCATTATTTTACTTTTTAAAGAATTTTATTTGTAAAATTTAAACGCACAGAACCATCTTCATCAATTTCTGTTAAAGTAATTTCATGCAGGGTATTTACCAATTCTGGATTCCAGGGTGTTTTTACCTTTACATAATTCTCTGTAAAACCATGAATATAACCCTCTTTATTTTCGCTTTCAAACAGTGCAGTTAAACTGTTTCCTAATTGAGATTCATAAAAAAAACGTCTTTTTTTGGCAGACAAACCGCGTAACATTTTACTACGTTTTGCTCTTACTTTTTTGGGAATAATTCCGTTTAAAGCAACAGCTTCTGTATTTGGTCTTTCGGAATAGGTAAAAACGTGTAAATAAGAAATATCTAAGTCGTTTAAATAATTATATGTTTCTAAAAAAAGTGCATCTGTTTCTCCAGGGAAGCCAACGATAACATCTACACCAATACAAGCGTTTGGCATGGTTTCTTTAATTCTAGAAACTCTATTTGTATAGGTGTCTTTCAGATACCTACGTTTCATTTTTTTAAGTAGTTCATCTGAACCCGACTGCAAAGGAATATGAAAGTGTGGCACAAAAGAAGAAGATGTTGATATAAAGTCTATAGTTTCATCTTTTAGTAAGTTTGGTTCGATTGATGAAATTCTTAAACGATGAATTCCTTCCACTTTATCCAATTCTTTTACTAGGTCTAAAAAGGTATGTTCATGTTTTTTATTACCAAACTCTCCTTTACCATAATCCCCAATATTAACGCCGGTTAAAACAATTTCTTTAATTCCTTTAGAAGAAATTTCTTTAGCGTTATCTAATACATTTTGTACGGTATCTGATCTAGAAATTCCCCTAGCTAAAGGAATTGTGCAATACGTACATTTATAATCGCAGCCATCTTGTACTTTTAAAAATGCGCGTGTTCTATCTCCAATAGAATAAGAACCTACATAAAAATCTGCATCAGAAATTTCACAAGAATGAACTTCGCCTAAATTATTTTTGGTTAAATCATTGATATAAGAGGTAACATTAAATTTTTCTGTAGCACCTAAAACTAAATCTACGCCGTCTACAGCAGCTAATTCTTCTGGCTTTAATTGGGCATAACAACCAATAGCAATTAAAAAAGCTTCATCATTTTGTTTTAAAGCATTTTTAACAATAGACTTAAAGCGCTTATCTGCATTGTCTGTTACAGA
>Ga0308025_1000091_pt1 | contig 47140 bp, 23 predicted proteins | sample Neamet422_FD_201298 | JGI IMG/M metagenome (GOLD analysis project Ga0308025, IMG submission 201298) | Marine microbial communities from water near the shore, Antarctic Ocean - #422 | ecosystem: Environmental > Aquatic > Marine > Unclassified | place: Southern Ocean | collected 2014-10-03
ACTGATCATCAAAAATATATTGAAATCCGAGATCAAATCTATTCACGTTTCCTTGTATCATAAAATTTGATACTACATACAATTTACTTTTATTCGCAAACCAAGTTCTGGAATTCTCTAAGAATGGAAGATAATATTTTGTGTGTACAGAAAGAAAAATATCTAAAGGAATATTCCCGTTTTCAGTAAGAGAAATATTGGGTTTATTTAAATGTCTTAAAGTAAGTCCAATCCAAGAATCATCATTATTAAATAAAATAGAAGAACTAAAGTCGTGAAAATTTCTTTGAGCACTCAATAAAAGTGGATCTAAAGTAGATGTATTTATACTATTGTTATTTAAGTTAATTTGATCTTCTAATAAGATATTTTGAAATCCGTAATTTTTCATTCCAAAACCGGCAGAAATACTAGGCCTAAAAAACCAAGTATCACTTATTTGAAAAGCCATAGAATAATTGAAATTCACTTGATTAAAAGTATAAGTAGACGCACTTTCTGTCTGATTTAAAAAAGAAATTCCCAAACCTGTCTTATACCCTTCAAACCAAGTATCAAAATACACAAAACTAGAGTTCGTTTTAAAAACACTATTTCGCCATTGAGACTTGTGAATTGTACCCACTTTAGAGGTCCTAATCGCTCCCGTAAAAGAAGTATTTAAGGTTTCCGGTACCAAGAAATTTTGAGAAAAAATAACATCTTGCCCTTGTGTTTGCAAACCTGCTATAAAAAAAAGAATGTATAAAAATTGTTTCATCTTATTTAAGTAGTGTTACAGGTGAGTTTTTTATAATTTCTTTTTCGTAAAATGTAATCCCTTTTACAACCATTACATAGTTTCCGTTTTCAGCTGGTTTATTTCCAATAAAGCCATTCCAACCTTTTAAGTCAATGCCTTCTTCAGAATAAACAACGGTTCCCCAAGTATCGTAAATTGTCATTTTTATATCTATAAAACCTCTATAGGAGGGTCTTATTGTTTCATTATAACCATCATCATTAGGTGTAAATGCTGTTGGATGTATTAAAGAATATCCTTTAGTAATTGTAATCGTTCTTTCAAAAATCTCTGTACAACCTATATCAAACTCTACAGTTAAAACAATATTAAAAGAGCCTACTTGTTCATAAGTGTGTACAGGGTTTTCTTCATTTGAAGTTGGACTTCCATCACCAAAATCCCATTGTACACTGCTATAACTCCCCGTAGAAAGGTTTGTAAACTGTATTGGATCTTCTATGGATAACAAATCGTAGGTCGTTAATGCAAAAGCACTATAGCTAAAATCTGCATCTCCAATTGTAGGAACATCAACGATAAAAGAAGTGCTTTTTATACAACCTATAGCATCTGTAACTGTTAATGTATAAGAACCACTTTGCATGGTTGTCATTACACTATTATCAGTTCCAGAAACAACTCCATCAGACCAAGTATAGGTATAAGGTAAATATCCACCTGTTGCATTCGCTGTATTTTGTTTACTTACGGTTTTTAGAACGCAATCTATGATAGTGGTTTCTTCATAAGAAATAGTTAAAGGTTCTTGTCTAAAAATGTTAAACTGTTTTATGACCTTACATCCATTTCTATCTGTAATTTCTACGGAATAATCTCCTGGAGGAATATTTTCTATATCTTCTGTGGTTTCACCGGTATTCCATAAAAATGAATATGGAGCAGAGCCTCCTGAAGTTTCTAAATCAATACTACCACTATTTACAATATCACAATCTATAGCATCTGTCACAATCGTAGAAACAGCAATTGCTGGCGGATTTGTAATTATAAAGGTCTCTTCTATTGGACATTGATAGGTATCACTATCTAAAATAAGAACGGTATAAGTTCCTGCTGCAAGGTTATTTCTTTGAACTCCTGCACTAGCATCATCACTCCAAGTTACAGAGAAAGGAGCAATTCCGCCAGTTAAATTTAAATCAATCGTTCCATCATTTTCTCCATTACAAGAAATAGAAGTTACAATCGGATCTATAAAAAATACGGGTTGTTCAATAGTTATTGATACTTGTTTTATACAATTATTATCATCTGTAATCGTCGCAATGTAGGTATCCGCAGATAAGTTTGATAATGAGAACCCGTTTGCTAAATTACTCCAAGATATTTGATAAGGCGCTTTACCTCCCGTAACTGTTACATCAATAGATCCATTTGCTTCTCCATAACAAGTTACATCTGTTTTTGTGGTGGTTACAATCAAGTCATCTGGTTGTGTAATTACAATGGGTATTGCATCTGACACACATCCACTTGCATCTGTAACAACTAAAGTATATGACCCTGCTGTTAGCCCTGTGTAATTTTTAATTAAGCCTGCCTGAACAACCAATTGCGTTACTGTATTTAACAGGTAATCTGTACCTGTTAACTCGAATGTGTACGGTGCTACAGTTGGGTTTATTTCTACCGTTAAACCTCCTGATACTGCAGCATAACAAAGTACATCAACATGTTGAGTTAAATCTTCATTTATCAATAAAGGATCTGGTTCACTAAGCACATATGTCTGCTCTATTTGACAATTATTTGTATCAGTGACAATTAATGTATATGAACCTGCAGCAAGTCCAGAAAAATCTTCTTGTGTCTCCTGTCCTAAAGGAATCGCACCGTTTGTCGTACTCCATAAGTATACATATGTTCCTGTTCCACCTAGTATGGTAGTATCAATTTCACCATCTGTGCTACCTGCACAACTTACTCCAAACCCGTTGTAGTTTGATATGACTGCTGCTAAAGTCAAAGCTGTTGGTTCAGTGATTTGAAATGAGTCTTCAACTGTACATCCTGAAACATCGGTTATGATAACCGCATACTCCCCTGGAGACAATGCTTGTAAATGGTTACTAACTGATATACTATTTATAGTATATAAAGCGCCATCTAAAGTCCAATTATATGTATAGTTTAGAGAATTTGTAGGGCCTCCTCCTCCAGATGTCGTTAAAACAATTTCACCGTCATTAGCGCTATTACAACTAATTTGAAACGCATTATACTGCGTTACAACTCCTGTCATAGTCAACGCAGAAGATGGTGATAGCACACTTAAGTCCGACAGTACTTTTGAGTTACCATTAGCATCCGTTACCATAATAGAATATACACCCGTCGGTAAGTTGTTAAAGGTAAAACTCAATGCTGTTTGATTATCAACTTGAGAGACAATAGTACCTGAGCCATCCATAAGGGTATAATCAAATGGTGACACTGAAGCTTGTGCTATATATACCTCTAATACTCCAGAAACATCTCCGTAACAATTTATATTAACATGAGCAGCAATCTCTTCCGTAATTTGTAAGTCTTGTGGCTCCGTAATATCATACGTTTCTGTAATCGTACATCCGTTACTATCTGTAATTATTACCGTATAACTCCCAGCAACTAACCCAATCAAGTCTTCTGATGTTTCATCTCCTACTGGGATGGTTCCTCCTGTAGTTGTCCATGCATATGTATATTCGCCTGTTCCACCACTTAACGTCAGATCAATTGACCCGTCATTTGCACCTGCTGCACTTACTCCGTATCCGTTATAGGATGATACTATAGCTATTATATCTAAAAGCGATGGCTCCTCTATTGTGAAACTTACTACTATATCACAACCTGCGTCATCCGTTACCGTTACTTCATATATTCCTGGTGCTAGCCCTTCTAATGCTGTATCTGTGGATGGGGATACTACTGTAAAAGCAGTTCCTCCTAAAGTCCATGCATAACTGTAGTCACCTACATTGTCTGTTCCTCCACCACCGATTGTAGTCAATGTAATTGTTCCATCATTTAAACCATGACAACTAATCTCATATGCTCCATATTCACTTAAAACACCTATAGTTTCTAAAGCTGCATTAGGTTCAATAATCGTAATCATAGTACTTACTAAAATACCATTGGCATCCGTCGTTGTTACTGTGTATATCCCAGACGCTAAACCAGTGTAATTGTATACAGTACTCGTTACATCTACAATACTATTGATAATATTACTTCCTGAATCCGTTAACACGTAATCATAAGGAATTGCTCCTCCTGTTATGGTTACCCCTAATACTCCTGTATTATCTCCATAACAATTTACATCAACATGAGCAGAAAGGTCTTCAGAGATGGTAAATAAATCTGGTTCTGTAATGATATACGTTTCTGTAATCGTACATCCGTTACTATCTGTAATTATTACCGTATAACTCCCAGCAACTAACCCAATCAAGTCTTCTGATGTTTCATCTCCTACTGGGATGGTTCCTCCTGTAGTTGTCCATGCATATGTATATTCGCCTGTTCCACCACTTAACGTCAGATCAATTGACCCGTCATTTGCACCTGCTGCACTTACTCCGTATCCGTTATAGGATGATACTATAGCTATTATATCTAAAAGCGATGGCTCCTCTATTGTGAAACTTACTACTATATCACAACCTGCGTCATCCGTTACCGTTACTTCATATATTCCTGGTGCTAGCCCTTCTAATGCTGTATCTGTGGATGGGGATTCTACTGTAAAAGCAGTTCCTCCTAAAGTCCATGCATAACTGTAGTCACCTACATTGTCTGTTCCTCCACCACCGATTGTTGTTATGGAAATTTCGCCATCATTAGCATTAGTACAACTAATTTGGAAGCCATTATACTGTGTTATTTCTCCCGTTACAGATAATTCTATAGTTGGTTCTATTATAATTACATCTGTATTAACCGTTGTACAATCATTAGCATCTGATATTGTTATTTGATATGTTCCTGCGGGTAAGTTTGCAAATGTAGTAGTTAATTCTGTAGTTGATTGTGAATTTACATATCCAGAAGGTAAACTTGGGTTTCCTGAAATACTATAGTTATAACTAATTCCATCTACAGTACCGTTAGACGTTATTTGAGCAACTATAGTTCCATTTTCTGCGCCGAAACAATTATTGTTTGAAGTAACTGTAGTGCTACTATTTAGTGTCCTTGGCTCTAACAATGTAAAGGTTGCTGTTGCAGTACACCCTTTAACATCCGTAACTATTACGGTATAACTTCCCGCAATTAATCCACTTAGATTTACTGATGTTTCATTGTTAGATGGAATTGATCCATCCGTGGTGCTCCATTCATATGTGTAAATTCCTGTTCCTCCTATAAAAGAAGGGCTTATTGATCCGTCACTCTCTCCAATACAACTGATATGAATTGCCGCTCCGGTTCCTGAGTTATATAAAGATAATACGCTTGATTCTAAGCTGATCTGATCCGGCGCTGTAATTTCAATACTTTCTTGCTTTGTAGTACAGCCTGCTCCTAAGGTCGTCGTATTTGCATCCGTTACTGAAACCGTGTATATTCCAGCTGTTAACCCCACAAAAGAGTAAGTGCCACCATCAGTAGTTACTGCTGTTGTATTTCCTGAGGTTCCAGATAAAGTGACCTGGTAAGGAAATGTTCCGCCTGAAACAGTTCCTGTTATCTCCCCGTCACTATCGCCATTACAATTTAGTAAAATATCATCAACCGTACTTAGTATTAATTCACTTGGTTCTGTAACAGTTTGTACTGTGGTAGTTGTCATACAGCCTGCGTTATCTGAAGCAGATAGTCCCGATGAATTGTTTACATCAACTATAGTAAACGTGTAATTTCCTGAAGAAATACCATTAAAAGTAAATGAACCACCATCTGTGTTTACATTTTGGGTAGTTGCAGTACCGTCTAAAGTAATAACATAAGGAGCAGTACCTCCTGAAATTGTACCAGAAATAATACCATCACTATCGCTAAAACAATCTAAGCTTGCAATGGTGTTAACAGTGTATGTTATCGCTAATGGTTCTGTAATATCAACTGTAATCGTTGTCGTCGCAACACAAGAGTTTTCATCCGTAACACTTACAGTATGTGTTCCTGCAGCTAATCCGTTAAGCTCATAATATGTTTCTCCTCCTAAAACAGTTCTGGTTGCGGAAACAATACTATCATCTAAGGTAAAAATATACTCCGGTGTTCCACCGGAAACGGTAATATTAAAAGAACCGTCAGATCCACCATTACAAGATACATTTGTTTGAACACCCATTACTGGGGTCAATACATCAGGTTCTGTAATTGTTATGTTTTCTTGTGTTGTGGTACAGCCTACTCCTAAGGTCGTCGTATTTGCATCCGTTACTGTAATCGTATATGTGCCTGCGGATAGTCCTGTAAAAGAATACGTACCGCCATCAGTAGTTACTGCTGTTGTATTTCCTGAGGTTCCAGATAAAGTAACCTGGTAAGGAAATGTTCCTCCTGAAACAGTTCCTGTTATCTCCCCGTTGCTATCGCCATTACAATCTAGTAAAATATCATCAACAGTACTTAGTATTAATTCACTTGGTTCTGTAACAGTTTGTGTTGTGGTAGTTGTCATACAACCTGCTAAGTCTGTAGTAGAAAAATTTGTGTCGTAATTTGCATCTGTAATTGCAAATTCAAAGTCACCAGCAATTAGCCCCGTAAATGTAAATATTCCGCCATCGGCAGCAACTGTATAGGTTGTAACTGTTCCTACTAAAGTAATTATATAAGGTGCAGTACCTCCTGAAATTGTACCTGAAATTACACCATCACTATCTCCAAAACAATCTAGCATAGCAATGGTATCAATTGTATAAGTTATCGCTAATGGTTCAGTAATATCAACTGTAATCGTTGTCGTCGCAATACAAGAGTTTTCATCTGTAACACTTACAATATGTGCTCCTGCAGCTAATCCGCTAAACTCATAATATGTTGTTTCTGAAATAATTGTTGTGGTTGGAGAAATAATACTATTATCTAAAGTGAATATATAATCAGGTGTTCCACCGGAAACTGTAAGATTAAAAGTACCGTCAGATCCACCATTACAAGATACATTTGTTTGAGCGCCCATTACTGGAGTCAATGCATCAGGTTCTGTAATTGTTATGCTTAAATCTGCATTAGCAGTGATACAATCATTTTCATCAGAGACTATAATAATGTGTGTTCCTGCTAAAAGCCCCGTAAAGGTATAATTATCTCCTGCTATTAATGAAGGCACTGTTGGCACATCATTTATCAGAAACATATACGTTGGATTTCCACCTACTACAGCTATAGTTATACTACCATCAGCAGTTTCAAAACAGGTTGCCTCTTCTTTACTTACAAAAGAACTTTCTAAAACTAGTGGCTCTGTAATTGTTCCTGTTGCAGTAGTAGAACATCCGGTACCACCAGTAGTACTATTTACATCTACAATGGTAAAGGTATATGTGCCTGAAGAAAGGTTGCTAAATAAAAATGAGCCCCCATCAACAGTAACTTGCTGTGCTTCGGACGTGCTGTCTAATGTAATTTCATATGGTGCGGTACCTCCTGTAATTATTCCAGAAATCTCACCATTAGAATCGTTATTACAGGCCAATACACTCGCTATAATATTTTGAATTAGTATTGGGGCTGGCTCTTCGATAATTACATCTACTGTAGTAACCATACATCCTGAAAAATCTGAAGCAGGTGTTCCAGAAGCATTATATGTACTATCCGTAATTGTAACTGAATACGTTCCTGCTGCTAAATCTGAAAAGGCAAAAATATCGCCGTCATTAGCAACCGTTTCACTTGTTGTTGTTCCGGACAAAGTAACTATATATGGAGCAGTTCCACCTGAAACCGTTCCTGTAATTTCACCGTCTGTATCACCGTTACAATCTAAGATTACCGGTGGGGTGATGATATAGGTTATTGGGTCTGGTTCTGTAATTATTACTGCAGCAATATTTACAGAATCACAATCGTTTTGATCGGTCACAACAAGTTGATATGTTCCTACTGAAAGACCAGAAATGGAATAATGTATTACCTCAGCAATCTCTACTTCGGTTACTGACATTGTTGTTCCATCTAAGGTGAAAATATAATCTGGGGTACCTCCTGTAACCGTTACAGAAAAGCTTCCGTCACTACCACCATTACAAGTTACATTTGTTTGTGTAGAAAACAACGGAACGAGTATTTCGGGTGCTGTTATTGTGAATTCTTCAGTATAGGTGCAATTTTCCGCATCTGTAACAGTAACGGTATATGTTCCGGCGATTAATCCGGTAAGGTTTTGATTATTTTCTTGATCATCTGGAATAGATCCATCTATAGTTGTCCAAGCATAGGTATAGTTCGGTGCAGGGTCAAAAGGAGTTCCTCCCGTTGTCGTTATTGAAATTGCTCCATTATTTAGACCATTACATGAAACATTTGTTAGGGTTTCTGTAATATCAAACGCCGGTGGGTTTGTTAACACAAAAGGACCAAAGGTTTTGGAGCAAGAGTATTCTAGTATTGGGGTGCCATCTATTTGTATAGATGCTGTAGAAACTGTTTCTGAAATAGTTAAAGTATATGTTCCTGCCGGCAAATTACTGTAGTAAGCTTGCCAATATAATTGGGAGCTAGAATCATCATCATAGATAGCACTTATAATAGGGTTCTCATATGTTATATTTGTTGTTGTATTAAGCAACCTAAATACATAAGATTCCCCCCAATTACCTGGTGGTAATGGATTGAATATATTTTCCAGAAAAGCCTGAGTCCAACCTCCGCTAGCATTGAAAACAAAATAACCATCTGATCCTCCTGGACACGTAACATCATTTTGTGCAGGCGGTTCTTCTAAAACAATTGGTAATGGCACAAGAACTGAAACAGGTATATTTCCTCCACAACCATTATCGTCTTCAAAGACAAAAGAATATTCTCCTGAACTTAAATTTGAGATAATAATATCTACACCTACTGTATCAAAATCTCCTGTTCCGATTCCATTTCCTGTACCTACGCCTACTAAACTACCATCAGAATTTATATTTGTAGAAACGATTGTTCCATTCAATAATAATGACCAAGCAATTGGGATACTTCCTCCATCCACCGAAATATCTATCATCCCTTGACTTGAGTCTTCACACTCAAATCCTGCAAAATTAACTTGTGCGATTGGTGCGTAAGCTTCATTTATAGTAAAAGTGGTTGACACACTTTGTCCTAATAAGTTTGTTATAATACACTCATAATTAGCTGGAGCCAATCCTGAAAAATCAATTATATTTGTATCGGAAGATATTGGATACCCTGATACAGGAGGTACTCCAGAAGCTACATTGGGAGTATATAGGTATACTTCATAAGGACTTGACAAATTAACTGCATTATTAGTATGCTCATTTACAGTTAACACATATATACCTTCACAAGAATTATATATTCCTGTTGCAATGGTAAATACCCCCACAAGTCTATATTTTATAAATGTAGTAAGTGTCTTTCCATCATCAAACGTAATCGTAAGATTAACATTTAAATCTGTTGATATTTCACCACCTGTATAGGTTACTGTGGTTCCCGAAAACATGTAGTCCGTACCTGATACAATTTCAAAAGTCCAATCTGATGGAATGGAATTCCCCACTCCATAGCCAAAAAGTGTTTGAGTTATATTAGGGGCTGCCCCTTCATTTTTAGCAATAGTTAATATATCTAAGCTAACATCAATCGTTAAATCACCTGTGCTAGGGTAGGTGTAAACATATTGCTCTGTAGTGCCTAAGCCGTTAGAGGATTCATTCTGCGAATGTTTATTGTAGGTCTGCCCATATCCCTGAAAAGCAGTGATTAATACAAGTGCTAGTATATAAATATATTTTTTCATGCAGTTTTAATTTTTTAATAACAAAATGATCTTCCATTTTATCAACAATAAATAAAGGCGTTCTTCTTTTGATTTTCGATAAAGTTAGCTAGCAGTATCATTCGTATGTAAATGTAATCGTTACTGCTTCATCTTAATTTACGCTGGGATCCATATTTTTATTAAGGATTATTAATTTTCTTTTCCAAAACAAATATAGTAAAAGGCACTTCGTGAAACGTGAAATTTAAATATTCTTCTATATATTTTTTATATAAAACAATAGCTACTAGTCTAATTACCAATTATATTATCTTGAGACACTTTGATAAAACATATTCTTTCGAGGGGAAATGACGAATAAAAATGTTGAAAACGGAATATTTATAGCAATTTCTGCGGATGGAAAATACCTATGTTTTTATACTGAATTTAGATGTATATATCCTAAATTTAAACTGAACACTGCGTTGCTTAAAAAGCTGTAAAAAGCACCCAATTTAAACATGCTAAGAACGATATAACAAATGTATCTTCCATTCAATAATTCAATGCAATAAATCTAATTAGTGTATATTTCCGGCCGATCTGAAGATGAAAATTATGAAAGCAAGTAAAATACTAAATTATATTAAAGATGTATTAGAAAACATGCCAACTGACTGGTTGAAGCTAACAACACATCGACTAGATATTTATGATGAAAAATTGGCCAAAACTCAATTTTTAAATCAGTTTGAAGTCTTATTTAATGACGCTAATTCTGATACATCAGCTTTAAGTGAATTACCAACAGCATACGACTATATTCGATTAGGACATCCATTATCGTGCATCCTAGAATGGACTATTGGAAACTTACATACTATAAAACCAGAAAATATCATAAATTTCTCTTCAAGTACGGTTCCTGTTTTAGCAATTCTAAGAAAAAATTTATTAGCGGATAAAAATACCCAAATCATTTATACAGGTCAATTACCAACATATTTTGATATTGAAATACTACGAAATATTTATGGGTATCAATTTGAGGTAAAGAAGATTGAAAACACTTCAGCCATTACCGACTTTAACGGCAGTACAATTTTCATCTCACAACAAGATGATATTTGTAATTTCGAACTCACCCCAAATATTGACTTTTTTATCAATGTTCATAATCACTTGGGAAGTATCTTAGTCGTAAACGGTGCGCAAAATGAATCTTATATCTCAGATATTCAACACGTACGAAGAAGAGAGACGATTGCAATGACGCCAGCAAATTCTCTTGCTGCTTTAAAGTCTCTAATAGAAAAATCTTCTTTTGACAATCCAAAAAACATAACCGAGGCAAACAAAAAAAGTGTCTTAGATTCAATTGCAGCAATTACCGGCTCCAATACAAAAGCACTCGTTGCTTCTAGCGGACTCTCTATACAATATGCCATTTTAATGGGGCTAATTCACGATGCGCTAGAAAAACACAAAGGCAAGGCAATTAAAATTGTAGTTCCTCCAAATTGTTATGGTGGCACAAATGACCAAGCAAGACGTGTTGCTGCTTGTATTGACAATGTTGAAGTGATCGATTTACCAGTGGATGGTGATAACGATATGGTGCAAAGTATTGATATCGTTTTAGCTAAAATTGCAAACGAAGATGCGATTCCTTATATAATTGCTGAAATTCCAACAAACCCAAGAGTTGAAGTTCCAAATCTTATCCAATTAAGAAATGTTTTAAGTCAAGAGCGTACAACTGCAACTGGTGAAATTGCTATTGATCCCGTTTTTATTTTAGACCAAACATTTTGTCCTAATGTACACTTTTTAGGTGATGATAAAATCCTTTCAACTGTTAGAACCATTTCATTTGCTAGTGGATCGAAATTTCCAAGTGGTGGACAATGTACTGCTGGCTACTGTGTAGGAAATAAAAAAACAATTGCTTTGATGGATAAAGTAGAAAAGCATCTAAGACTTTGCGATAACGAAGCTACAAATCTTCAATATAAAATATTAGCAAAACAGCTACCTTCGATGAAGCAAAGAATTCATGATGCTTATAAAAACACCCGTGAATTCGTAACCTTTATCAACGAGACTTTACCCGAAGCAAAAATCAATTTTGTGTCAGAAGAATTAGCAGAACAAGGATTTACACCCTCTGTATTTTCATTAGATCTTCCTACAAAAGGAAATACTGACGAAGAAAGAGAAGCTTATAAAAGAGCGTTGAATTTGAAACTAATCAATTTAATGATTACAGAAATTCCTAATGAAAGCAAGTACTGTGTAAGTTATGGACAGCTAAAAGGATGTTATTGGACAATACCCGCAACCTCTACTCAAGGCACAACTAAAGAAGGTGATAAAGATTATATTGCCCGTGTATCACTTTCTCCTGATATGGATCTTGAACTTCATAAAAAGATCTTTTTAAATTTTGTTGAAAATATTTAACCTTATCGATACTTACTAGAGAGACTAAAAAGGTGAAAATTGTATTAGTAACTTCAAATAACTTGGATTGCATCCAAGTTATGAGATAAGTGAATCCTATCCCTCAAAATTTAAAAAGGTACTTAAGTTGGATTTCTGAGCGGAACGAAGTCAAATAACCCCATAGACCCCAATTTTAAAGTTACGGGGGCATAAAGATAGATTTATCTCTCACTCGACTCTTTTTTTTTAAAAAAATGAAAAAATTACTTACCTTATAAAAATAATTAATAAATTACATTAAAATGAAAAAACCATTTATCTTATTTTGTTTCTTATTAATCTGTTTACTAGGATGTAACTCAGATAAAATCACTAGCATTGAAGTTATTACACTAGTCAAAACAACTGAGAGTTGGAATGGTGTAAAACTTCCAAAATATCTTGATGGTAACCCTGAAATAACCATTTTAAAAATAATTATTCCTCCAAAAACGAACTTACCATTGCATAAACACCCAGAAATTAACGCTGGCGTTTTACTAAAAGGCGAATTAACCGTAATTAGTGAGGCTAGTGACACACTTCATATAAAAGCTGGAGAACCAATTGTAGAATTAGTAAACACTTGGCATTTTGGAAGAAATGACGGTACTGAGCCAGTTGAAATAATTGTCTTTTATGCAGGAATTACAGGAACGCCAATCACGATATTAAAAAAATAAAACAATCAAAAATTATATACCAACCTATCATAATAAAAACATTAGTATTTTGGTAGCTATTTACTGTGGAATTGGCATTTTTACAAGCAGTGATAACTTTCACAGGACAAAAAATCATACCGGGAACAAGTATCAATTTTGGAGACTCGCATGACCATATATACAAATAGGAAAACAAAACATTCATCATATTAACAGTAGCTTCATTTTTTATCGGTTACAAAGGGCTTCTTTATTGTGTTAATAGTTCTTTACATTACTATATATAAAAACATGTAGATATTATCTATCAGCATTCATTGTTAGATTTATTTTAAAAAGTTAAATGCTATGATTAAAATAATTATCAAGACAATTAAAAGCGAAATAATAAAAAGGGAGTCCGCAATAGTTTCTAGTTTTTTCTCTCGTTGCTCATCCGATGACCGAATGGAGATAAATGAAAAAACACATGAAAATGTAAGAAATATAGCTGCAATTGAAGTCAGTTCGTAAAGGATATGCATCTCGGTCTGACCTGAAATATGCAATGACGTAATTACAAAAAGACAGAAGCCAAGAAGATTTGATGAAGTACTAAGAATGTGTTGTGATGTTTTATTTGCCATTTTCTATTGTTTTGGTAGCGCTAGTGTATTTGGTTTTGGTGAAATGAATGTTTCCTTACAAAGGTATACAATTTACATCTTCTTTAATTTTAATTTAAAAAAAGAAAATTATAGAAGAGAATATTCTAATATGTCTCTGTTAGTATCTATTTTATGAATATGTTCTAAATAAAAACCACAATCTTCTCCTATAGTTTTGTATTCTTCCTTATTTCTCTCTTGATCATCAACCAAAATCATAAAATTTAAACTCATCCAATTAGAAATATCCTCAGAACCATCACCGTACCTATGTTTCGTTTACTGGTATAAGATACCATACAGGTATAATGCTCTGTCTCTTGATGAAAGCTATTTCTATTTAATCTTTATTTTATATGAAGTCCTCTTCTAGCAAATCAAGAACTTGCTTACCTATCGTTTTACTCAGGTTGTTATCTTCGTCTAAAATACTTACAAAACCAAATTTACACAAATGTTTAATACTGGTAGTCTCTTCGTTTATTCTGAAAAAATATTCGATCTCAAAAGGTTTAAAAGGGTGTTTTTTTGTGTCCCAAAAACGGTTATATGCATATATCTGTCTGAAGTTGATGAATACTGGTTTGGCAATAGAAACTAAATGTCATATGTTGCACTAAGAAAATAACTACGTAATTTACAACAGCCAATAATTTGATGTAAATTACAGACCGTTGGGAACAATGGATGAACATGCAATAAATAAATTATGAAGAAAATAAAAGAATCATTCGAGTACATTTCAAATTTGAATATTGAGTCATTAATAAAATCGATTGAAATTAATAAAGAAATAATTAATCACGTAAAAGTTATAAAAGAAGGAGGTGAGGAAAAAATCAGCAATAAGGTTAAGGATAAGCTGAAAAATGATGATGCATATAAAGTGAAATTTAATAAATTTTGTGAAAATTTATATTTCACATACCTTTATGATGAAATTATTATGGCAAATAAAATCATAAAATCCATGTTTCCTTTTGACACCTATCGAAAATATGATTATTACAAAGCATACTTAGGCTCAGTTGAGGCAGAAATTAAAGCAGGTAATTTAAAAGAAGGAGACAAAATAATTTTTATTGGAAGCGGGCCATTACCCATTTCACTAATTATGATGTATGAACATTTTGGTATAGAGAGTATTGGCATTGAAATTATACCTAAAGTAGCAGAATTGTCAAGAAAACTTATTCGGTCATTGAAACTTTCAGATAATATTGAAATAGTAACAGGAGATCATTTTTCAATAAAAACTACTGAAAACATTAAACACGTTATTGTTGCATTGGCAGCTGAACCTAAAGATGAAATTTTGCAATGGTTAAGACCTATTTTATCAAAAAACACTAGTATGTCCTATCGTTTTTCAGAAAACCCTAAATTAGAGGGGAAATTAAAGGAATTGATTAATAATTCTAAAAGAAGGTATAGAGAATATGATGGCTATAAAACAATCAGAATAATTAAGCCAGCACCACCGACAACCAACATTATAGCAGTAGTTGAACCAATTTCCTAAAAAAACCTCATATTACAAGTATATGGATAAGTACAACCCGATCTTCGTGCGTGTTGTTAGAGTTTTTTAGCAATTTAATTAAGCACTTTCTAACAAGAAGGCTTTTTTTATACTGATAATCCTTCACGACATCCAACGTCAGAAGTTGCACTAAGAATATGACCTAAATTAGCGAACAGAACTGTTAAAAAAAATATTAAACTTTATGAGCATACTTTTAAAAAATGTATTCATAAAATTATAGAAGAGAATATTCTAATATGTGTCTGTTAGTATCTGTGTTATGAATATGTTCTAAATGAAAACCACAATCTTCTCCTAGAGTTTTGTATTCTTCCTTATTTCTTTCTTGACCATCAACCAAAATCATGAAATTTAAACTCATCCAATTAGAAATATCCTCAGAACCATCATCAGGTAAAATATTTTCTATAATAAGTAAGCGCTTATTTTCAATAGAAGTATGAACTCCATTTGTTGACATCATTGCTTTTCTAACATTATTCATTATTTTTTTCGTCTTATGTTCGGGCCAATTGTGAATTACATTCTTCATGGTATAGACATCTGCTTTATCAGGAACTTCTTCGAAAAAATCACCGGTCATTATATTTCTTTCATCCAACTCAGAATCTTTAAAAGTTGTTGGAAGATCAAATACAGCACCTTCTAAGTTATTATTTTGTTGAAGTATTGATGATAAAAAAGAACCTTTTCCTCCACCAACATCGATAACTTTATGAAAATTTTTAAAGTCAAAAGCTTTTACAATTTTAAAGTCTTCTGTTTTCCATAATTTCAACATTGCTTCATGAAAAACTTGAAGAAGTTCAGGTTTGTCTTGCAAATAATCTAGTGTTCCTGTCTCAACTGTTGGTGAATATTCTTTTCTGTTTCCATTTTTTAAAATATTTACTAAATTACCCCAAGGCATATAACGATAATCAGCTCCATTTAAACGCGCCTCTGCTCTTTTAGAAAAAGGATGATCACTTCCCAACAGTGCTCCGAGTTCTGTAAGTGTATACTTCTTCGTTTCTGTATCAAACATCACAAAACCTAATTCAGCAACACATCTTAAAAATTGTCTCAAATAAGAAATGTTTAAATCTAGATTTTTTGCAAGTGTTTCAAGAGTTTTTGAAGAATCTTTAAGCTCATCAGCCATCGCTAATTCTGCAAAAGTATATGTACACTGTTGTAACCAATTTCCATAAATCATCTTTGAAAGATTCATTATATTTTGTTCTAAATTTTCTTTCATAAAGATTAATTAAGTTGTTTAATTTTTTTTATTATATAAATCACATAGGCAACTGTAAGGCCAGTAAATACATATCCTAACACAGAACTTGTCACCTGTATTGTATTGAAAGCATCAACACCTTTATAAAAAATAAGGAAAGATTTAACAACTCCAACAACTATTTCTCTAAGGATAAGAAAAAGTGTAAATTTCACAAAATGATGAGAATTTTCTGAAGAGCTATACAGGGCTTTTGATTCTTTTCTTGGAACCCCTTTTGCATATGCATAATCTATAAAAAAGTACATTCCTATTGGTTTTTTGATGAGAATAGTAAGCAAATAAAAAGCAAATGAAATACCGCTCATATAAACACCATTCCACAGTTCTTGTTCAGCTGTTTTAGATATTAAATTAAAAACAAAATTCAATGAAATTAAAGAGAGAAAGAAAACCCCTGTTACATTCCATTCTTTTTGAATGATCGCTAATGCTATAGTATATATTACTGCTGGCAACATCCCGTATAAAATGGTGTGATAATCTCCTAAATCTTCTCTAAATAAGTTCCACATTAATAAAGGAACTGCCAGATAAAAAAAAGTGTCTAAAAATATTCTTTTATTCATAATATATTATTTTTAGTTATTGTTATTCTTGAAAAATTATATTTTTTTAATGGAGTCAAATTTCAATTCTATAGGATAGGCAATGCTAATAACTAAATTATCTTTAACCCATGTAATAGCTTGCAGCCTTTGCAAGTGTTTAAATTTTATAATATAAAATGAATTATTAAATTTAATTTCCGATATTTCAAAAAAAACTTCAGGAATCGTAAAACCTGTTCTTAATGCTTTAGAAACAGCTTCTTTTGAAGCCCAATAAATATGTTTTTTTTCTAAAGATAAATCTCGATTATATCTGGATAAAAAAAATGCAAGTGTAGCGTCGTTTTCAGGTGTTATTTCTTCAATATCTACGCCGATAGGATGTGTGTTTAATTCGGATAAAAGTGAAGCTGCATATTTCTTTGAATGGGCTATAGAAACCCACATATTATTAATTTCCTTTGTATCAAATATAGGGAAACCCCAAACTCCACTAATAATATTTATCTCATTGGGTGCAAATTTTTCTTTAATTAAGATAACATTATTTTTTGCCAGAACTCTACCTGCGACAAATTCATTTTGTCTACTAATTACTTTAAAATTTTTAAGTATTTTTTCTTCTTCGAAAGAAAGAGAAGTTCTTAATTTTTGTATGGAATTATCGAATTTCCCTGTAGATAAAATGAGTCTATATTTTTGCTCCTTTTCATCAATGAAATTAATAAAGTATGTTTCTTTACTATTCATTTTTATGTAATTTTTTTTAACCATTGTTCAACTACATTTGCTACCACTTTAGAATTTTTAATATTTATCATCGTAATGTGATTTCCTGGAACTTCAATAATGGTTAAATTAGAACAGTATTTTCTCCAACCTAAATCCTCTAACTGTACTATTGGATTGCCATCAACCAAAAGATGTTGCTTAGCTTTTAGCAATAAAACAGGTCCGTCATAAACTGTGGGTGAAAATTGAGTTACAATTTCATTATGCTTAACAAGAATATCTAAAAATTCTTTAAAGCTTTCTAGAGTTGTTTCTTCAGGAGTTAATTGAATTCTTATAAATTCATTCAATATACGCTCGTAATCAATCGCATCACTTTCAATGATTTTTTTATCAAATTGTTGATTTGTGAAAATATAGACTTTGTGCAAGTAAGCAAACAATCGGTCTTTATAAGAAAGCCCTTCTTTATGAGCTTTACTTATTGCAGGTTGATCTAGCAATACCAATGGGGGTTTTTTATTTTCAAGAGCAAATAAACACGCCATTTGGTGTGCAATTAATGCGCCCATAGACCAACCTGCTAAAATGAGATGATCTGTAAATTGTTTTTTCTGTAAATTTTTAAAATAATCACTTGCTAATGTTTCAATAGATATTGTATCATTTTCTTTATTATGAGTACAATCAAACGAATGCGTGTCCATTATTGGAGAAAGCGCAGTTGCGATAGGATAATAACACATGACATTCCCTCCAGCTGGATGTATCCAAATACTTTTTTGAAGGTGTTTTTTTTCTATTAAAGCAATAGGGTTTTCTATTATAGTTAATTTAGCTGTATCCTTTCTTAATAAACCTGCTAAACCTTTTACAGAGCTATGATTAAACAGATTAGGTATTGCAAGTTGACTTTTAAATTCCTTATTTATTTTTGAAATGAGTTTGATAGCTAAAAGAGAATGACCGCCAATGTTAAAAAAATTATCTTCTATTGAAATGGATATATTGGGGAGTAATGCTTTGTAAAATTCTAATATTTTTATTTCAAAAAGGTCTCTAGGCAATATTTCAATATCTTCTTTTTCATTTAAAGTACCTCTTTCCTTCAAACTGTTATAATCAATTTTTCCATTACTTGTTAATGGAATTTTTTCTACAAAATAAAAAGTTGGCACAAATATCACCGACAAATATTTTTTCACATAGGAGGCAAGAGTATTTGGTTGAATATCTTTTGAAGTTTGAATTGCTGCACCTATTTTTTTTATGTGACTCGTTTCTTCTAAAAGATACACACAAGCATTTTCTACATCAGGATGATTTTTTAAAACACTTTCTATTTCATTTAATTCTATTCTAAAACCATTAATTTTAATTTGTGAATCATTCCTTCCTAAAAAAATGACGTTTCCTTTTTCATTAATTATTCCTCTATCTCCTGTTCTATAAATTTTTTCACCATCTACACTTATGTGTTTTTTTCCTGTTAGTTTAGGGTCATTTAAATATCCATTTGCAAGGTTAGAACCACTAATACATATTTCTCCTTCCACTCCATTTGGGACAGGATTCAAAATTTCATCTAAGAGATATACTTTCGTATTATTTATTGGCTTTCCTATTGGAATGCGGTCTTCTAAATTATTCAAATCTAATTTGTGAATTAGCACACCAACAGTTGTTTCTGTAGGACCATAATGATTTATTACTATAAGCTCTTTTGATTTGTTCTCTTGTATTAATGAAACGAGTGAATTAGACAAGACTTCTCCTCCACATATTAAAACTTTAGAAGGTAAAATTTCTTTTATAATTTCTGAAAAGGCCTCTAAGTGGGAAGGGACAATTTTAAGAACATCAGCTGGATTTTGTCTAAAGAAAGCACTCATTAATATCGGGTCTAATAATACTTCTTGTGATGGAAATAAAAGAGTACCTCCATAACCTAAAGAAAGAAAAATGGCAGTATTCCCTAAATCTGCTTGAATTGCAGAGACGTGAGCAAAAGTTTGTAAGCTAATATTGTTAATTTCATTTTTTAAACCCTTCGTGTAATTAAGTAAAGCACCATGTGAAACTAAAACACCTTTAGGTTTTGTTGTGGTGCCTGAAGTATAAATGATATATGCTGTGTCGTTCTTTTTTAAAGAAATAGCCTCCTGGTGTTCCTTAAAAGAATAACAAGCTAATTCATTAGGTGAAACACAAATAATAGTATCTATTTTTTTATCAGAAACTAGTAAGGATGCATTGCTATCCTTAATAATGAATCGCAGCTTTTCTTCAGGAGTATTTGATGCTATGGGAAGGTAAGCACAAGCATTTTTAAAACACGCTAGCATACCAATGATAAATGAAACATTCCTCCCCGTTTCTAAAATGACAACATTATTTTCCCTAACTCCTTTTTCTCTAAATAGTTGAGATAAAGCATTTGCTCTATTGTTTAATTCTGTATAGGTTATTTTCTCATCAGAATCAATAACCGCAGTGTGATTAGGAAATTCTTCTAAAGCTTTATTAAATAATTCTAACCACGATTCTTCAGAATGATCTATAACAGGTCCTGATACAATAGAAAGGTCTTTTTTAGGAAATATTTTTTGTTTATAAATAGACTCCTCTGGATTCTCTATAACCGCATCGATTAGGCTTTGGTAGTGCTTTATAAATTTTTCTATCTTAGAAGATGCTATTCTGTTTTTTTTATAAGTTACAACTAACTTTGAATTTTCGCCTTCAACTTCAACCCAAAAATTGACGTCGAATTTTGAGTTTTCATAGTCTATAGAAAGCATTTCATATTTATCTTCTTTGTTTTTTTTAGGAAAATGCTGATATGCAAAATGAATATTAAATAAAACATTATTATCTAAATTTCTTTCCGGATTTATCGTTTTAATTATTTCAGTAAATGGAACCTCTTGGTGCTTCATAAATTGATTAATACTACTGATAGATTTTTCCATTAATTGAAGGAAATTGAGTTTTATGTCAATAAGCAAGCGTATAGGGAGCGAGTTAAAAAAGAGTCCATAAGTGTCTTGAAAATATCTTGAATTTCTATTTGCAACCGGTGTTCCAATAATAATATCTTTTTCTTGAGTATAAATACTCATTAAAGTAGCAAAACATACGTAGTAAAACTGAAATGGAGTATAGTTATTATTTTGACAAAAAGAGGTTATTTTTTGTATGGTCCCATTAGGGAAGTCATATACTAATAGCTTACCTTGAAGAGATTCTTTAGTTGGATAAAAATCTTTAGGGAATCTAGATGCAGTAGGTAAAGCTGATAATTCTCTCCTCCAAAAACGTATATGTTCTTGGTAGGTTTCTGATTCCATCCAATCTTGTTCCCATTTTACAAAATCTATGTATGAATATGGTTTTTCCGAGTTTGTGCTTAGTTTGCTATAATCTAAATGAAGGTCATTTGACAACAGTGCATTTGTCCAACCGTCAGAAATAATATGTTGTAAATTAAGAAATAATATAAATTCGTTTTTTGCAATTTTAATTAGTTTTACAGTAAATAAGGGAAGTTCTGTTAAGTCGAATACTTTAACGGAATGACTTAAGGCAATTTTTTCAATCAAACTATTATTATCTGCACTACCACTAATATCTTGATAGCTTATTGAGGGCTTGTATTTTGAATGAATCTGTTGATGAATCCTACCGTTTTCTTCATGAAAAGTAGTTCTAAGAATGGCATTATTTACAACAATCTGTTGCAATGCGAGCTCTAAATTTTCTAAAGAAATATCTTTATAAATTTTAACAGCAACAGGTATATTGTAAAGAGAAGAATCTTTAAATAAATACGATAAAAACCAAATTCGCTCTTGGGCTTTAGATAAAGGGTATTGTTCTTCAGGATTACGCTTCATTTTTTCAAATGTGTTACTAGCGCTAGTTTTTAAAGATTTATTTCTGGAAGCTAATAATTTTCGTATCTGGTCCGGACTTAGGTTTTTAAGTTTATTTTTTAATGAGTCTTGCATCTAATATTTACATTTTTAATCATACTTCACAACTAATTTACCGATATGAGTTCCTCTAGACATCGCTGTAATAGCTTTTTTTAAATCTTTTACAGGATAAACAGTATGGAAAATAGCTTTAAAAGATTCTTTTTCAAACAACTCAACAATTTCTTGTAAGGAAGAAACCATAAGGGTAGGATTAAGAAAAAGCAATGAAATATCTAAAAATTGAAATACAATCCCATTACTAAATAGTTTCATGCCAAAATTGGTGTCTTTGGCTATATCTTTTTTATCTATATGAATGAATCTTCCAAATGGTTTTAACAACTTAATACTTTGAAACATTAATTCTCCAGCAAGTGTATTTAAAACAATGTCCATTCCCGTATTCTTAGATTTTAAAATTTCGGCAAAATCTATAGACCTAGAATCGTATACATTTTTAATCCCATTGTTTCTTAAATATTCTCTTTTTTCTTCTGTTCCAGCAGTAGCAAAAATGGTTGCTTGCTTCCAATTAGCAATCTGTACTGCTGACAAACCAACTCCGCCAGAAGTGTTATGAATTAATAAGTTTTCAGATTTATTTAATCTTCCCAATTTAATCAACCCAATATATGCAGTCAAGAATACAGTTGGAATACAACTAGCTTCTTCAAAAGATAAATTTTTAGGCTTTAAACAAACACAGAATTTATGAACATTAAAGGTTTTGATGAAATGACAATTATCTCTTAATATTCCATCATTTTCTGTATGACCAATATGAATAGAAATGACTTCGTCTCCAGGCTTAAAATTTTTGACATTATCTCCAACCTTTTCGATAATCCCCGCATAATCAGATCCCATATTTGTAGGTACTCCCGGGGAACTGGGGTATTGTTTAGAGGCAATCATTACATCTCTAAAATTTAAACTTGAAGCTTTGGCTCGAATTTGAATATAATCTGACCCAGGGTCGGATATTTCTGTTTGATGTAAGTGAAAATCAAAAGGCATATCAGATTTAAAAGTATACTCAAAGTTTAGAGTGAAATCTATTTCATCACTACCCACATTGCTTTTCGATTTCTTTAATTTAGCCAATAATTTAGCCTGCTTTTCTGGAGGTAAACTTTTTATTTTCTTTAAAAACTCATTCATAGATTATTCATTTAAAAGTTTTTCAAGATCTTCATCTGAGTGCTCTCCTAATATTTTCTCAAGTACCAGTTCTGCTAATTTAGATACCGTAGGGTTATTAACAAATTCATCTGTAGACAACGCTACTTCAAATTCATCATTAATTCCAGAAACTATTTGTATCGATAATAAAGAGTTCCCTCCTAAACTATTAAAAGAATCATTTGAGCCAATTTTATTAATTCCTAAAATAGCGGTCCAGATCATTGCGATCGTTATTTCTATTTCATTTTCTGGTGCAGAATAAGGCGTATCTATGTCTGGTCTATCATCTATATCTTCAATTTTCTTAACATTTTTTATTTTGTCTTTACTTTTCTGTATTAAAACAGAGTGTGTAGAATCATCTAAATCAAATTGTAAATCTTTGGTGTAAATAATTACTTGTGATAGCATAGAATTACTAAATAAAGTGTCGAGAACTTGTTCTCCTTCTTCTGGTAGGATATCATCTTCTAGTGCATTTAGAGAAAGTTCTTTTGTTTCTGCTAGTGCTTTATCCCTTTTGTCTGATAAATTGGAAAGTTTAATAAATGAATAATTTAATATTTCAGCTACTACATCTCCATTAAGATTAAAGATTTGAAAATCAAAAGAAAATTGATCCTCTTTTGATTCTGCAGAAGACATTTTAGTGTGCGCATAAAGTTCTTTTTCAAAAGGGGCGTATAAATTTAGTTCTCCATAAGAAAGCGGTAAATAACTAGCTGAAACTTCCTCCATATATCTAAAATGAGATGAAGTTGCTACATCTAACATAGCTGGATGTAAAAAGAAATAAGAAAAGTCATCTTTAAATTCATCCTTCAATGACAGTTTTGTAAGCCATTCTTTTTTGCCTAAGTGAATTGTTTCTTTACAATCCCAACGTTTACTATACTGTAATGTTGGGTTATTGTTTCCATCTGTAATTACTAAAGCATGTGGATCGTTATTATTATCAGGCATTTTTTCTTTCAATGCAGCTATATTGATCTTCGTAGGATTGATATTTTCTACGAACGCTAATTCTCCGCTAAAATGATCTTTCCATCCGTCTTTATTAATAGCTTCATTTCCATGAGCAGTGCTTTTAAATGAAAATTTATAAGACCCATCAGATTGCTCATCGCAAAACAAATAAAGATCTCTTTGCATATTTTTCATAATCATTAAAGGCGATGAGAATTTTGAATTTCTTAGCGACAGAAAACCTGACAGTCCTTCTTTTTCTTTCCATTTCATCAACGTATCAACGTAAGATGTTCCTACCATTGTAGGGACACTCGTTAATAAATGCTCCGTAAAAACCCAATGTTTATCAGCGTTTATATTTACTTTATAACAAGATTCATGATGCTCTTTATAAGAGAATAATATTTCTATTGGATAATTCTTCGTAGAATGGCCTATTGTTTTGTGTTCTGGTGGAGTATTTTTATTTTTAAGAGTTTCTAACCTCCAGTCTGCAGCCATCCCAACTAATCCCCATTGCCCCCAGTTAATTGAACTCACAGCTGCTGTACTATGCAGCCAGCCTTTTGAATTTGCACAAGCATCCATAAATGAATTTGCAGAAATATAATCTATTCTTCCTATCTCTCCTAAAATAGCTGTAATTGACGAGTATAAATGAATAAAATCAACATCTCTATCTCTTAAAAGCTTTCTTAAAATGAGTGTTCCTTGTACTTTAGGATTAATAACTGGTTCAATCTTTTCTTTAGTAATAGATGCAACGATACCACCTCCAGCGACTCCTGCAGAGTGCACAACTCCATTAATAGCTCCAAATTTTTCTTCTACATCGTTAAAAGTTTGTTTCATTTTATCAAAATCCAGAACTTCAACATCGTAGTATGCTACTTTAGAACCTAAATTTTCCACTTTTTGAATCGTTCTAATTTTCTCTTTTAAAACTGAATCGGTTTTTTTGTCTCCTAAGAGTTTTTCCCAATCTTTCCTGTCTGGGAATACCTTTCTTCCAGTCCAAACAATAGTAGCTCCTTTAACACTTTTAGCAATTAATTTAGATAATACTCTACCGATACCTCCAGAACCACCGGTTATTATATAAACACCACCATCTTTAATCAACTTAAAGGTGTCATTGTTAGGGATTTTTATTTGCTCAAAAGTCTGAGTCCATCTATTTAAGCCCGTATATGAAATAATATTCTCATCTGTTTCAGTATTGACTTCTTCTATAATTTGAATTGCCAGTTTAGATGTTAAATTAGGCTTAGTAGAAGTAATATTAATTAATTGTGTAGATATTCCTAAATGTTCTTTAAACAATGCTTTGGTCGGGCCAACGATAAGAGTTTTCTCGGGTTTTATATGACCACTGCCAATTACATCAAACCCATCATTAATTAATGAAACAATACGTGTATTTTCTGTAATGTTATTTGAAAGTATTCCTTGTTGTAGATACAAAAGGTTATAGAAGTTGTTCTTAAGACTGTCTACTGCGTTTTCTAATGAAAGTTCAGTAGTCTCCGAAAAAGACCAAGAATAAATTACTTTTAAGGCTGTATCGTCTTCTTTTATGGATTCAAAAACACTTGCATAATCTTCTTTTTGAGAAGCATCAATTGTAAATGTATTTCCATCTTCATGATATTTTTCTCCTTGAAGTACGGTATAACATTTCTTACCTTGCTCTTGTAGATTCTTTACTATAGTTTTAGATAGTTCACTATCTAAAAAGACGACCCACTTTTCTAAAGTTGGAGCTTCTTCTTTTTTTACTTTTGGAAGAAAATCTATTGCACTGGTTTTTTTCCAGGTGGGCGTATAATACCAGTCTTCAATAATAGGTGTTTTTAGGTTCTCTCCTGAGATAGTATTGGATAATTTCGAAGAAAAATCTACCAGATAAGGTTTTCGATTAAAAGGAAGTAGTGGGAAGGGTATTTTTTGAAGATTGGAAGAGTTAAATCTTGCATCAAAATCAACAAAAATATTTTCCATCCATAATTTTCCTAATGCATTGTCCATTGAAATAACAGCGTCTGCTTTTTCATTAAGCGTCGATATAACAACATGTTTTAAATCTTTATTTAATCTTCTTTTTATTGCTGATTCTAAAGATTGTCCTGGTCCACACTCAAAAAACACAGTAGATTCATTAACAAGCACTTGATCAGCTGCATCTCCAAACCTCACTGGATCAATAACATGGTTTACCCAATACTCTTGACTTAGCGCTTCACTATCAGTTAAAACATTACCAGTAACTGTACTTATAACAGGAATTTTTGGTACTTGTAAAGAAACTGTCTTAAAGAAGTTTCTATATTCTTCTAAACAAGGTTCCATCATTTTAGAATGAAAGGCATGTGAAGTAGACAACTTTTTATTAAATATTTTTTCGCCTTTTAATTTTTTTGCAAATGACTCAATGTGTAATGTTTCACCAGAAACAACAACTAGCTCTGGACTATTAATAACTGCAATGCATAGTTCTTTAGGAATAATTTTCAGCAAGTCTTCTTCACTCATAAGTACTGCTAACATAGACCCTTGAGGTAAATCGAAAACCAATTTACCTCTAATAGCAACAGATTTTAACGCATCCTCTAAGGACATAATTCCAGAAATGGCTGCTGCAACATACTCTCCAACACTATGTCCAATTAATTTATCGGGCTTTACACCATAATTTTGTAATGTATTTGCTAAAGCATAACTAATTATAAAAATAGCTGGTTGTGTAATATAAGTATCCTCTATTTCTTTTTTTGATTTTTCATAATCACCATCAGATGGAAAAATAACAGTTCTAATATCTATCCCAATAATTGGCTTCAATAGATTTGCGCAATAATCTACACATTCTTTAAAGTCAGGAATATTTTGGTACAATTCCAGACCCATGTTTATAAATTGATTTCCCTGACCGGGAAACATAAATACCAGTTCTTTGGTTTCTGAAGTAATTTGTTTTACTGGTGATGACTTTTCTATACTCGCTAAAAGATCTGTATAATCTTTAAATGGAAAAACACCTTTATATTTCATAGGCTTTCTAGCAATTCTAGAAGTATGAGCTAGTTGACTTAAACTGATGTCTGGTTGAGTTTGTAATAATTTTTTTAAATCTTTACAATATGTGTCAAAAGAAATTTTATTGTGAGCAGAAAGAAACACGATATCGTATTGTTCTTTTTTTGGTGTTTTTTTATGTTGAGGTGGTTCTTCTAAAATAACACAAGCGTTTGTTCCACCAACACCGAAAGAATTCACTAATGCTCTTCTTGGAGTGTCATTAGCATTTTTCCATTCTATTGTTTTGGTATTCACAAAAAATGGACTTTCACTAAAATTAATTGCTGGATTGGGTTCATTATAATTTAAAGATGCTGGAATTATTCCATACTTTAAACTTAAAGCAGTCTTTATAATACTAGCTATTCCAGACGCAACATCTGTATGGCCTATATTTGTTTTTACAGAACCTAAAGCACAATATTGTTTATCATCTGTATATTGCAAAAAAGCCTCAGTAAGAGAAGAAACCTCAATTGGATCTCCAACTGGTGTAGCGGTACCATGTGCTTCAACCATAGAGATACTTCGAGGGCTTATCCCAGAAAACTCTATAGCTTCAGTAATCACTTCAACCTGACCTTGAACACTAGGAGCTGTATATCCTGCTTTTCTGTTTCCATCATTATTAATTGCTCCTCCCAAAATAACAGCATAAATATGATCCTTATCTTCTATAGCATCTTCTAACCTTTTTAAAGCGATGACACCACCTCCTCTACTAAAAACGGTGCCTTGTGCATCTTTGTCAAATGTTCGGCACTTTCCGTCGGGAGATTCTAAGCTACCTTCTTGATATGTGTATCCTTTAGTTACAGGAAGCTCAACAGTAGCTCCTCCTGCTAAAACAACATCTGACTGGTAACTTAACAAACTATCTATTCCCATAACAATACTAACCATAGATGTAGAGCAAGCGCTTTGAATATTAACACTAGGTCCTTTTAGGTTTAGTTTGTAAGACACACGTGTAGTTACATAATCTTTGTCATTACTAGTAATAATAGAAGTACCATTTGCGTATTTCAATACGGATTCGTTTTCTATAGTATTTAGCAGGTGATATGGAGATCCTGTTCCGCCAAATACAGAAACTTTTTTATCTGTATTAAATGGGTTAATACCACTATCTTCAAGAGCATGCCAAGCACATTCTAAAAAAAGACGATGTTGTGGATCTAATAACTCTGCTTCTCTAGGTGTGAAATTAAAAAATTCTGCATCAAAAAATTCTGCATCTTTTACAACCCCTCTTCTTCTTACATAATTGGGATTATTATAGGTCTTTGGAGTGACTCCTGCAGCAATTAACTCCTCCTCAGTAAAGTCTGTTAAAGATTCTATTTCTTTTACTAAATTCTCCCAAAATTCTTGACTATTATTTGCTCCTGGCAAACGACAGTCAATACCAACAATTGCTATTTTATTTTTATTTTCTTCTTGATTTTCCAAAAGATTGTTTTTTTAATTGAGTTCTACTTCTAATTGTCTTTGCTTTATCAGAAATTACGTTAGCGTATCTTTTTCTGTATTCATCTGCAATTGATTTAATATTTGGATATTGATATAATTCTATAATTGAAAAATCCATCGCTAACATGTTTTCTAACCGTTCTTTTATTTTAAGAAACAAAACAGAATGACCGCCTGCATCAAAGAAATTATCAGTTAAAGAAAAATTGTCGTGCCCAATTACTTCAGTCCAAATTTTAAAAATAGATGCTTCTATCTCACTTTCGACTTGCTTCTTAATTTGTGTGTTACTTTTAGTATTATTCTGTTTATTTTCTTGTAAAACTTTAAAATCTATTTTCCCATTAGGAAGCTTTGGGGCTTCATCCACCTGGTGTATAAGCGATGGAATCATATACTTCGGTAATACTGAATTTAGTGTTTTTTTAAGTGCTTCAATATTTATTAAACTATCGGCAACAATTAAAGCATTTAATCTTTCATCATCTACATCTAATATGTTTTTATAAGCAACTACTTCTCGTATTTCTGGATCTTTAGAAATTGCTGCTTCTATTTCTCCCAATTCAACTCGATATCCTCTGATTTTTATTTGATTATCATTTCTTCCATGAAATTCAAAATTTCCATCCAGTAGCATTCTACCCATATCTCCAGTTTTATAAATGATTTCAGAGCTTATATCATTTAAATAGGTAACGAATACTTGTTCTGTTTGCTCCTTGTTTTTCCAATAGCCATCTGCTAAAATTTCGCCGCCAATATAGATGTGACCAGGAATCCCTCGAGGAACTAATTTCTTATTATCATCTAAAATATACATACTACTATTAAAAATAGGTCTTCCAATAGGGACAGTATAATGCTTAGAATCCTCTAAACATTTATAATGAGACATAAAAATACTAGCTTCTGTTGGACCATACAAGTTATGCAATGTTCCTTTAAACTTTTTTGAAACTTCATTCTTTAAATTAACCGGCATTTTTTCACCTCCACAAAAAATATTTTCTAAAGATGTTAAAGGTGTAAACATATTAGCATCATTAAATAATCTCAAGCCAGAAGGTACAAATTGCATGATTGTTACTTGGTGTTCACTTATTATTGAAGCAATTTGTTCGGGCGATTCCATATCTATTCTCTTTTTAAGAATTAGAGTTCCTCCTGATATTAGCGGAAGAAATAATTCCCAAACTGAAATATCAAAACTGATGGACGTTTTAGCTAGTATTTTAGATTCAGTACTAACATCAAATAAGTCCTTCATCCATAATAAATAATTTGCAACACCTTTATTGGGAACCATCACTCCTTTTGGTTTTCCAGTAGATCCAGATGTATATATTAAATATAATAAATCCTTTTTTGTTGCGGTAGAAATTATTTTTTTTGCCTTTTTATCTTTTTTAATAACCTGATCAATAAAAACAGTTTGCGTATTCTCCTCTAAAAAGTTAATAGATTGATTAGAGTTTGTTAATACATAGTTGGTATTTGCGTTTTGGATAATATATTTATTGCGCTTTATAGGATATACAGGGTCTAAAGGTATATAGGGAATTGCTAAAGCAGCTAGCGCTAACTTGGCTATGATCATTTCTGGGCTATGGTCCATATAAATCGCTACTGGATGAGTCTTTTCTAGCGGTAATGCCTTAAGATGTTCAACTGTAAGAGCTGTTTTTTCCATTAACTGTTTATAACTAAAAACAATGCCGTAGTAATTTATAGCAGGTAAATTTTGATACTGGTTACATGCTTTTTCAAATAAATCGAATAAGGTTAATTCTGAGTCAAAATTCACTTTTACACCTAAACTATTCCTTAAAACCACTTCTTTTTCTGAGCTCCATATTTTTGGAATTACACCGATACTTGAATTAAAATCATCCAAAACATTCTTTAAAATTTGCTTGAAAATTCTAACAAATTGCAAAACAAAAGCTTCGTCAATTATTCTTTTTTCATAGGTTACTTTTAGTGTAATTGTATCTAAATTATCAAAACATTCGAATTGTAATTCGCACTTCGCGTTTTTATTTTCGCCTTCTCTGGCTTCAATTTTTAATTCACTAGTATCTATAGAATACTGCTCCGTTTGATGATATGCAAATAGCAGTTTAAAGGCATTTAAATTGAAATTAACGCCCTCTTTTCTAAGGATTTTAAGCAATTCATCAAGAGGTATTTGCTGATGATCTAGTATTTGAATAGTATCCGATTTTATTTCATTTGTTAACTTATCAAATGTCTTATTACTATTAAATTTGGATCTTATGAAAAGTGTATTAGATAGATATCCAATACTATTTTGCTCTGCTTTTGACAATCTATTTGCGAAAGGCATCGCAATAAGGTATTCTTCTTGATTACCGATTTTATATAATGTTGATGCAAAAGCACTTAATAATAGCACATTAAGTGTAATGTTTTTTTCCGAAGATAGGCGTTCTAGTTTTTTTCTAAAATCTAAATCTATATTTGCGAGGATGGTTCCAGATTCAAAATCATTACTTTCTTTGTCTAAGTAGATTTTTGGAAAACCATTTATTGCCTTTACCCCTTTTAGATACCGTTTCCAAAAACCAAGACTCTCCTTATAGTCTTCTGTCTTCTCATATTCATTTCTTAACAGCATAATTTCTGAAAAAGATAATGAAGGAAAATTAAATTTCTCTGTATTTCGTGAAGTATAAAAATGCGTTAGTTGCTTTATAAAGATTGGTAGAGATTCACCATCAAAAATAAGGTGGTTTACTACAAACCCTAAAACATATTTTTTTGTTTTAATCTTGTATAGCTTGAACTTAAATAAATCATTACCAAAAGCAAAAGGTATGGAGGCAAGGTCTGAAATACTATTATCGACAAATAACTCTTGTTCTGAAGGAAGAATGTCTTCTAATGTTTCTAAAATTAATTTAAAGTTCTTTTTTTCTTGAATAAAAAAAGGCTGACCATCTTCTAAAACAACTTTAGATGATAAGAGTTCATTGGCAGAAATTATATTTTGAATGGCAGACTCTATGTGTTTAATATTTATAGTACCATTTAACTTTAATGAATACGCAATATTATAGGAAGTATTGCTTGGATTTGCTTGTAAAAAGAAAAATAATGCTTTTTGTGGAATACTTAAGGCTATCTTTTCTTGGGTTACTTTATCTAAAATAGATCTAACAGGCTTGCTTAATTGGCTATTTGAGAAAGACTTTAATACAGTTTCTGGAGTTGGATTTTTAAAAAATATTTGAAAACTAATTTTTTGAGAAAAAACTTCTTCGATTTCAATAAGTAAAGAAACTGCCTTTAAAGAATTCCCTCCCAAGTCAAAGAAATTATCTTGCAGTCCAACCCCTTGGATATTTAATATTTTTTCAAATAAGCCGAGCATTCTTTCTTCGTCATTATTTGATGCCTGTATATGTTTATTATCTAGTCCTGGCCTTGTAAACTGAACCTTTGGCAATTGATTTCTATCAATTTTACCATTGGGTAATGTAGGGAATCCATCAACAAAAATCCATTTTTCAGGTAGTGCTACACTCGGTAAAAATTTAAGTAAATAGGTTCTTAATTCCTTTATACTTGCTTGTGTTGATTGCTCATTTTTTACATAGGCAACAATGCTATTTTCTAGAAAAAGAACAATACTTTTTGAGACTAAAAAATGGGTTGATAATATATTTTCAATCTCTCCAGTTTCAATTCTTTGTCCGTTAATTTTAATTTGCTGGTCTTTTCTTCCAAAAAATTTATACTCATTTTCTTTAATTCTATAAACAAAATCTCCAGTATTATAGACCTCTACTGTACCATTTTTTTTAGACTGATAGGTAAAGAAAGTTTTTTTAGTCAGTATTTTATTATGTAAATAACCACTAGATATTCCTGGACCAGATGCGTACAAAAACCCATATTCGCCTATAGCTGCTTCTTCATTATCCTCTTTAATAACATAAAAGTTTGTCTCTGGCAATGGGTTGCCAATAGAAATATCATTTTCTGATAAAACACTTTTAAAACTTAAGTTGGCTACCGCTTCAGTTGGCCCATATAAATTCCAAATTGGTAGTTTCGGAAATAATTTTTGTGTTTCGTTAATGAGATTTTTCGAAATATCTTCTCCAGACAAAAACAAAGCTTGTGGAGGGTTTAGTGCAAGACTATTTTTACCTTTTTTGAACCAATCTATCGCTAAAGCCCAAACGGAAGGCACACAATACAAGCCATAGTTAAGATTTTCTGAATACCACGTAAATAATTTTTCAGGATTATTTAAATAATTTGGAACGATGTGAAGTGTTTCCCCGGCAGACAAACACGAAAATATTTGCGAAACAGCTCCGGCAAAATTTATATCCGAAGTTAAAGGTAATTTATTATGTAATGTAGTTTTAAAAAAATCTTCTGTCCAAGAGGTATAATAGGATAGATTTTTATGACTTATTTTCACTCCTTTAGGCTTGCCTGTTGAACCTGATGTAAAAAGCACATATGCTAAATCTTCCTCGGAAATTTCTATAATAGTTTCTTTAAATTTCTTACTAAAGTCTAAAGTTTCAAACACTAACCTTTCGCACGATATATTTTCTAAAAACTCTTGTTTTTTATTATTAGAAATAATAAAATTACTCCCTGATGTTTTTATTATATTTTCTATTCTTTCTTTGGGAAAATTAATCGACACAGGAACGTAAGCTGCTCCTGTTTTTAAAATAGCTAAAATACTAATAATAAATTCTATACTAGGACTTAGTAATACGGTTACTATTTCTCCTTTTTTAAGTTGTTTTTCCTGAAGGTAAGCTGCTAAAAAATTTACTTTATTATTTAAATCTTGGTAAGTAATTATATCACCACCACATACAATAGCATTGCCGGAGGGGTCTTTGTTGAAATTATCTAAAATTTTATAAATCAGCATAATGGCTGGTTTTCTCAAAGTATTATTTATATTTTTTAATAAAGGTTAACTTAAAAAAACGGAGAATAAAAACTCATTTAATTCTTTCTTATTGTTAGGCAACTCTCCCAATTTATACTTAATACCTACATATGTTTTCCATACCCCATATTTTAATGAATTAAGGGACTTAAGAGCTCTGAAGTAATTATTAAGAGAAATTATAACATCTGTTTGTGTTGAGCTTCCTAATTTAAATTTTTCTACCTCATCCTGATAATTTTGTTTCATTAAACCAACAAGTAACTTCGTTTGATAAAACAAATCAATTTTTTGTTTTAAAAGAGCTAGATTTAACTCAACGTTTGTAGTACTTTCAAAAAGATATTGTTCTAAAAATGTTTTTGATAAATCATATTCAACAAGTTGTTCTAAATATGCACCTTTTTGTGTTTGATTTTTAATTGAAAAATTATGTTTTAAAGAAACTAGAAAGCTATAACCCGGATAAGAACTATTAAGTGTATTATTGAAATTATATGCTCCGTTTTGATAACCGCCATAACGAGAAACTCTAACGTCTAAATCTAAGAGATTTTTTTTCTGGTTCTTCGCACTGTTTAATAAAACTTTATTTTGATTAACTCTTAAAGATATACTTTTATATTGTGGTGTGTTTTTAATAAGTGAATCTAATGTGAGCTTTCTTGCAGTAATATATTCAATCAATTTCTCTTTGTTTGGGTCAGGGACCTTATCCATTAATTTAGAAATAGAATCAGGTTTTTTATTCTCATTTATACCTAATATAATTTTAGTATCATAATAAACTTCTAAAACGTGTATATTTGAAATGGTAAGCTGTTGTAGTTTATCATTATAAAAAGAATTTGCTCTGTTTTTTTCTACTAAAGGAATTTGATCATTTTCAGCAAGTATATATATATCATTTTTATATTTTTTTGATTCACCCACAATATTTTTTTCAATATCGTATTCTTCTATAACCTCCTTTAATGAGAGGTAGTTCATTAGTAATTTACTAAAATAAGTTAATATTTGATTTGAAAATTGTTGATCTAAGGCTTTTTGATTAATTTTTGAAACCTCAATAAAAGAATTTCTAGGATTGGTTTTACCTAATCCTTTTAATAATGGAATTGTTGCTCCAACAAACGCCCCTGAACTATTGAATGAAAAATTTTCAGCAGCTATCTCTGTTGTTCTTTCAGACCTAACTCCTGTATAAAAATTTACACCAAATTTAGTTGGAACGACAAGGTTAGATTGTATATACATTGTTCCATCATTAGTAATAGATGGGTCTATACCTTCTCCATAAACTATTTTTGTGTCTATAAAAGGATTTAAAAATCCATTTGCCTTTAGGAGTGTATGGTTTGCTTTAGTTAAATTAAGCTTCTTTAATTTAATATTGTAGTTGTTTTCAAAACCTTCATTAAGTATCTTTTGGAAAGAGAAAGCGTTGTTTTGTGCTTTAACTTGAGAGGTTAATGCTAATGAAATTAGTAATATAGATATATTGAAATTAAGTTTCATTGTTTCTTTTTTAACTCATTTGATTTTTTACTAGGTTGTAGAAAAAAGCTTTGTTATTAATTAATGTTTCATAATTACCTTTTTCTAAAATTTCTCCTTTTTCTAAAACGACAATTACGTCAGCATTTTTAATAGTACTAAGCCTATGTGCGATAACAATCTTGGTAGATTTTAATTCATTTAAGTTATCGGTAACTGTTTTTTGCGTATCATTATCTAGGGCACTAGTAGCTTCGTCAAATATGATTAATTTTGGTTTTTTTATCATCGCTCGCGCAATAACGATTCGTTGTTGTTGACCACCAGATAATGTACCTCCACCAGCAGGAAGAAAAGTATTCATCTTTTTTTCCATATTTTCTATTTCCTTATCGCAACCAGCCATTCTAGCAGCGTCCCAGGCCTCTTCAATAGTGTAGTCCGATGTTCCTATAATGTTATATAAAACGGATCCTTCCATTATTTTTCCATTTTGTAAAACAACACCCGTTTGGTCTCTTATTGTACGAATATCCAACTCCTTCATGTCCATTCCGTTAAACAAAATAGTTCCTCCTTCATATTCTTCAAATCCAAGTAAAACTCTAAATAAAGTAGATTTACCAGAACCAGAGCCTCCTACAATTGCTACAAACTCTCCTTCTTTTATTTTAAGATTAATGTTCTTAAGAATTAATTTATCGGTGTCACTATATTTGAAATTAAGATTTGATATTTCAATATCTCCAGTTAAGCTCCCAACGTCCTGTTTTCCATTATATTCTTCAGTTTCAGCCTCTAATATTGGTCTAAGTAATTCTAAAGCTGGTTTTATACTCATAATAGGAACTGTGACCATAAATGCACTTATTAAAGCACCCTGAAAGCTTAAATAGGCAGAATTAAAAGCAATAAAGTCACCAATGTCAAAATTAGAATTTGGAACTGTTAATAAATCATAAATTCGTATGTAAATTAAGAGAGTGGCTAAAATTGGAAACCCATATGTAAATACAGAAGCTATAATTATTAGTTTTTGTTTATCAGCGTAATGTTTTTTTTGTTTAGAAAATTTATCTGCCCAAATATCAAATACTTTATCTTCTGAAGCCGTCATTCTTATTTTTTGAATACCTCCAATCATCATCATCATAAACCCAGAAATAATAGCCTGTAAGCGCATGTATCCCGCAACGTGCTTATACGCTAACTGACTAATAGTTAAGGTGAAGCCAGCTACGATAACACCTAAACAAAGAGCGAGTATTGTGAGTTTTATGTCATAATAAAACATTAATGCTAAATAAAAAATAGAAAAGATCGCAGCAACTAATGCAGTCATAACATTAGCAGATAAAATATTTCTTATTTTTTCAATACCTAAACTTCTTTCTGCTAAATTTCCAGCATCATATTTACTAAAAAAGGGAACCTTTAGTGATAATATTCTATCCCAAACAGCAGATTGTAATTTATAACTAGATTTTCCTTCAAAACGAAGTACAGCAATTGCTCTAGCAATATTTATTATTCCTAAGATTATTACTATTGTTAATAATATACCTCCTATTTCATATAGGCTACCTTTTAGACCTCCAGGAATAATCACACTAAATATATAACCAGACATTATTGGAATAAAAAGAGATAAAAGCGCTCCTAAAACACCTAATATAAGAAAGAAAATAACATCTTTTTTAGTAAATGCTAATATGAATTTTAACAAGGTTAATTGACTTATTTTTCCGCTAGGTAGAGGAGAAAAGAACGAATGAACTACAGTTTCAATGGCTGTAGCGTTTAAGTTATTTACAACTATAACTTTTCCTGTTTTAATATTTTCAACAATATATTTTTTATTTTTTCTAATTAATGCGACTGGGGTTTTATCTTCTTTCAAGAAGCCTAATAAAGGACCATGATCATATAACCACCAATCATTTTCCAACAGAATTTTTCTAGATCGAATATTAGAAGCTCTTAATATCTTTTTTAATGGACTCCAAGCTTCAGAAGTGTTTTTAAACCCTGCAACAAATTCTATTCTTTCAATACCTCCAATAAGTTTACATGTTTTTAATAATAACGAATCATAAGATTCATTCGGGGTATATGTGTATTTTATTTTTTTGTTTTTTTTAAAATTAAGTACATTACTCAGTTTATCGTATGCACCTTCACGTGATATTTTTCTAAAAAAATGGGCAGATTTAACCTCTTTTATATTGCTGTTAGAAATTTTTCTTTTTAAGTCTTTCATATCTGATGAATCTTTTTTCTATTTAAAATTCAGCGTTATGAATTTTTTATTAATTTATAATACAATCCTTTTTCATCTTTAATTAAATCATCGTGGTTACCTTGTTGTATTACAATTCCTTTTTCTAAAACAATAATTTCATCAAAATCCTTAATTGTACTTAAACGATGTGCAATGGTTATTGTAGTACAGTTCCTTCTAATAAAATTATTCATAACTAACTTTTCTGTTTCTGTATCGAGTGCGGAAGTCGCTTCATCTAAAAATAAAATAGTAGGGTTTGTTATTAAAGCTCTTGCTATTTCTAAACGTTGTTTTTGACCACCACTAAAATTCCTACCATCAGGAGCTACTTTAGAATTGTAGCCTCCTTCTCTTTCTGAAATAACATTATGTATTTCTGAGTCTTTTGCCGACTGTATGATTTCAGAATTATGTATTGATCTATTCCACATTGTAATATTATCTGAAATAGTTCCCGTAAAAAAGAATGTTTCCTGATCTACCATAGATAGAGAGTTTCTGAAAACATCTTTGTTAATTGTATTTATAGGTTTACCATCATATTTAATTTCTCCAGATAAAGGGGTATATAACCCTGACATTACTTTAAGTAATGTTGATTTTCCAGAACCTGAGCCACCAATAATAGCTATTCGTTTTCCAGGATATGCAGTTAAAGAAAAATTTTGAATAAGGGGTTCGTCAAAATTACTATACCCAAAAGAAATATTTTTTACTTCTAATTTACCCGTAAGTTTTGAATTAGCAGGAGTTACTGTGTTTATGGATTCTTTTGTCTTATCATCACAAAAGGCATCAATAGGCTCTTGAAGGGTGTCGATTAGATTATTTATATTCCCTTTGTTGACTTGAAGTTGTCCAGTAAAGTTTACTAAATTTTGTACAGGATTAGAAAAACTTGAAATAAAACTCTGCAATGCAAGAAATGTTCCAATAGTAACCTCACCTTTCATAATAAGTAATCCTCCTAAAAGTAAAATAACAACATTATTTAGTTGAGAAATAAATTCGGGTAAAACTGCAAGAATTCTATTAGTTACTCCTAGTTTTTGGTCATCATTTATTGAATTTATTAAATGACTAGACCATAAGGAGAAAAAATCATTTTCAGAACCTGAAGCTTTTAAAGTTTCTATCTGTTCAATACCTGTTGTAGCAATACTAAATGTTGCCTGTTGTTTTTTAAAAAGCGATTGATTAAGAGCTGTTCTTTTATCTGAAAAATAACGGAGGGCAAAAATATTAGTAAGCATTATTGACACACCAACCAAAGCTAGAATCCAGTTATATTTTAGCATTATAATGCCGTAAAAAAGAAGCGTAATACAATTTAGGACAGTTGTTGTTAACTGTCTAGTTAATAATGTTGCAATTGTATCGTTAAGCCCTATCCTTTTTACTGTTTCTCCTGCAGGATGATTCTGAAAATAATTATATGGAACTTTGAAAATATGCATTACAAATTTAGCTGATTCTACTAAACTTGATTTTAATTCAACCTTAAGTAATATCCATTGCTGCAAGTAAACCAGAATACATCCCAAAACAATAAAAATAGAAAGAATGCTTAGCATTGGATTAAACCATTGAGATTGAGAAAGCATTATTATGTCATCAAAAAAAAGTTTATTAAAGGAAGGCACAACTATGGCAGGTATTAACAAAATTATTCCAGCAATAAAAACGTACAGTATTCCTTTAATATTTGGAATAATTCGTTTTTTCAATTCCTTATAAAATGACCCTTCTACTTTTATGATTTTAAAATTATTGCCTGGTGTTAGTTTAAGTGACCAGCCATCATAAATGTTTTTTAATTTTTGTTTAGTGATTTTTCGTGTTCCCTTTTCTGTATCATGAATTAGGTAATAGTGTCTATTTTCTTTAGTTATTAGAACGTATTTTCCGGAAGTTGTTTTTATAATTATTGGGGAAACTATGGAAATCTCTTCGAGGGCGTTTGTATTATCTTTTGCATTAAAACCAAAACGCAAAGCAGTTTTGTGTAAATTTTTAGCTAAGATTTCATCGTTACCAACATTACATGCGTTTTTTATAGTATTTAATTTTGGAAAAGAACCATAATATCCCAAAACCATAGCTAAGCAAATTGCACCAGACTCCCCATTGCCTGATTCTAAAAAAACTGGAGTTTTATTCATAACTTGTTACTTAAAATAGCTGTTTAAATAGATTTCCTTTTAATTAAAGTAATCATTAAAGATGGGTAATACATAATCAATGGGAGCTTTGGTTTTTACATTTACATAAGCGAGAGTTAATTGCCCTGGAAATATTTTAACTGGAGGACCTTTTTTATTTGACCAATCAAAACCACTAAATGTATTTGGGTCTGTCTTTAATTCTACGACTATCTTATAGACCGCTCCTTTAGACTCAATTAAAGCAATCAAGTCCGTATTTTCTAAATCATTTAGGAGTCCATATCTATCTGAAGTGTATTGACTTACATATTTAACATTTCCTTTTAGCCATCCATATAGGTTATGGTCTATATTAAAAGGCTGAATATCTACATCCATGCCTTCTGTTATCAGCTCATTTGAATCAAAAGGAATATACAAATTTAATATATAACTTTTTAGTTTACTTTCATCAACAGCAAGTAGCGCTAAAATAAAATCTGAAGAGACAACATCCCCTAAACGTACATTTAACTGTCTAATTACACCATTTGTTTTTACAGTAACTTCTGTTTGTATTTTATAATTTTTTATTAGACCCTCCAATGCTTTTTCTAAAATTGACACTTGATTTGAGATATCGTTTTCGGAAATATTTATATCCAAATTCCATTCTTCATTATTAAGTGATATTAAATTTAGTTGTTCCTCTATAGTGATTTTTTCTATTTGCAATGATGAAAAATTATTTTGAGTAGAAAAATATTGAGAATATGTAATAAGACCTTTTTCAAACATTTCTTTTTCTTGAGAAATTCTTTTTTCAAAAAAAAGTAAGTTTTTATTAATCTCTTTAATTTTTTGTTTCAACCTTGACTCTCCAAGCTTGTCAACTTTTTTTTTGATTACAGTGTTTTTATTATTTCCAGAATAGATTAGAGCTTTTTTCTGTTTCAATTGTTCTATTGAGATTTTCATCTTTTGAATCCTAGATTTCATTTCTGGTCTCATAATCACAAATAGAACATCTCCATTCTTTACAGAATCATTTAATTTTATCCTAATTTCAGATATTTCTCCGCCATAGGCTCCGTTAATTCTTTCCAAACCCCTCTTTGTGTCTATTTCGCCTATACCTTCAATTCTTTGAGGAATTGAACCAAATATGCTCCAAATTATAGTGATTAGAGAAGCAATAATAAACGCAACTAAAACGTATGAGTAAAGTGGACGAGTTATGACAATTGCCTGCATAAGAGACTCGTTCACATCACTATGATTGCCATGTGGGTTTTCCATAATATTGGATATTATTTATAAAGAAAATTAAAAACTATTCTTTGCTTAGACTCTAGTGATGGGTGTTAGGGTCCTCTTTCAAATCGCCTAACTTTTTCTTAATTGCTTCACGTTCTTCTACTGAAACTGGACAGATTACTTTTCCATTTTCATCTCTATAATCATCAAGATTTATACCTAAATGCTCCATTGTTTCTTCTAAATTTTCAGCATTGATACCTCCATTCATAATCATTCTCATAGTGTTCTCCAACTCCTTTCCTGTATGTGTCTCGTGTGAGTGATTCTCAGGTTTATTATCCTTGTTATTAGGTATTAAGTGATCCATAGTTTTGTGTTTTAAAGTTTTATACATTTGCAATATAGTTTTTTTTATTTTAAAAAAAAAAAAAATACACATTGAATTAACACCATTTTAATCAAAACCTACAGACCGAGGTTATGTTTACAAGAGAGGATTTAAGCCTAAAAGAACAGTCACTAAAATGCATAAAAAAACACAAAAACGTAAAGCCTTTACTTGAAGAGATTAAAAACCATAGCTTACACCTTAGAAGTTTAATGACCTATGAATGTTTACTAAGACCTCAACCTTTAAATCAAGATTATTTTAAACCCCTTTGGGCCCATTTAAGAGACAATCTAACTTGCTTAAACAAGGACAAACATTATACTCATTCAGAGAATCAGGTGCTATAGAAATCCTTAAGAGAACAAATTTATTAACCAAGTTACAGAAGGCTATGGGACATTCATCAATAAATGTAAGTTTGACTTATTTACGAGGGCTGTAAATAGCTAAATTAACAGCAGAAAATATGCCTATGGTTTAGTTAATTCCACAATTAGTTACATTTAGAAACTCTTAAATTACAAATCTAAATTCAATATTATTGATTACTCCACAAAAAACCACCTTGGCTATCGTAGATTCTCTCCATCCGTTTAATTTGTCTAAAGATGGTTAGTTTAATGAAAATAAGCTTTAGCCCAAAGAATAATGGCCCTAAAGATATAAATGTAATAAATAGTTTACCAATAGTAATTCAATACCAAGGATCCTTTGAAATACTAAAATCAAAAAAGTTCTGCTCTACAAAAAATGAAATCATAATTATAAGATCCGTTATACATTCCTTGATAGACTATTTTTCCATTTACTGGAGCCTGAAAATGATGGTAATCCGTAAACCAAAGAAGGATTTTATACTTTTGTTGTGGTAGATGAATCTGGTCAACCAGTTCCAGTTCCATCCATAATTCCTGAAAGCGATCTTGAAAAAGAACATTTAAAGCTGCCTTAAGAAGTCGCCAATTAAGTTTGGTAATTGCCGGAAAAATGAAGCCACTGAATTAATAGCATTATTCACATAAATTTATTATAAAAAAATAAGCATCCTCATTATTTAAATATTATAAATTTTGTTTTCTTGAAATTGTTTATCAAGACCTCATTTAAAATTCATTGTAACATGTTTTTACAGGGTGTTTTTTACCAACCTAAGTAATAATTTGATGGTATCCAGTTTGGACGTTTTAAATTAAAATAATCTTCCAACATTCTTTCTGCAACGCAAAAAGCCCCTTCAACCCATCCTTGTTGGTCTGAGTAAGCTTCCCCACAGATATAAATACTTTCCTTAGGGTTAGGGTTTCGCATATAAGCCATAGTCTTTGCTATGTCGTAATTAGGTTTCCAAGCATGGTAACCGCCTCCATATGGGTCTTGGCTCCAGTCTTTGTACCAAGTTACATATGGATAAGGAATTTCTTGACGGCCATGTAATTCTCTAATTTGATTCATAGCTTCATCTACCATTACTTGTGTAGCTTGGTTTTCAAGTAATCTAGACTTAAATTCATCTTCTTTTACTCTTTTTGTAGCTCGTGGCGTGAACAATCTTAGGTTAGGTTCACCTTTTGTCTGAGACTTTGTTAATGCTTGCCAAAAGGAGACTGTCGTCATATCATTATAACTTCCTAGTAATAAAGAATGACTATCATTTTGATCAACTCCAAAGTAATAACATTGGCGTATAGGCAGATCCGTTATTGAATGTCCATCATAGGTTTTAAAATCCTCTATCCACCAGGGTTCTTCAAATCCCATTAATATTTTTAAAGAAGGCTCCTTTATTACAGAAGCTATGTTTTTTTGAAACACTTCTTGAGTATCTTCATCAAAGAAGAAATTGTTTTGATCCAATAATTCCAAAGATCTTCTGGGTATAGCGAGAATAATCTTATTTGTTTCTAGAGTCCAATTGGTTTTTGATTTTTCATGAAAAAAATTCAACTTATATTTATATTTACCGGAGGTTTGTTTATCGAATGTAACCAACCGGTTTCCCATCCATATATTAGCCCCTTTTTCTTTTAGGTAAGCATCCGCTAAAGCATAGGCGATTAAATCATACCCACCCTCAATCGTTCTGTAAGTTACTGTTGAGCTAGAAAAATCTCCTATCATATATGGAAATGCTTCAGCGGCATTCCAATTAATTGTATTAGAATAATACCCTCCTGCATCCGCTAAAAAATTAAACCCTTCTTGAGATACTTGATCTTTAATTAAATTCCAAAATCCAATATCATTTACTTTCATTCCAGAATAAGGACCAGAAAAATGGTATGTAAGTCTTGGTTTAATGATATTCCATTGTTCTCTTGTAATTTTAAACGAATAGTCATATTTAGAAGTCTTTTCGATATATTGACCAAAATGCATTTCGAACCAAGGGTCGGCAATCAAAACATCATAGATTAATTTATTAAATAATTGATTGGGGCTATATCCTAAATTTTTTTCATTTAAATAATAGTGAGTCTCTAGTTTTTCACCTTTTTCTTGTGCCATTTCCCAAGCATTCATTTTAATGCGTTGTTTTCTGAAATACCCAAAAAGATTTGCATCATTTCCCATGGGGAAATCAACATGCTTTAACTCCTCTTTAAATACATTTTGAATTAGTGATGTTACAATTTTCTGAGAAGTTAAATAGCGCATTCCCCCTAATTCTCCAGTAATTGTCATTCCAGGTAATTGAACAGATTCTAAACGCCCTCCAATACGATTACTCATTTCAAATATTTGAATTTGATCTGCTGGCAAAGCGGTATTCTCATCTTTAGTTAAACGATATGCACTATATAATCCTGAAACACCAGCTCCAACAATAGCTACTTCAATAGCTTTGTTCGAAGGTATATCATATTCTAATTTTATATTTTTTAAGTTTGCACTAGATTTTTGAAATGGTGCTGTTTCTTTTTTAAAATTTTCATTTACAACTTTTTTAAGTTCTTTTGTTTTTTGAGCAGTTAATTCACCTATACTTATCATTAGTAGCATTAGGATAAAATATATTATTCTTCTACTGTTCAACCATGAAGTTATGCTTTCTTTTTCCTTACTCCAAATTATATATCTCATTTATTGTTTTTTTAAATGGCACTAGATATTGCTTTTTTATAAGTTCAAAAGACATCTTTCTCTAGCAAATTTACAATCTACTATTAGCGAAAGGTAATTAGAACCTTTATAATAATACACTCATTTTTTTACATAATCTAAATATTTATTAAGTATATGATTAAATTTAACTATTAGGAGTTTGAAATACAAAAGAAACAAACGCTATAAGCTGATTTATTACAAACAAATATACCATCTAAATAAGATGAAGTATCTTTTTAAATGTTTGATAAAATTAATTGACAGTTTTAGTCATTATTACTGTCAATTTGATTAAATTCGTACAATTGACAACGTCAGTATAGAGTATTTGAGAGTACTTTAAATCTAAGTTTTAAGTAGTTTAGCCTTCAATGATACACTCATAAAACAAGTGTATCATTGAGTTTATTGTAAAAAAAAGAGTAACCATTTCTGATTACTCTTCTAGTAGATAACTCATTCGAAATATCGAACGTTAGTTTTACGCCAAGAGATTTTTTACAAGTTTATGAAAGTATAATATTATTGATTAGTGAAAGAAAGCTACTACTGCCTAACTACCCCCCATAGACCCAATTATAGGACACCCGGAGGGATAAAGTGTGATTTGAGTTATTCTCAACCCTGTTTTTTAAAAAAATAAAAAATTATTCATTTTATTTCATACCTTAGACATCAGTTATGAAAAAGCTACTTCTCAAGAAAAACCATTATACTACTAATAAACAATCTATTACCGTTAAAGTTGCTTTTGCAAAGAAAATACAAAGCTTTTTTGATAGTACGAAAGGCAGGCTAATTAGACACTAATAGCAGTTGTAAAGACAGTGACCTTTAAACATCTTTTTGATGTTAAAGATAATATTTCTCTTATATTAGATGCGACAGAACCGCATTTATTATACATACTTATTATTATTATATCTTTACCTAACACTCTTAAATTAAGATTTATAAAACACTAGCATGAAAAAAATATTATTTCCAATATTAGTTATAGCATTATCTTGTTTCACTATCATTTCTTGTAACTCGGAAAAAGAAACAGGATCAGTACGTGAAGAGTTTTCCAGTTGGATTATTGAAAATTATGGAGAAAATTACGCTAAAGAATTAGACCGTCAAAGAAATAAACAGCTACCTGAAAAATTAAAATATCCTATTTCAGAAAATGATGAGACTCCAATTGTCGGTATTATTGGAGGTGGTGTCACCGGGTTATATGCGGGGCTTATACTTCAATCCATTGATATTGAATTTGAAGTATTTGAAAGCTCAGAAAGAGTAGGTGGAAGATTAAAAACATGGTACTCTGATGATTATGACGAAGCAGATAAAGACAAAAAAGGATTGTATGGTGAACTTGGAGGAATGAGAGTCCCTCAATTCTCTGAAGACATGTTACCCGTTCAACAATTGTCTTTGGCGGTGAATTCTGTTTTGGATAGAAATGGCAAGAGTGATCAATCTGTTAATTGGCGAAAATTTTATTATAATTCTCCTGTCCAACGACTTCGCTACAATAATATGAAATCAGCAATTGAAATACAAAATTCGGGTACAAATGATTTGAATTTTGGAGTTGGATCTGGTGGTAATATTCCGTCTGTTTGGGTTACCGAAGTAAAGTCGGAAACTGGAGAGTCTTTTCTTCCTATAAATAAAATATTAGATAAGGTAAATGCTCCTTTCATAGAAACTATAAATAAATCTTTTGAAAAAGGGTTTGATCTGCTTATGCAATATGATAATTATTCCATGTGGGGGTATTTAACAAATTCATTTACTTTAGGGGATCTGGAAGAGTATTATAGCCCTGAGATGGGTTCTAAAACAGAGCACCTTCCATATAGTGTTGTAAGTTATTTAGAAACAACAAACGTTGGAACAGGAATGTTCTCTGTTTCTTTTGTTGAAATGGTTTTAGCTTCATATGATTGGACTGGTAGTAAAAACCCATACGATACTGAAGATGAAAATATATACATGATTACTGTTGATAAAGGCATGGAACATTTTACAGAAGCCTGTCGCACAGTATTAGACTTAAAAAATGGGGTAAGACCAATTGATGGTTATTTGGCTCAAGTACAAGTTGGAATGGCGCCCAATAAAGAAGGTTATATAGGTTATTCGCCTACGAATTTAACTAAAGATGCTAAAGCTCCTGCGTCAGTTCCTCAAGCGAAGCTAACACTTCCAAAACCGGGTGAATCATCAACAAAAAAACAACGGGTTTTCCTAAATCACGAGGTGATTAAAGTTGATTATGACTCAACGCTTTACAAAGGTTATGGTGGAATGAAAGTTCTAGTAGAAAAAAAATCGATAGCTGGAAAGGGAAGTATACAAATAGAGAAAAAATACCCTTTTGTGATTAGCACATTACCTATGGGAGCATATTTAAATGGACAATTAAAAACCAGTTTTTTTGATAAATTATCTTTTTCTAAAGCGAATGCAATTCGTCAATTAAATTACATGTCTGCATTTAAAGCAGTGATTAGATTTAATGATCAATTTTGGATCAAGTTAGGTAATAGAGAAAACAAAGGGCTAGGAGTTTCAAGCTCAGATCGTCCAAATAGGCAAGTAGTTTATCCATCTTATGGTTATGAAAGCAAAGAAGGAGTTCTTCAAATTTATTCTTGGGCTCAAGATGCGGACAGATTGGGGGCGTTAAGTGATGAAGAGCGAGTAAATGAATGTCTAAAAGGAATTCAGTTTATGTATCCAGAAATTAATATTTACGACTACTTCGATGGTTATCAACCTGAAAAAACAACAAAAACATGGTTTTGGAATAGTCATGCTGGAGGTGGGGCCTTTGCGCTTTTTTCACCAGGGCAGTTCAAAAACATTTATCCGAGCTTGCTAACACCAGAATTTAATGGTTCCCTTAATATTGCTGGAGAATGTTCCTCAGTTCATCATGGTTGGATTGTAGGAGCAATGGATTCAGCCTACAATAGTGTGCTTAATATTCTAAAACAAATTGGAGCACAGGATAAAATAAAACTAATGGAAAAAACTTGGGGTACACAACCTGGACCTGACATTGCAGCTGAAAAGATGATAAATATAAATAAATAAATGCAATAATAGTGTGTTTTTCTTTAGGAGTTTTTTAAACTAAAAACATAGTAAATATACTAAATAATTCTAACCTATATAAGAGGTTTAGAAGCACCTGAATTAAAGGAAAGTTGTATGCCTATGGTTTC
>Ga0308025_1000100_pt1 | contig 45797 bp, 39 predicted proteins | sample Neamet422_FD_201298 | JGI IMG/M metagenome (GOLD analysis project Ga0308025, IMG submission 201298) | Marine microbial communities from water near the shore, Antarctic Ocean - #422 | ecosystem: Environmental > Aquatic > Marine > Unclassified | place: Southern Ocean | collected 2014-10-03
GGGTGTTCGATGTTGTTAGTGACAAAGCGTCACCAACCAAGTCACTACTAGATATAGTAAGTGATGCTGTTGTTACTGCCATAATTTTGTTTTTTGTTTGTTATTATTTATTTACTCGTTATTCGTGAAGCAATATATGCTCCAAAGTCATTGTAGTCACCACGCTTGGTACTATCATTATATCTGAACTAGTCGCGGCTCCCATAGCAGCACTAGAAACTACCGAGGTAGCATCTGAACCACCACCTTGCACTATAACCATATCAGCTGTGGCCGTTACAACTGTACCCGCATCCACAGAGTGTCTAGCTGTAAAGGTAACCGCGGCGCTTGATACCGTTGTTGTCCAATTCGGAAAGTGCTCAGCATCAATCTGAGCCGCTATATTTGCCACTGTGGTATCAGCCGCTGTAACCAAAACCCCATCAAATTCCCAAGTTTCACCTGCCACCCAAGTACCACCTATAGTTGCTATAAAAGTTTCTTTTGTCCCAGCCGTAGCGGTCCAAGGAAAAAATGCCCAATCACCAGCGTATAACCTACCCATCTCTTCTTGATCAATAAATACCGTGAAAAACTCAGCGGCAGTTGTTGACATATTTTTTAAGTATATTTTATTAGCACCACCAGTAAGAGCGTCATCTGAGCGATAAAGCACTTTAGATTGGATTGGGTCATTAAGGAATGTTGTTCTAGCTAAACCAGTTGTTTTTGATAAACCCGTAGCGGAACCCGCTGTACTAAGAGTGCTCGCTACTGAGAAAGCAAGGTTGCTCGTGAGCATATCAGCAGATGCTAATGTTAGAGTCGCTGTTGTTGTTGCCATGTTTTAGTGTTTTATTAATTTTTTCTCTACCGTACCATCATCATAGATGTAAAAGAGTAGTTTATTTTTTGTTTCTTTTATTGGTCTACCAAGCACGTCCGTGATTGATAGTAATTTCTTTTCTTCTTTAACCCTACTTAATAATGGTCCAATGTAAGTTCCATCACAATAATTGTAGGTTAACTGGCAAATGTCATCCCACTCGTTGTCACAACAATAATCGTCTACTGAAATTACCCAAGCGTAGCAAGGGTCGTTTAACCAATAGGGATTACCCGGACCAGTAGCACAGTTAGCATCATAATAGCAGTTATTATTATTAACATTAGCGCTATCAGAGTAGTTGTAGGCGTTAGGATCCATGCAACCCATAATGATAGTAATACACGAGTTGTTTTCTGTATTAGCCAGTGAATCATAATTGAGGGCAGTTGAGTCCATACAACCGTACGCAAATTCAATACAGCTAAAGTCCTCAGTGTTCGACGAAGGATCGTAGTTAAGCATTGAGGGATCTGTACAGCCGAATAAAAAAGGAGTACAGCTATTATTGTCAGCATTCGCTAGTGGGTTATAGTTAAACATTGTTGAATCGATACATCCAAATACATAAGGATCGCAGTCGTTAGTATTGGTATTACATGTATCACAATAATTAAACATTGTTGGGTCAGTGCATCCATATATAAGCGGTACACAAGTATCAGGAGTATTTGCTAGAACATTAAAGTTAAAAGCTAATGACTCCATACATCCTAAGATCACAGGTATACACCCACCGTTATCTATATTTGCAAGCGAATCGTAATTAAATTGAGTGGTATCAATACAACCCCAAATAGCTGGAGTGGTACAACTCCCATCATCGAAGTCAGCTACAAACCCCTGTGAGTAAAACTCTAAGTAAGAAGAGTTGATACAACCAGGCGTATAATAACAAGTGCTATCGCTAGTGTTTGCTAATGAATCATAATTTAACGCTAGTGGATCTAAACACCCAAGCACTTTATCTATACAGGTATTACCACAATAAGTTATAGCACTATAATTAAACAGTGGTTGAATAAATGGAGGTGAAACCTCTTTTATTATATCACCTATAGGATTTGTTAGTTTGAAACCACAGTGAGCAGTTGTCAGTTGAGCTTGTTGTGTTATAAAGAATTTAAAGCTAACCACCTCAGGCGCATTTAAACTTATAGTAAAGTCTTGTGAAAAGCCAGATGTTAATATGAATACATTTGTGTCAATGCCCTGTATAACCTCTAAATAAGAACCCACCCAACCGTCACCCAGTAGGTCATATAGAGTCAAAGTATAATCGCAGTTAGGTATTAGAGACATCCTGTTTGCTAGTGAATTATAGTTGAACATGGTAGAATCTACACAACCCAATACTATTAAATCCAAACAACTTCCGTCATCTAGATTTGCTGTTGGATTGAATTGTAGGTATAAGGAATCCATACAACCGAGAACTGGAGGGCAACTATCTGATATAAATACATGGGTGGTATCGTGTCCAAAATTTATAGAGTCGTTCCAAACCAAAGTATCGTTACATTGTAGTAGGTAATACGAACCATCATTTCCTCCCCATAAAGATCCTGCCATCCCATCACCATAAGCATCTTTCATTACAAGGTTTAACTCTCCTTGTGGTAAGCACATCGGTATATTGAAAGAGTGGTAGTTACCCAAGTAACCATAAGGACCACCCGACCCCAATATAGCTCCACTAGTATCCGTTATTTCCCAAGATGTTTCCATTGGAAATTGATCTAGGTTTATATGTAACGAAGATGGAACACAATTCTGACTAAATAATAGTGTAGGTAGTAATAATAATAATAGTATTAGTTTCTTCATTAAAAATCGCTCATTAGTATGTTATCTATTTCTTCTTGTACATCTTCTAGCTTTGCTAGCATTTTAAAACTAAGATCGGCTTGAAACCTAGCAACTTCAAACCCATCTTTAAATATGATGATAGTCGGTATAACCGCTATCTTATGTCTTTTCTGCATCTTTGGACTTGTCATTATATCTATATAGCTAACAGTCTCGCAATCACTAAGGTCTTGAATCCAATCCACAGCGTTAGCCTCGTTCCATTGAGCATTGAATTGAGATACAGATATTTGCCCTGAAGCTTTATTTGAAAATAATATACAGACAAGTACTAGTATGTACATCCCGAATATTTTCCAAGTAGCTGTAGGCTTTTCCATTATCTTAACGCATCTATTTTATTCTCCATTCTTATTAATCTTTCTTTCAACTCTAGGACATCCTCTTGAGTTGTAAGGATCGTTTGACGTATCATCTGATCTTTCATATCGAACTCCATACGACTGACGTCTGATGCCACTGGGGCTGGTAGGGTCCTTGCTTCTGCGATATCAGCCTGTAGCATAAACCACATACTAATCACGGTGGCCATAGCTGCTCCAATACCCACGAGGGTTTTTATACTTACCTGGAAGCCTGAGTTTTCGTTTAGTTCTTTTGTCACGCTAGCTGTTATTTCAATTTAGTAAAATCACCCGTATAAGAACCTTTCTTTCCTTGTTTTTTTGTTGGCTGATCAGCTTTGGCACTTGTAGCCATCATCATTCCAGCTACGCCTAAAGCTTTGCCACCTACTAATTTACCAGCTTTCTTCGCAAATTGTTTAGCTGTGTTTTTAAACACTTTAGTTGTTCTACCCAAAATTGAAGCAGGTTTTTTAGCTACCTTAGCGAGCTTACCAGCTTTGCTAGTTCCAGTTGTATTAAAGTTTTTTGGCAGGGTTGTTTTTGCTGCTGCTTTAGCTGACTTAGTAGTTTTATAACCAGGGGTGGTGGATTTTCCCCCCTTAGCGTTAAAGTTTTTTGCTTTTTTAATTTCAGCTCGTTTGATAGCGTGTTCAGCTTCCTTCATTTCATTTAATATCATCCCGCCTGGTTTTACCGCTGGTTTTTGAGTATACTTTTTTCCCTGTTTTACTGGAGAGGATCCCATCATTTTGAAAGGTCCGCCCGAAGGTTGTTTATATGCCATGTTGTTTTTTAAAATATTACGTAGTTAATTCCTAATTTAAAGTCATACCAAGTTCTGTTCCAGTATTTATTGTATTTCCCCTCGAGAAAATATCCAAATGATTTGCTATGCTTAATTCCATATATAAGTCCCATTGAGTAATCCACCCATTGTTTACCCTCGTATTTGTGATAAGAGTAATCACTACCCTCGTCGAGATGATAAGGCATGAAACTTCCCCAAACGTGAGACCAGCTTTTCTTTCTGTATTTATAGTAGTCAAACCCTAAGACAACAGAGTGCTGCAGAGTTTGTTTTAATTCGTTTCTTTTTCTTTCAGAGTAATCAGATAATACTTCTGGTATAACTAATACCTCCCAAACCTCTGGACTTGTAGCGACTAGCGTTCCATCTGGAGCGAAGTACTCGCTGCTATACACATCCACATTATAACCTTCTTGTAGTGCTAAATAAGTATAATGAATATCTCCATTGTCTAACAACCATTCCTCTAAAGGATCATATCCATACGGTTCAGCAAGTCTTTGGGCAATTCCTAGATTCCAAGATAAGTTTTTATTTATCTTCATTCTAAACCTTTCCGATGCTTCAAAGTATTTTATATCCGCAAAACCATTCTCTAGATACTCTAACTTAAGTGCGAAGAAGTTTATACATATCTTACTATCACAACCGTCATCAGAGCTATATCTAACGAAATGATGTTGATCTAGATAACTTTCGCCTTCTTGTCTTGTGTAATTTATTTCAAACAAATATTCAACTCCTTTGGATTTCCCCACAATGGCCGCATCACTGTAGTTTGACTCTGTTCCATCGTAAAATGTTTGGGCTTTATTTTCGTAGCCGAATCTAGCTATTTTACGTAGACCTATAGCGAAGTTGTAATCGAAAGGAGTTGATATTGTCTGTGTTGTTAGTCCATTGTTTACAGAGTAAACATCTATGTCAGAAAGCGATGTACCACCATTTACAGCAGCGTAAAACGTAGAGAACTTAAAAAGCTTCTTAACACTCTCTTTACTAAGCGATTGAGCTGTTACTAGGTTTGATACTAGCAAAAGCAATATTATTAATCTTTTCACCATCTTTATATTATCACTTAATTTGTTCATTTTTTACCTAATCGTGGTAGTAACAAAAACCGCTTTTCGCAGACGTTTGCATCCCACATCTTTTACCACCCTTCTTGATCTTTTTACACTGGGATTTTTTACCAGTAGAATTTTGAGTAGCTTTTTCATGCACGGTACAGAATGATTTACCTTCCACTATAACATTCCCGCATCTACTACCGCTTTTACCCACAGCAGAACAAACTCCATCTTTTTTACTTTTCTTTTTGTTCTCCTTGATAATAGCTACGTTTTCCTTTGCTTTCTCTTTCTTCTTCTCTTCTTTTTTTACTTTAGCTCTTTTTTTTGTAGCAACTTTCTTCTCTTCTTTCACCTCTGTCTTGATAGCTTCAATATCTGGATCCTTTATACCTAAGTCCCAAGTGTTTTGCCCTAATACCATAGCAACACGTTGCCACCATTCGTGACTTGAATCCATAGCGTTATCTAACTGTAGCATAATATTAGATATTCTACCTAGAGGCGCATTTGTTGCTCCCTCAATAACGTTGCCAATTCCAGACCAAGCAGGATTATCCAAAGACAATCCTCTTTTTTCAAACACTCCTCTATTGAACTCCTCAGTCTGTATAGACGAATAAATCTTACGTAATTTAGATCCTATAGGTGGTGAGAACGACAGTAGGGTTAATATAGTATAAGTGTGGTCAGAGTTAAATCCCTTTTCTCTTTGCTCAAGGTATTCCATTATAGTATTCTTAACGGTACCAATAGCTTTCCCACCATAACCAATACCAGTTAACCAAGAGTCAACCATTTGGTTTAATATTCTCTCTTTCTTCCCATCAAACTCTTCTTCGTCATCTTCTCCTAGTGAAGCGTATATAGCGGATTGTAAAGCTCCAAATATTATACTTTGAACAACTCCGTAATAAACAATCTTAGATACATGTGTCTTGTAATCACCTCTACCATTAACCAGGTCTCTAGTCGCTTTATTCATTACTCTCGCATACTGCATTGGAGTATTTTGAAACGAAAGAATCAATCTACCAAGTGGCGATGCTTGTTGTTGAGATATCATATCAGGTCTAGCTGATTGCTGAGATACTTCTGTTGTTTCTCTGAAATCTAAAAATGCTTGTGACTCAGCTTGTTCTTGAGACATTCCTCCTTTAACATACTTCTTAACTCTATTTCTATAAAATGGAGCTCCACCAATTGATATAGCAAAACTATCCGCTAATTGAGTTGGTGTAAATCCTTTTTTAAGTAAGTAATTCAAAGCTGCTTTAGCTTTATTCTCAGCACCAGCAACAGCTGCTGAAAGCTCAGCTTCATTTATACCCCTTTGATTACCTGATCTCCTTTGTTTTAAGTAGGGAGAATTCCATATCATCGAGAAGTCAGTCCAGAATTGTTTTTGATTCCCAAATGCCGCAGCTGCTTTCAGTGGGTTATTGTCAGTCCAGTTAATGTAATTTGTAGCTGAAATTGTCTGAAGAGTTGCAGATCGCATGTTAAGGAACATAATAGCTCCAACTGAGTTATTAACCCAATTCATATACGTATTCACTAATCTACCACCACCGGCAGGTCTGTTCTTACCAGTCCTCATTCGGTATAATATGTCTTCTAAAGCCTCTCTAAATTTACTACCATATATAGCTTCGATTTTATTTAAGTTCTCCTTAGAAAACACCTGATCAGCGTTCTGCTGCCACTCAGCCAAGAAATCAGCTCTAACATCACCAATCGCTCCATCGCTTAGTAGATCGGAGGTTATATTTTCAGCCAACCAGTAATCACCAGGTTTAGAGTAACCACTTTCTTTTTTAGATATTAAACCAATGCTATCTGCGTAAGCTTGTAGGTTAGGACTAGCTTCAACATGCTCTACCAGTGCTTTTAAATCTCTTTTTGATAAACCAGGTACTTCAAAACCAGCTTTATTCCAAAGATAAACTCTAGCAGCTTGGTCATTAGTAAATTCTAATCCTTTAATTTTTTTATTTATTATCTTTTTTACGTCAGGAAATGCTTTTTGCAAATTAGCATAATCATCAGCAGCAGCTTGTCTTGATGAATTAATCTCGTCTATACCTCTAGCAAATGGATCTATTAAGGCTTTTTTAAAGAAAGCCATGTCTTGCTCTCCTTTCTTACCTTTACCTAAGAAGTTGTACAGTAAACCTACAAAATCTTGAGCTGAAGGAGGAATTATACTTTTGTACTTAGACTTATGACCTCTAATTTTAGCCTGAGCATCTGAGAATACTTTTTTAGACTCAATACCAGTTGTTTGCTCAATTATGTTATTGAAATTTTCGTTCATTTCTTTACTAAACTTAACCCTAGCTTGCTGAACTTTAGATTTTACATCGAATTGATTCAGCATGTTCTTCACAGCTGTTACGTTCTGCAAGGCATCATCAGCAAAGTAGAAGTCGTTATAACCATCACCAACTTTCTCAGCTATCCAATTAGCTTTTGATTCAGCAGTTGAATTTGCTAACCCAGTGATGTTCTTTAAAGGGATGTTCAACCCATTAGCTTGTAAGAAAGCAAATATAGCCGGTGCAGCCTCCGCTGGTCTAGCCGTTAACACAAACATGTTCTCGGGACCAAACTTCCCTTGTAATTTCATTGCCTTTTGAAATAACGGAGCTATCTTACCATCAACAACTTTATTAAACTCTGAGAAATCCCACTTGTAACCTAACTCAGTTAATTCTTGGTATGTGCTAGCATATTGCTCTGCATTTAAGGTGCCTGTAGTTCCATCTAGCTTGGTAAATCTTATTAAAGATTTGCTTGTCGCCAGTGTGTCATCAAAATCTAGAACCGTAATACCTTTGGCTGGATTAATAGCTCTAGAGAACATAACAGCATCGCTCTGTGTTTTTTTCTGCACAACCTTAGGCGCTAGTATATCTGTGGCTTTGACAAAGGCTACCGAGGGCAAAAGTGCTTTTCCAGTGTGAACATCCACCAAAGGTCTTAGTCTTCCGCCACTATTCTCTTTCGTTTTACTGTTGAAGGTTCTTATCCAAGAAGGCATCTCCAAAGTTTGCCCTAAGTATAGTGATTCACCAAGTTTAGATTCCGTGATGACATCATCCATTGTGTTTGGAATTATCTGTATAGTGTAGTTCTTAAGAAAATCCTTAATATCAAGTATACCTTTTCCATTTATCTTAGCATCCCATATGTTCAAAAGAACAGCAACTCTAGGCTGCATATGCTCGTACTTCAGTTGTTTACCGGGATTGGTAAAATCATAAGCATTGTCTGATGTGTACTGTACTTTCGCTGCTCTAGCCAAGACAGCATCCATATTCGATAATAATGCCGCTGACACCATGACTAAATCAACATTGTCAATCTGGCCACTATTGTATAGTTCTGCATAAAAACTAGTAGCCTCATCTAGCAGCTCTTGTGCAGCGTCCTCAGCTTTACCACGGGCATCAAGCTTAGTGCTGTCTTTAGCATCATTCAAAGCACTTTGGCTACTCTGGGCTGATGTAACAACTTCTAGTTTTATAGGTTTCCCATTATAAGTTATACTGTTTTTATCTAACGCTGTTTTACCATCCGTACTTGTCTTTGTTTTAAACTTAATACCAGGTATAGAGCCTAGCGTTGCAGCTAAGAATTCAGTGTTACCTGGTAGTGGTTGCTTTCTATCCAAATGAGTGTTCTTACTTGACGAGGCTAAATGGCCTTTCATCATCAAGATTTTAGCTATAGATTTACCGGGGTTTTTAGGATTAAAAAGCTTGTTACTCAAAACACTAGTTGTTGCAATAAAATTCAAAACCCTCAACGGGTCTCTAAAAGCATCAGCAGCGGTGATATCACTATTAAAAAATTCTTTTACCTTAGACAACTGCCTGTTATTAGTTTCTAATAACTTAACGGTAAGTTTTATTGGATTGTTTACTATAGGGTCTTTCAGCTTTCTCATCACCTTGTGTAGTGCAACCGCCAACTCTTCAATCTTCCCACTAATCTCAGGTACATCTCCGTACACGTTTTCTAAACCTATCTTTATACTCTCTACACTTCTATCCAAGACGTTCTCATTAGAGAATGCAGATATATCGTCCCAGAATAAAACCCTACCTTCTAAACTTAAAGACCTGTCAATAGCGCCAATAGCTTGTTCTTCTTTACTAAACATCACCTTAGCTTTTCCATCAGCTATATGCCCTAACGCTTGTATTGGTTGCCCTTGATCTATTAGTTCTTGTCTAACCGCTTGGTTGGTCATCATTTTACCAGTTTGATTAGCTAACGCTAGTACTCTAGACGATGTGTTTCTATCCGTACGAACCGGCACACCATCGATAATCCCAAACACCTCTAAGAAATCTTTCTTGCTTATATTGTCATTTTTAACTTGTACAGCTAAACCAGCTTTCGTACCAGTCTTTTCCATCTTAGCTCTACCAGTTTTAGTGTAAAACGGTTTCAACAAAGTATTGGGAACTCCAGTGGCAGTACCACCTGTTGTAGCTCCTTCTGGTAGCATGGCTAATAATACGTCTGAGTTTTTACTAATAAACATTTGTGCGGATTGTAACTCCCCCTTTGTTATGTTGGCTCCACTAACAAGCTTCTTAGGCGATATACCAAACATTTCCCCTGTAATTTCTGGAGTTTGATCCTTTAAAGTTTTAAAGCTTAAGTTTTCAATGTCCAACCCTGGTAACATTTGTTTTATAGCCCCGTCAACCTTATTTTTAACGCCTAGCCTATCTGATAGTATCGTTTTCTTTTTCTCGCGTTTAGTTGTAACCTCCACTTCAACTTCTTCCGCGGCTATATCTACTCTCTCATCTACATCATCCATAAACTCCTCGCCTAATACTCTTCTAGATGCTTCAATTGCTCTGGACGGTAGATATTTGTTTATGTAAGCTGCTAATGGTACTCCAGAATCTGGATCGTACTTAGATATTAAATCTAATATACCTCTCTCACCAATTTCAATTTCACTCATCAAGAGTTCTCTATCGAAATTAGGGGCCTCTCTACGTTTTTCAGTTATCCTACTAACTATAGGTTTAAACTCTTCTATTATCTCGTATGCACCAGCCTCTCCTTTCTCCTCATATATACTTTGCACTCTATCGGAAGCCTCTTTAGAGAAGTAGATTCCCCTACCACCTGGCGCGAAGTCATCAACCTGTTTCTTGAAATCCGCAACCCCTTCCTTTAGTTTACCACCAATTTTAGCGCCTTTCTTGATTATTCTAAGTTGCTGTTTGTCGAATGCTTTTCCAGTGGCTATTGATTTATTATAATCTCTCACAAAATTAAATACATCTCTACCATTTTTAAAATCAGCTCGCACGCCCATAGCTACCAAAACTTTTGAAATTGCGTCACCTATTCTAGTAAACAACGTTTCGTTGTATTGTAAGTCTCCACTAGCTAATGCATCTGATAACAATGTTAGAGTTTCCTCTCCAGCTACTAGTGAATCTTGTACTCGACTGCCTTGCAGCGCTTTTTCAGCAACCTTATATTCTTGAGAATCCTTGTCTTCAATTGACTCTAGCTCTGCCCATTTCCTTAGAGTTTGTTCTCCCACTTGGTATCCCTTTAATCTAGCCCTAAGTTTACTATCTCTAAATTGGTTTGGATCTAAGTTTTGCAACACAGATTCAAGAGCACTACCTAGTGCGATAGCTGTCTCTGGGTTTTGCCTCATGGTTGTTTGTAAAACCTTATGGAAGAATTCATGCCCAGCAACATTTATAGCCCCTTTTGAAAGCGCAAAGTTTTTATTGATAATTATCCTTTGACCCTTACCTTTATCTGGCGTTATGAAACCGTGGGTTCCTTCGAAACCTTTGATAAGGTCATCTCTTTCCTTCTTTAACTCTTCTATCTTAGATATTATTTGTTCGTTACCCTTACGATTAGCCTCACTCTGCACTACTCCTTGGGTTCCTTTCATCCTGAACTCTAATTGGTTTTCTAATTCAGCTATCTCAGTAGCGAATTCAATCTCCAATTCTTCAGCTGCCTCGCTAGTCGAGCTAGCTTCAACAACAGACAATTCATCTCCATATAATTTATTAGCTCTTTTTACAACCTCCTTAACGTTCTCTTTGTATACCTTTAATTTCTTTTTAGCTTCAATCCTCTTAACGTAAGGGTCTACTATAGTTTTTATTCGGGCTTTGTTGTTGTCAATGCGTTGCTGTAATTTTTTAACCTCTTCTACTCTAACATCCTCATCAACGTCTTGATCAAAGGCAACTAAATCTCTTTGTTGTTGCTGTTGTTCTAACTGTAATTCAAGAGCCTCTAGCTCTTTCATAGTTTTAGCAGATTGCTCTGGAGTGGTATTTCTTTTTATTTGATCTGCTACTTCTAGCTCTGTAGCAGTTATCTTGTCTTGTATCGCTTTGCTAGTACCAGATTCAGACTTAACCAAACCTTCAAACCCGAATGAATCAGTTATATCACTTATCTCATCATACGCAGCGAAATCATTGTTGATTTCTATATCAGTGTTAGCCGTTAACAAACCTGCATCTCTTAGTCTTTCAACTTCTTTTTTCTGAGCTTCTCTAGTGTCATATCTCTTGTGGTCCACGAAGTAACTAGATTGCTTGTTTCCCTTCATCGCATTGTAACCCATGTTACCACCAGCAAAGACAAACCCAGTAGCTGACATCGATATAGCTAGTTCCTTGTAGAAATCCAAATCCATCCCAGCACCAAACTCCTGACCATTGATAAGATTCTGCATCGGAGTGTTTATAATTTCCTCAGCCATCTCCCCGATAACCCCGTTGTAACCTATTTTTTTGGTTAAAAAGCTACTAACCGCTTCAGATTTATCCATACCCATCTTTCGCATATATCTACCGATAGCTATCCGCTTCATCCACTCAGGATCACCAAATATCTTTTTTCTCATATATTTACTGACTCCAGGTAGTTTTTCACCTAAACCCTCTGAGATATATTCTGTCCACGTAGATCCAAATCCCCTCGCAAAAGCCGTATCCCAACTCTGCCCTGAGTTTTCATCAACCATAGCCACTAAGCCGGTGCCCTCGTCACTAAGCATTAGTCCCATCTCACTAGTCATATTCTGATATGTCTGATCCATGAACCTCTGGGGACTCGCAACTGTTCTAGCTAGATTGCCCATTAAATACCCAAATGTCTTAGAAGTTCCCTCAGCAACATTAATAGCTGTTTGCCCCGAGATCTGTAATGCCTTGGGAAATAAGAACGCTCGCGAGGCGGTTGTTGTTGCCTTACCCACGACACCAGCTAACCCAGAAGTAGCTACCATCTCACCCATAAAAGGCAGCATATCAGCAGTCATTCCACCAGCGTTGTAAGCATTAGACATCTCCTCTACTTTAGCCCCTGTTTCATTCTTCATAGCCATTATAGATATTAGAGTCTTCTCTTCCTCTGTTCTATCCTTAGGGTCTTTATCTGTAATCTTTTTAATAGTATAACTATCTCCAGTACTAATGATACCACTTACGAAAGGTAAATACTCGTGACCTTGTTTGCTAGTTAATCCCCTCCAAAAATTAACCATACCACTATTGTCCATCTTTTCTGGAGAGTTAATAATTTTATCCAAGTATCTCTCAACTTGATTGTAGTTTTTAAAACTTGGATCTTTTTTACCCAAACTTTCAATAGCAAGCCTCCTTAGGTATTTTACCTCTTCTTTGGCTGTCCGCAAAGGAGATTCTTTATAGTTAGGCCTAATCTTTTCAATCTCTAAATCAATAGCGTCATTGATTATACCAAGTTGATCCTGGGCAACTCCTTTCATCATGAATTGGGAAAACCTACCTTCTTTGTCTTTATCTAGTTTAGAGTAATTTATACTCCAAAACTCTTTTTCAGCATTAGCTAGCTCGGTGTCACTCATATCGTCGTCGAGTTGTTCGCTTAGTGCATTCCATTGTTTTGTTAGTGCTAGTCTTTTATCACTAATGCTCATGTTGGCGAAGCCGCCATTATCCAGAACCTGACTTATCTCCTCGAACTTAGCTGCTGAAATCAAATTTGGCTCTGGCTTCCATGTGTTAAAGAATTCCTGTTGAATAGCTTTTATTGCGTTATCTGCATTATTCGAAATCTTCTCCGCAGCCTTTCCAAAATCACTCTCAGGATCTTCCTGCTCCTCTTTATATATTTTATTTAGATATGCGCTAGCCTCTTCGTTAACCTCATCATATTTGGCTTGCATACCACCTAAACTACTATTCAGTAGATTGTTTAAGTAAGTGTTAGCCTCCTCATTTACCTTGTCATACTTCACTTGCATCCCACTTAAATGACCATTTAAACGCCTGTTGAGCTCAGTATTCAGCTCTTCTTGACTCTTGTGATCCCACAACCCAGCATTTATTTCTTTTTGAAATTGACCCCTAACTTCTGGGGATTTTTCCTCTATTATAGCTTTTTGCTCTTTCTCTAAAGCATCATATTGGGGTTGAAAATGCTTAGTTGTTTGTTTTTTAGCGCCAGGTGTCGCTTTCTCAATAATAGAATCTTGCTCTATTTTCAAAGCATCATATTGAGGTTGGAAAAATTCTGTTGTTTCGGTTTGAGCTCCTGGTAAAAAAGCGTCAATAGCAGCTTGTAGCTCGTCATTCCCCTTCACTCTTTCGTTAGTATATATACCTAGTGCTACTTCTTGAAAGTCTTCGTATGACTCGTCCTTTACAAAGCTACCATAATCAGCAGCTGTAAAGTCGGTTTCCTCCCCAACGTTTGTCGTTAGAGTTCTGTCTGATTTTCCTCCCCCTTGTTCCGCTTGTAATACGATATTACTCTTATCATCTTTGGAGCCCATACTCAAAGATTTTGATCTAATTTCGTCCGAGCGCTTCTTTAAGTCGTGTAGAAACTTCATCTGCTCATACATCACTTTTTCTTCCTGTGTAGCTTCTCCACCCTCTGCGTTGCGGTAGGGATTAGTAGACCTTTTGCCATCAACACTTGGAAGAACCCCTGAATGGTACCTCACCCCACCTATCTCTGTGTACGGAGTATAACCACCCTTTACAGTTGGTTCTGTTCTGATAAAAAAAGCTTCATCTGACTCCGGTGCTCCCTCCCCATCGACTTCCTTGTATTTTCCTATAGTCTTATCGTGGTAAGCGTTTAATGTTTTATTTACATCTTGTCCCCCAACAAAATCAAGGTACTCTCTATAACCGGACGAGTGATCGGCATTGTCAGTCCACGAAGTTTGTAGCCTAACCTTAATGCTTTTACCGTCGCTTTTTCTCTTCAGCTTCACGACATCGTCACCAGGTACGGCTTGTTTTATTTCATACTCATTACTGTGAAGTTTTTTTAGCTTATCCACCATTGACTTCTCGCCGCCCTCGTTGGACTGCCATTGGTTGAAACCTAGAACACTTGATTTCTCGCCCGCGACTCCAACTTCTTCTAAAAACCCTCCAGTGTAAAGCTCGTCGTCCTCCACCCCAGTGTGTTCACTCTCTTCTACCTCTAGCTTATTACTTGGTATAACCGTAGAATCTCCCTCCCCATTGGATGCCGTATCTTCTACCTTCACAGGGGCAACCACCTGTGTTAGGTCCCCCTTTACTTCTTCAGTAGGATTATTTGCTAAATAAAGTTTTTCAACCTCATCAAATCTATCAGCACTATATTTAACCTCTTTACCTAAGTCCGTTAGCTCCTTGTTCTCAGCCTTCATACCCTCAATGATTCTAAGTAATTCCTCGTTCATATTTAACTAAATTTTTTAATTATTTCCTCAGCTGACAATTCAGGCTCTCTTTCTTTTAACGACTCTCTCTTTGCGAACTCTGCATCATGCATTCCTAACACTGTATCAACAAACCCATCGTTGAAATCAACACCCGTTTTATTTAGGTTATAAAGTTCTTCGTACTCTTTGGATTTTTTAAATTCAGGTGTAATTTCTTTTCCGGTTTGATTTGAAATGAACACATCGATTAACTCTGGATGCTGATACATGTAATCCTTAACAGCGGTTTTACCGTCTTTACCTCTAACTAATTTGTTTAAGTCTTTTTCTAACGTAGGTCTAGTGACGTTGTTATACTCAGCAACACTTATAGCGCTTTGGCCATGTGCTAGCTCAAGAGTTGCTGCAATTCCTTCGTTAACAAGATCCTCTAGATCAAAGTTATAATTACCACCAGTATCTATAGTATCCCATGTACTTCCCGCATACATTAACCTTGGTGTACCACTCTCGTCTTCTACTATCTGTCCTTCATCTGCAAGTGTTCCATTAGCGAAGTTATGGAAGTTAGTAGTTTGCTCATTCGTATTTGAATTAGCGTGAGTTTCATTAACCTCTGTGTCTAATAGTTCTTTCCTTTTCGCGGCAGCTCCTTCAAGATCACTATTCAATTGAATTAATCCTTTTTCGATATTATTTATTCCGTCAATAGCCTCACTATAACCCTCAGCCCCAGAACCCAAAGCAACAACTTTACCAAACTCAGCTAGTTCCTTCTTTTTTAAAGGCAAATATTGAGTTAGTTGATTATTAATCGACTCGGAAAATTTAGTTATCGTGGTTCCGTTAGGGTTTTGATTTATTAAATCCTGTGTTTTTTGAGCAGCATCTCGTATAGGTGAATTTTTTACTTCTTCATCCACTATATTAGACGTACTAAAACCATAACCACCCACTTGTTTATTCGACATATTATTATTATTTTTAAGCGATTTTATCTATGAAAGCTTTGGTATCGTCTCCACCAAAAGCCGATAAGCCACCCATTACTCCAGAAGCGACTCCACCTAGCATTTGACTAAGACCACCCGCTTTTTGAGCCTGAGCCGCTGCAACAGCCTCATTGGTTGCTGATAATTCTCCGGAAGCTAACCCCATTAAACCCTCTTGTTTTTGATATTGTAAACCTCTAGCCGCATCAGCTCCACCTAATCTCAACCCTTCCGCCGTAGCTTCACCTTGTCTCTCCTGTAATTGGATTTGTCCAGCTGCCTGTGCTGAAAGAGCTTGGTTTTGAGATTCTTGTTGTCCGATAGACGCAGATGCTTGTCTAGCCGCATTCTGACCTTGATTAGCCATTGCTTGTGCTAAACTAGCAATACCAGATCCTCCAGCTGCACCCTGCATACCCTGCATTATGTTAGCTCTATTTTGATTTCCTTGTTCCGCCTCGAACTGAGCTTGTTGTTGGTTAACTGTTAAATCCTCCATAGTGTTCTCCATATTAGAATATTGGTTCTGAACACCAGCATATATATTACTAGTATCTAGAGCACCATAAGCTTTCTTCTGCTTTTGCATCTCTGCTCTAGCTTTTTCTTGCTCTCTTTTAGCGGCTTTAGCGGCTTTGTTACCGCCTATCATATTTACAACCCCACCGACTACCCCAAGAGCTGCTCCGAGAAATCTCGCAGGACTTACTTTTCTACCTATTGCCATATTTTCTTTATTTGTTATTTATAGTCACAGTTTATGCGTTTTTTTTACTTTAACTAGCGGTTAGGAACCGCTCGATATCAAAATACAAAGTTGTATCCACTATTGGCATATTTGTTATATGTATTTTACCCTCTACCAATATCTCTGTACTAAAACCGTCAAAATATAAAGTAGCCCCATCCTCCAATGTCTGCACACTACTAACCACTATATTAGCCGCTCCAGTTGCAGTAGATTTGCTAACCACTGTAGGATTTGCCAATGTTGGGTTTATACCAGCGCTACGGACTGTTTGTCCAACTATGACCTTCGTAGCATCTGTAACTGCTATTGTTGTACTAGCACTACTTGCCGCTGTTGTAGTTGTTGATACTTGTGTTGAAGTTAATGTAACACCGCTCACTTTAACCCCCATACCAGTAGCGTCTTCAATTCCACTAGCACCACGTGCTATTATAACCACCCCAGAGTCAGATTTTAAAGCATCAGCTTGTTTTGTACCAAAAGTTAGGTTACCCGCTCTAGCTGTCACCCTACCATTACGATCAATTACCGTTGCAACATTACCAACATCATCAACCCCACTAATAAAGATATCTTTCTCAGTGTAGTCCTTGAAGTCTGTATAATATTTATTTCCTTTATCTATCCTCTGCAAGGTTTTGTTAACCCTATAATCACTAATTATAGCAGGTGTAGTTGTATTTGCACCGGTACTGGATCTTGATGGGTCTAATTCCATTCCACCAGCTATATTAGCTATATTTGTCACAGGCCATCTATAGTAGGTCGAACCACTAACGTCTTCACCTTCTATAGCTGAAGCAGCTGCCCCAAAAGTAACGGTGTTAACAGCACATAAATCCTCCACTGTTGGCAGTCTCAATACCCCAAAACCCCTACCCGCAACGGAAGATATAGTAATAGAGAATGGATAAGTTCCAGAAGATTGTGAAACCACATCAATAGCTTGGCTACCCGTTGTAGAAGCTATATTAGGTGTAGTTCCTTGAAATGGCGTGGTAAAAGTCACTGTGACTCCATCGCCAACAGTATCACTAGCACTCATCTCAATCTCATATATGTTATCTCCGTCTGGATTTATCTTAGTAACCAAAACTCCAAGAGCAGCTAGAATTCCAGTACAGCTTATTAAATCTCCAATCCTAACAACATTAGAATCTGTCGCATTTTGATCTAATATCATCCTGTTACTACTAACAGCTCCATTTGTAGTGCCAGTTGAAGCATAGTTTTGAGATGCCGCGAATGTTGAGATACCAAGGGATTTTATCACATCTTGATATATAACTCTAGTTATAATATTACTATTCGAGCCTGTAGACATGTTTTGATTTACACTACCATCTTCATTCCGTACCTCATCAAAATCAATGTGCCTAGTTCTTATGTTGTCCACGGTTTCCGCATGAACATTTATAGTGAAAGTTTTGAGAGATGATTGCTGCGGGAAGACTATATTAGTACTATAGTTACCACTAACCCCTTGTACGTTTGTTTGTTTGTAACTAGCTGCCGTCCATGTTTGTGTTTTAAAATTGTAATAACTAGCCCTGTCACCCTCATAAACCTCTACACTAAACACAAAACCTCTATCACCAGTGATCAATACTCTTTTTGTTCCCCCGGTTGGGTTAATATCCCCACTGTCGACAACAACACTCTTTATCTTCTTTTCTATATAACCATAAACAGCAATGTGGTCAGCGCTATTCATCAGCTCACCATTAGGCATGTAGTGGAATCCATCAGGAGCATCAACTCCATCTTTTGTTTTTATAAACTCCTCACCTTTGTATGCCATAATTATTTGCTATTTATTATTACCTCACTTCCAACACTAAAAATCTCTGCTTTTTCCTTTGAATTGTTCACAAACCTAGCTTTTGCATAATAACCTATTAAGTCACCCATTGACTGGTTATACTTTGAGAACATAAGAAAATCACCAACCATAGGAGCATAGTAGCCGATACCCGCTTCGTCGACAAAAAGTGTCGTAACATCACCCAAAATATCAATACGTCTTAGTATTCCAACCACACCACTTAGGTTAGTTTGAGCATAACTTCCTGGGCTAATGCTGTTAGATACCTTGCTTTGCTCTCGATCCTCAGCCCCGTCCTGCATAGAAGTACTCTTCGCATATATGAGATCACCAACCTGCAACGAAACATTTAAGTTTGTTATGTTATTTAATGTTATTGTTATCATCTATTTTTTATATTATCAGTACTTACATTATTCCCGCACTAACTACAGCTGTTCGCTCCACTTCACACCCCCAAACCCCCGTTGCATTATCATACCATTCAAAGGTTGCTGTTAAAGTATAAGGCAATGTCGCTCCGTGGCCAACTACAAAGGTATGGAGAAATTGATTGATTGATTGGTTATAATAACCATCAGTAACATCTACTGTTCCACCAGCATATGGTGCCCAGGGATGACTTGCTCCAACACCTTTCGATAGGAAATCGTTACCGTCAGGCATAATTATCGTCATTCTCCATGCATCATATGATCCTAGGGTTATCCCCCAATTCAAGTCTCCAAGACTATCTACGTTGAGAAAAGATGTACCATCACAAGTTGCAGGTAATATACAACTTCCGTCATCAGACATGGCAAGTGGGTCATAGTTTAAAGCGTCAGGATCTGTACATCCACTAATGTTCGGACCACTAAATGCGCAAGATCCATCATCAATCGTTGCGAGTGGATTGTAGTTTACAGCCTCGGAATTCGTACACCCAGCTACACCCACGCCAACAACATCACTCACACTTCCAATACCTTGGAATGTAAAATCACCCGCATCAACACTTGTTCTTGGATCAACCAATTTATTTATACCATTAAACCATTTACCTTCTTTTTCGAGGAACTCATTTATAGATCCCTCCTCTTTGTTAGTTACAATGGACTCTACGCTCCAACCTTTCTTCTCGTATAGGTTATAATATTCTTGGTCACTATAATCAGTGTCTGGTTGTAGGGGTATAACCATATCTGGTTCATAAGTGAATTTCTCTACAAAAGCTTGACTTCCCTCATAATTTAAAGTGTTAAACACTTTAACTGCACCGGGGTTATCATTCAAAACCACTTCTAGCGAAGATGGTTCAAATGTACCGTAAAAAGTATTTCTTTCTTCCTTGTCGCTATAGTGTAAGAATAGATTTCCTTGATGGAAAGTGTAGTAATCGTTAGCTAAACTCACGGCCAACTGCATACTGTTGAAGGATTTGAAACTCACCCAACCCCCTACTTTTTCACTAAATGACAATAAGCTAGGTTCAGTTGCTGATTGAATTGTAACCCCAGCGAGTAGAGGGATATCCATGAACCCACCATTAATATCACTGTTAGGTACAACACCAGTTTGCAAGAATGATGTTGGTGTGACACCAGTTGTTTGGCCTTCAATGTCATTAGATATGTTGACACGCACATAAAACTGAGCAAAGCCACCCGTGTATTGAACATCTATTCCATTTTCAATGCTGGTTATCGTTGTATTTTGGGGGAGTAAGCTTTCATTTGTAAGCGTATTAATAAGCGTAACAGTATCTCCAACACCCACATCACTACTAAATGATAGTTTGCTCCACTGACTCTCGCTAAACCATAAGCTCCTTTGAGACGGCGTTGTTAGTATGAGACTAGTTTGATTAGGTAAAGCTTTTTGAAGCTTTCCAGTTATTTTTGTTGTGGCTGTAAAGTAATTGTGGTTCGTTAGTAAAATATTATACTCATCGTTCCTATCATCATAACTCCCTATTAGCTTGTTATTTAATTTTAGGTTGTCCCTAAACCAGTCTTTCATGCCATGATCTGATATAGGTGTCAAGCCATCCTTAGACAACCTCATTACAGCTCCCCTCGCTTTGTCAGTGAAGTAGGCTCTATAAGATTCCGCTGCGAATGACTCTGGATTTGTAGATATACCATACTCTCCTGAGAATGGAATTGTCTGTCCAAGAACCCTATTTGTAGCTATCATCTGAGGCTTTCCATCAGCATTATACAAAGCATCTTTATCAGCCGTTACCTTTAATATCTTATCTTCACAAAGAACAACTAGATCGGAGTCTCTAGAATGTAGTTTTTGGATACTACCATATATTGGATTAAGATCTTTAGTTATTTTTTCTCCAGCTATAAATTGATTCAAATTATTCACCCCAGAGGTGGAGTTATATATACCAGAATATATCAAACCATACTTCCTGTGTTCTTCTTTGTATTCCTGCTCTAATGTTGTTGAGGCTTTTACCCCATTAGATATATATGGTAGATTAAAATTATCTCTAATCCTATTAGATTCAACGCCATTACCAAAGGAGTAGCAGTTATGCCATGGTAGTGTGAATTTTTTGTTAACTAAATTCAAATCAACGGTTACTCCCCACTTATTGATACCTTGGGGCGTTATGCTGGTGATTGGCGTTCGTACATTTAAACCATCCACCCTTTCAAAAAACCCATCAATTGGAAGGGAAGCTGATGCGGCAGGACCAAGGGTTGGGTCTTCCGTGTTCATGACAATTATTTTATCCCCACTGTAACCAACAACGACAAAAATTCTTAGGTTTAAAGCCAAGAGCCAGAGCTTAGTTCCAATTGGGAAGGCGCTTGATATAGTATCTTCATTAGATACCATTGGAAAAGCCCCTGATGCCTCGTAGTATATATCTAACTCTGTTGACTCTTTTGGTTCTGTTTCCCAAATAGCTGGGTTTTCCGATAACACTTCTGTTGGCTGTATTTCACTCACGAACTCCAACGTATATCCAACCGCGCAAATCGCACCATATGGATTATCACCACTCTTCCTAGATATAGTATTGATATTAAATTCAGAATTATCGCTATAACCATTCATACCAACTTGCTTAAAGGTCAATGTACCCCCTATGATTGGTGGCCCAACATTGTTATTTGTTCCCGTTCCACCTAAATCATTATGATCATTTTGCACAAGTGGTTGTGAGTAACCACCAAGTAACAACTCAAAATGACCAGCAGGCAGTTTGTTTATTTCCCTAACACACCAAGTAACGCTACTAGGAGTATAAGTGCCACCAGCTCTATCAAAACTAGTCAAAGCCATACCCTCATGCAGAGTTACATTAACGTTATTAACAGCCACTGTTATGCCCTGAACGTATACCTTTAAATCCATGGCACTAGGCCCACTGCAAACCGGACCTGTAGCGGTAGCACCACTAGCGCCACCCTCTCCGACACAATCCAACTCCAATGTTTCCCCATTGATTATAACTCCGGGATCCATAGGATTCCACTCTAGAGCGGGTTTAATGCTATTGATCTTATAATTTTTAGTTAAATTAAAGCTCAACCCCTCAGCCATGCTACGTAAGTCTCCGTTGGCCTGATGAGAATTCTCACTCCTGAAAGAAGACAAATCATCGTTATTGACAAGTGGTCCAATCATAGGTGTTAGAGTTGGTCCATCACTATGCCTCATTATGTTACCACCCGCAACAGTTCCGTCGATGGTATATGGCATCCTATCTTTATCTTTATCCTCTTTCCATCTGAACTGAAAACCAGTATTTATATTCCTCACAAAACTAGTGGTTAAAGTATCTACGTACCTTGGGTTTGAGTTAGCTAAATTAGTATCCCAATTCCCAACATTCCAAAAACCATCAATATCACTCACTCCATCCCAGTCCTTTGATGTTATACCACCAAACCCAAGCCTCATATTCCACTTGTTGTTGATAGTTGAGTTTTGTATTCCTAAATTAATTGAACCTGGGTAAGCTCCATTTTGGCTGTTCCACTCAAGCTTTGCAATAGAAGTATTTGGAGTACCCTCAAATGGACCAGCATCTATAAACCAAACCTCCGTGTCCCTAGCAGCCGCTTCATCTGATTTATATCCAAACCTATTTTCCCTGTACGCGGACTCATTAGATAAAGGTAATCCAGGTGCTTTTTGCCACATAGATGTTGTGCCTTTGCTACCTTGGTCAATCCATCCAAATGCTCTTTTAGTGGTTTGTGTAGGGTTAGCGTGGTACCCAAACTCCTCGTTCCATTCTGGCACGTCCCGCCAATACAACCCCTTGTACCCGACATGGGTTGAATTATCAACATTTACACCACTGCTAGTTCCCCCCTTTTTTAAATGTACTAAAGCTCTAACATCAAGTGTGTTATTAAGCACGTCAACTACTTGTGATGGCTGTATGAGCCCTATACCTAAATTTGGTAACATCGCAACTTGTGAGGCACCATAATCTTCATTTACTGAGGCTGATCCGTTTATTGTATATTCTTTCTCCCTATATCTCCTAAAATACAATGCGTTAGCCGAAAACTCATCAACAGCATAGTAGCCATATTGCTTCTGCCCGTGAGCTTGGTTATTATCATCTTGTGGACGCCAAGAAGTGTATATATTACTACGCGTTTCTCCGCGCGTTCTAGTTAGAAAGCGAGTTAAATCAGATGTGTGTTTAGCTACTAGATTGGAATCCATAGAGTACACTTTTTTAGAACCAGTAACCCTCATTCCCCCACCAACCGTGGTTGTCTCTATATTATTCCTGAAGACCTCATCAAAATAAATCTTGACAAAAAATCTACCGTCGAATCTATCTAGATTCTCGGTTTTATATCTATATATATTAACAGTCGCACCAGCTTCAATCATACTAGGAGCAGCCCCAGTGCTGTCATCTGATATGAAATTAACATCCGCTCCCAACTGTTCGTCAAGCTCTATACTAATCACATCAGTTGTGCTCATCGGGGCAGTAGTGTCTACCCATGAATTAGTAGCGGAATTTATCTTGTATCTAGCGGAGATCTCATCCGTTCCAAGTTTGGAAAATTCAATCCACAATTCGTCTTCGGTTATAGCTATATCTTGTCCAGACGTACCGTGGAACGCAGGGTAGTTCATTTTAAAACTTTTCACCCCCACAAATGGCGCATCCTGGGTATTAAATATATTCGTTTGTTGAGTACTAGTCGAATGGTTCTTGGAAAATGTCTTTCTTTTTGTAGTCTTTATAAAGTCAGGAGCCTCATTTTCAATAGCTAGTACTTTATATCTAGCAGCTTCTGTAACTAAAGTATCTTGATCTGATCCTTTTTTTAAGATTAGAAACGTATCAATGTCTATTTTGTTCCTATCACTTGACGGGAATGCTAGCCAAATATTACCATCACCCGCGCTGTACCAGCGATCCATAGCCATGTTATAGTATTCAGAGCTCGTTTCTTTAACAAAAAACTTAAAATGAGTGAGTGCTTGTGGGTAGTCGTCAGAATTAAACTGCACGTCAAACCTATTAGCTTGAGCCGCTTCTTTCTTTTCGACCCGAGTTGTAGTTGTAGTATTGGATAGTACAGGTGTCTCCCTACCATACTCATCTAAAAACACTACGCCAAGTTGGTATTCTCTTAGCGATTTAATTGATTTAAAAGTACTAGTAGTCACATTGGTACTTGGATCTAAAAGATTAATAACACTGAGTAGTTCGTTAGAAACACCAACGCTGAAATTAGGTATATATTTCTTACCCCCTTTGGATATTAAATCGTAGTTTTGAGTATAATTAGCGTAAACTATCCTATTCCCTGTTATGTCTTGTGCTAAAGCTTTTTTAGGTACGTTATCCCACGGTCTTAACAATTGATTAGATGGTACTATGTTACTAACGACCTCTCTCTCAATAACAAAAGAACTCTGTGGTAGACTGGGGTTAAGACTAGAGGAAATCATGCTATCCCATAAATTATTACCTACAGAACTATAGTCGTCTGGCCTAATGGTGTCTACGACATATATACTTGGTGACGCATCGTCTTTAAACAAAATATCTACAGCCACGACATCACTTGGAGTGTCTTTTGTTATAATGTTAAGTAACTCCACTTTACTTAACTTATTTGTCATTCCTATATTATAACCTTTTCTAGGGTGATAATCAAATGACCCAGGTGAAAATGCTACCTGTGTGAAGGGCGCAAAAGTAGAATATTCTCCATCTTCAAATTTATATCTATAAGAAAATCTAGGAAACTTAAATTCAAACAACTTCTCTGTTTCATCAAACAAATCCACAACGTATCTTCTTGTATCGTTTGGCTCTGCTTGTTCTGGAAAACCATCGAGAGTTGTTATTTTTATCTTCAATATCCCATTAGCGTGGGCTTCAGTCACTACTCCCTTCATAACGAAATCAGTCAAGGGCAATCCAGGCGCAGTATCATCTTCGTCATAAGCCTGTAAGACAACTTTTGTATTTAAAGGTAAACTAGATAAAGCAGTTGAAGTGCCAAACCACCCAGTTAATCCGGTTATTAGCGAGGTGGAGAGATCAACGTCATTACCCGCTCCATCCAACCCCTTATTTATCTTTAAAAAGAATTCATTACTACCCTCTTCTGTTGAAACCGTTGAAAAATCATTCCAATCCCAACTTACACCCCAATTTGGAAAATCATTATCAACATGATTGACATCTTGAGAAGAAGATATATCTATAACAGCTGTATATATTTTACCTAACTCCCTAGAGGTGTGAAGTTTAATGTCAGGGGCTATTTGTGGTCCTTTTTTTATAACAGTTATATGTTTTTCTTTCATCTCTGAAAGAGCCCCTGTCGAAGTGTTTAGAAGTCGAGTTTGGTTGTCTAGTAAAGTACCATCAATACAGCGTTGTATATTTATCTTCCTAGGTTCATTGATATTATCCGTCCAGAATAACATACCATCAATAACATTTATACCAGTAACCACCATGTTAGGCGTGAACTTTAAAACATTCTTTTTATAATCAATAAGTACAAGTTTGTGATTAACCCCATTATATGAAAATATATAATCAGCTAACGGCGACCACACTAAATAGTACATAGTGTTAATTTTTTCATCAGAAACAGCGCCAACAACAATAGCGTCTCCAGTCAGGGCTGCTTTTTCTCTTAAAATGCCCTTCAAGCTTCTCAACTCATTACCTAAAATATTCTGAGCCGTACCAACATCAGATCCCTCCGAAGTAGCTACCTGTACGTTCATTGCATCTCTATATTCTCCATTAGGAACAAGTCTCTCGTCGAGATCCTTATTCATCTTCCCCTTCATGAAATTATGCTTGATTTCTGGCATGTACTAGTGTTTTATTTGTTTCGATTTACCTCTTAAAATTTGAGTGAGTTCTTCTAATTTAAGATTTGATAATCTTAGTTTAGCGGTTCTAATTGCAGCGAATCTCTCTTTTTTAAACCTAAGAACTTGGTATTCTGGGACGTTAGCTTTCCCAGCTAAAATAGCATGTGATATCCACTTATACATTGCTTCTTCAGCAAACTTATGAACTTGCATCTCTCCATCCGTACCAAGACTATCGCTTATGTAATCTAAGATCACAGTTTTCCCAGAGATATTAGAACTAAAATGGATTTTACCAGACTGATTGTCTAAGTAAAACGATCCATTTGATTGGGCATGTTGAGGGTCAAGCCCATACCTACTACCGTCCAACGGCCAGTAAGTACCGTCTTGATAATCGTTTTGATTTTCAGTTGGAGTTCCAGATTTGTAATTAGACCAATTCGTAGAGTTTTCTCCCTCACCTACTCTCACCACTCTTATGTTATCGATCACTCCATCGAAAGTAGTATCATTCCATAGTTTAATGCTCCCCGTGTTATTTGATCCCTGTAACCATTCGACAGAGTGGGTACCAACTATAGTTTCGTTAATAAGATTAACATTGTTATCAGTGGGGTCAGAATTTAATGTGCTAGCAATAGTAGTGTGATTGGCTAGTATAAATTGTCCCCCAGTCGATGCAACAACGATGTCATACGTTATTTTATACGTTCTTCCCTCTATAATATCAGGGGCCACTATACTCATGTATCCTGCAGTAGTGTTACCTTGGACTACATCTTTATGCGTGTTAAGGTTACCCACAGCTGTAGTCACTACTACATCTCCAATAGTCCATGCCGCGGTATCCACAGTCCAACCCGTGTTGTTATTAAAATCACCATTAGCAATTAAGTTGGTAGAAGATATTAATCCACCATCTTGATCAAAAACATAATCATTATTGGAATCTTGACTTATAGGAAGTGGATTTGAAGTTTTGCTCGCTGGGTGGAGTAAGTGTTTTATTCCAGCGGAATCTACCCAACTAATCTTAGTGTAGTTAACATAGTCTCGTGGTAACACCATTTGGAGTGACGATGGGAGTGTAATTTCCTGTGATTTGCAGGATTTCAATGTATCGAATGATAGTTCAGCCAGAGCTCTTTGAGCATGGAAAGCTACATCCACTCTCTTTGCTTTAGGTATTATCTTATCTTCACCAACATAGACCAACATAAATTGATTTATAATATCTTTCAGGGAAACAAACTGATAGTTCCCTAAATCGTTTCCATCGTAATACTCTTGCGGAGTGTTGTTCAATAATCCCATTTATTTTTATTGTTTTTCTTGTTGAATTTGTGTTTGCTCTAAAGCTTGACCAACTTGAACTACTTCTTGTGCTTTTAAGTTTACGCCAGCAAGTTTCAGTATTTTATATACTAATTCAGTCTCTTCAGAAGAGTGGAGTTTAAAATCTACAGATATATTATCATTATATAAGGGTTTGTCGTTAATAACAACATATGCCCATTGAACGTTTGGCGGCCTCATAATATAATTAACACTCATGTCAGGGTGTAGCCCAGCTATAGCATTTGCTGGAGTAGCATCTAATGGATTTGGATTACCCGCGATACTAACCCTAATCCCAAGATTGGTCAACCTGGCTATAGGTCTCTCAAGTGTTGGAGATGTTAATGGTGATCGTATTGCTGCATTAAAATCTTTTCTATTTAACATTTCAACAGCGTGTGTACCAACTTCAAACTCCCCCATTCTATAGATTTCGTTCCAAGGGACGTCTAAAGAATCTCCACCCAAAGGCATGTTTGTATCCATCCAAGCATTATCACGGGTCACCTCAAACTCCCCAACTTTCTCATACAGGACTGTTAGCATATCAGAGTGTTCCTGTGTGTTACCCGCCACTCTATTAAATTGATTTATATCATAAAAATATTGTTCAAATATTTCCATTTGAGCGTGGTTAGCTAGTAAGTTAAATTCTTGAGGTGTTATGTAGCCTCTCTGCTCTTTGTTAGCTAAGACTAATACTCTCTGATATACTGTATCTATACTTACTGCCATAATTTCTTTTTAGTTTTGTAGTTTACGATCGCCCCGAAGAGCGACCGCATCTACAGTTAGATTAATTTAATCTTTTTTCAATATTGGAGTAAATCTCCATTCCTTCGTCAGTCTTAAACCAAGCAGCTAAAGCTGAATAAGGGTGCTCGTCAAATGGTACATTTACTAGTTTTCTATCATTAGAAGCCCAAGTAAATGTTCTTTGGTCAGACGATAGTTTTAATATACCCCTTTCAGTTGCCTTGATACCAAAGTTTCTAAGTACAACATTCTCATCATTTACTAACTCTAAGAACAAAGCTGGGTTTCTCTTAGCATATAATAGTAAATCTCTTTTGAGCTCCTTAGAACTCATGTTTGATACCTTAGATCCTATCTCGACACGCATAACAGCTTCCGCCATATCGATATCTAGATTTTGGGCGGCATTTAAAGCTGCGATTTCCATTTCTATAACTTCAACTTCATCAGCCGCTATAGCTTGAGGCTTATGTTCTACGAACAATCTACCCTTGTGAGGATGATATATCGATAGTAGTTTCTGTAAAACTGTTTTGTTTTTAGGAACGAATAAAGAACCATTTTTGAATATAATGTGTTCTAGCCTTTGGTCTCCTTTCATTTCATCAACAAATGAAGTTCTTTGGTTAGAGGTATGCTTCAACTCTCTTTCATACCCTAGCTCCTCATCAAAATAATGTATATTACTACCTCTTATTAGGTAGGTTAACGGGGATTTCCTCCCAGTTAAATAATACATTCTATCCTTGATTTCCCAAGCGTCTTTCTTTGGTTTTGGAATTTCCACAACCGGTTTTGTAATCTTTGGTTCCATAACTACAGTATCTTCAAAAAAGTCTGTAATTACTTCTTCCATTGTTTCGATTTGAGGTTCTACCTCAACTTTCTCTGTTTTTTTAGCTTTTTTAGCCATAATATAATATAATAATAATTAATAAAAATAAAAGGACCGAGGCCGAAGCCCCGGTTCTTTAAATATAAATAGTGCTTAGTTCATTAACATGAAATTGTTAGCACCTTGAGTAACTAAACATCTTTCTGATAAGTAATGTACTTGCATAGAATCAACACCAGAAGTTAAAGCTCCAACAGAACCAGTAACCCAAGTTTTTAATTTTCTACTTTCCATTTCAGAAGCTCTGTAACGTACGTGTAAGAAAGGACGTTTCATGTTCTTCCCTAATTGCTCGTCATAAACAGAAGATACACCAGCTGGAACGACAACACCTCTAATAGCGTTAACTGTATCGTTTAAACCACCTCTTGTTCCTTTGTCATTTAAGTATTTGAAATCAGACTTGTAGAAGTCGTAAGAACCTCTTCTGAAACCAGAGAAACCTAAGTTTAAAGCCATATCTTCAGAATTATCAAATACTCCGTAAGAAGTACCTCCAGCTCCGTAAGAATTCATAGAAGCTAACATGTCATCGATTGCTAGAGAAGTTCCTCTATCAACAAACATCATATTTTCTTCAATTGCTCCATTTTGATCGAATACCGCTAACATAGCATCAAACTCAGCTAAATCAGTCGCAGCATTAACACCAGTAACACCAGTAGTTTGGTGACCTCTAGTAGTAATAGCCTGGAATAAACCTTGCGTACCATCTTGTAAAGCACCACCATCAGTACCACCAATTGCACCAGCATCAGCATGAGCAGTCTCAGCCTCTAACATAGTCATTTCTAAATAATCAGAGAAACGAGCTCTAGTATCACCTTCAGCTTTTAAGTACCATAAGAATCCGTTTTGTCCTTCTTCACCTGAAACTTCAACCCATCCAATAGAAGTTGCATCAGATCCAGAAACCTCATAGTAATCTCTCATAATCAAATGCTTATTAGAGTGAGATTTGAATTGTGGAGCGTTTGCAGTTGTTCTTGCAACAGATCCTTTTTCAAACTCAGAACCAATAACTAATAATCTAGTATCGCCAGCAGCAACAGTCGTAGAGTTCAAAGCATCAGCAGAAACCATATGGTCATCAGCATAAGCTAAAACTGTAACGTCATCACTAGATACAGCTGATACGTAACCCTTAGCTGTAGCTGAAGCATTAGACATAACCACTATATCACCTATACGAACACCGTGGTCTGCACCAACAGAGTTACCGTCCATGTCGTTTATAATAGTGTATACATTATTAGAGTCTTTATACGTAACCGTATAAGCCAAATGTAATCTACCTTGTTCAGACCAAATTACTCTATCTGATGCAGAAGCTTCTTCAGCGCCTACTTGAGCTAAAAATCCTGCTATTGTTCTTTTACCATAAACCTCAGCTTCTTTTGCCATAAGGTCCGGTAAATATTGTTGAGCCCATCCTTCCGTAGCCGCAGACGTAAAGTCTACGTAGTTGGATGCCAACGTTTGTTTTCTTGGAGCAGCATCTATACCGCTCGCACTTGTAATTGCCATAATTAATTTTTTTTAAATTGTTATTTTTTAAATTTGTTATTTTTAAACTTAAAATCAGAAGAATCTTGGCCTAACACTTTAAACTTTAAACCTCCGGTTTCAATTTTCCCATGACTTTGTCTTGGGTTCATATCAACGTTTTTAGATTTAGCAATGCTATTTTTCATAGCATCCGCTTTACCTTGTTCATAAAAGTGACTAGCGACAGCATCGGGATTCATAGCTGTATATAGAGATTTGTGGTAGCCCTTGGCATCTGACATTTCATTATTTTTGTTCAAAAACTTTTTGACAAAATTATTGATGTCGCTTTGGTTATTCTTAACCTCCCCAGCGTTATTGACATTAAACCTATACTTCTTATCCCCGACGTTGTATTCAAAACCTTTGAATTTGTCGTTAAAAACTTGTTCAGTTTTATTTAAGAAAGTAGATTTTTGTGCCTCTGCTATCTTTTGAGTCTCTCCTGACTCCTTATTGTACCTATCAAAGAAATTAACTGCTTTTTGTTGCTCGTCAGTGAGTTTCGATCCAGCTTTAATCTCTTGATAGTATTTAGACTTTTGCCCGTCTAGGTGGCTTTTAGCGCTGGCAACTTGCTCTTTAAGCGCTAATTTTTTTCTACGTATATCTCTATCGTCGTCTACATCTTCGTCGAATGAGAATGTATCTTCCATTAGGAAGTTAATTTCTTCATTGTTTAAATGAGGTTTTGTTTGCTTATAGAACTCGTGTAGTAGATCATCATTATCCATTTCGCTGTAATCTTGATTAAGCTTAACATAATCATTTATATCCCCACCAGTCTCCTCTATGAAGTCGACTAGCTTTTGAATATTTTCTGGTAAAGGTTTTCCAGTAGCTTCAGCTTCCGCCATAGCTTCTTCAACTTGCTCTTCAACCTCAACAACTTCCTCATCAGTAATTTCTTCTAATACTGGAGTTTCTTGTGCTTGAACTTCCTCGTGTACTTCTTCTTGTTCTTGTGTGGTGTCGGCATTTTCAACGCCATCAACCACTCCGCTGTCGTCAGCGTTACTTTCTTTAACTTCATCTTCTTTTGGTGTTGGGGGTTTACTTAAATCCACTTTTATAACGCTATCGTCTGCAGCGGATTCAAATTTAGTTTCATCAACCTGTACGGTTGTTTCTTGTGTAATCTCTTCGACTACGTTTTCATTTTCTTCTTCCATAATATAATATAATAATAATTAATAATTCTAACTAGGATCAAATCTACCCAAACCGAAGTTACCACCTAGTATATCATTACCTGATGACTCAAAGTTTTTAGCTGGTTTGTTGTTTTGTTTTTGATCTATAAGTTCACTTTGTTGTGAAGCCTGCATTTTTGTTCTACTATCTTTACGATCTTCTTTTACCGTATCCTTCATGTCAACTTCTTTCATATTCATCTGCTGAAGCTGTTGGTTAATCTCAAACTCAAATTGCATTAACTTCATTTTATGCTGAACTTCTAAATCCATTTGCTCTGTTTTTAACCCAGCTTTTATTTGTTCTAATTGAGCTTGGCTTTGAGATATTGCTTGATTTTTCTGAACCTCACTTTGAGCAGCCGCTTGTTGAGCTTGTTGATTAGCCTGTGATTGTACTTGTATGTTTTCTTGTTGCAGCTTTTGGTCGCGCTCCATTTTCTTTTTCCTTCTAATCTTTAACACTTGATTAGCGAGTTTTACATTTCTAATTTCTCTAACATCAATAGCATCTTCTAAATCTATTATCTTTTGTTGAAGCGCCATTTGTATATTATTTTCAAGTAAAGCTTTCTCCTCTTCATCTGGTAACAACTCCAAGAATATACCGAAATCATATAAGTGTAACTCCGACATCTCATCTAACGTCGCTAGATTATGTCCACCAATAGCCTGCATGAACGCGTTTTTAGAAGGAGAATACTCTAGTATATCAGATATTCTAAGAGACAAGCACTCACAAGTTTCAGCCGTCAAGAACAAACCAGCTTGTAACATATGTCTAGTGGCCGTATTTGAATTTGCAGCCGCTAATTTCTGAACACCAACCAAAGCATTTTTATCTGGCATACTACCGTCTCTAGCCTCGTTAAGTCCAGTCACATCTCTTATCATCTGTAGATAATAATTGTATGTAGCGATTAAAGATTGCATTTTGTTTCCACCAGATCCAGATTGTATTTCTTGAATAGGTATTTTACCAGGATTTTGATCACCTTCACTCGTAAAACTTCTACCAATAACAGATCCTGTTTGGAAGAACATGTTTAAAGCTTCTTGTGGACTGTAGTTTGTTCCATTTCCCAAATCGATTTCAGCTAGACCATCAGCATCAAGATAAACTCCATCTGGAACCATTCTTGACATAACTTGCTGTAACTTTAAATGTGTCAACTGAATCATATCTGCAAATCCAGTAATTTTTTTAACAAGTGAGTCAATCTTTCCATTATACATCCTAGGTGCAACAATAGAATAATTCATCTTAACCTTAGTATAATCGCTTTTAGGCCTCATCATGTTTTTAGCCATCTCCCACTTAAGTAACTTATCTGTACCTAAAATCATGGCACCATCGTAAAGGCACTCTATAGATCTCTGTAGCTTAGAGTAGTTGAAGTCCACGTTTTCAGGTGGGTTAAATGAGTCGTCTTTTTCTATAACCTTCATAGAACCACTACCAGTCTCCTTAACTTTGTAAACCTCATTCATATAGGTTTTGTAGTTGAAATATACAACTTGGATGGTATTAGTGTCTTCTTGGTGCTGAGAGTTATTATTCGATCTATTAGTAGACTTGTTCTTCATTATGTCCTCTAGATCTTCCTCTGTTAAGTGGGGAAACTGCTTTGCTAACTCGTTAACCGGGATAGTCTTTACCTCACCAACGTAGTATATATCATCGAAATAAGGGGAATCTGTATAAGAGTATACTAGATTTGCTGGGTCAACATAATCAATCACAACTCCCTCAGAAGTGTTAAAGCTAGTTTTAGTAGCTCCAATACCTATGACGGTAAGATCGTGGTAAAATCTTTTCTTTATTAACTCAAATTTATTACCATCTAACAAGGTATTTATAGCTTGTTCTTCGGCGATCTCTACAGCTTGTTTGTAAGACAACTGCATGTGCAACGCTAATTCTTCTTCGGAATCAGGTAGCGTCTCTTCGTTATGCTCTGATATCTGTATTCCAAAAGCATCCTCTGTAAAAGCATTTAAGTCCTTTGTTCGCATATCAGCTAATATAGAATCCATGTATGCTGTTCTTTTGCTTACACCATAAGGATCTTGAGAATATGCTTTTATATCGTACATTCTCTCGCTCATACCGTTGACTACAATGTCAACAAACTTTGAAATTATAGGGACTGGCGTCCAATCTAAATTAAGATAGGACAAATCACCGTTTATCGACAACTCATCCTTATACTTTTGAATAGACTGCTCGCCTCGAGCGTACAATCTTAAATTATGAAAATCGTTTTGATTAGATCTATATCTACTAGAACTCCTATCGTTATTAAACCATTCTTGCTCTATAGCTTTACCAACTTTTAAACCATACTCGTAACTTAGCTTTTCAGCGTCACTCACGGTTTGACTTGGGAAATAACTTTTAATGCCAGACTCTGCCATATTTATTACTTGATTATTTGTGAATTGTTTCCAGTGTTCGTGTACCTAGAAACACTTATGTTTAATTTGGGTTTTTCAACCTTTGCGTTTGGTGCGTATAAATGTCTGTTGTTAGCCATAATCGCTAATCCAGAACTTATTGATGCATCGTGCTTTGTTCTTTTGTTTATATCGAACTTCGTCCAATCATTCAGGAGTTCATTAAAATAACAATCTCCGTGAGTTCCATCTTGTTTAATACCTACGTGACCCTGTATATACATTTCAATCGCAGCGGCATGTGCTTGTTTTATATCTTCACTTGAATTGGGTATCCCACCAACCTCTTTTTCTGCTACAGATAATTTGTTCCAAATTTTATCAGGTCTGTTCATGCTAAACCCTCTATATCCTCTTCGTCTTAGATAGTACAGTAGACGTGGTTTGTTGTTCTCCGCTAATATTGGCATTCCATAAAAAACTAAAGCCATTAGAACGTCTTCAAAGAACATCTCAGCTGTTGGGGGTCTTGATAGGTATTCTAAAAAAAAGCTGTTCGCTGGAGCCTCTTCCATTGAGAATCTAGTTAAACCGTGCAGAGCTCCTTTTGATCCAATTCCATCTACTGTCCCTGATATATCGTAACTATCACAACCAAAAGCTCCCATGTGTTCGTTTCCTGGGTGTTTAACGCCATTCTTCAGTACAACTCTATTTTGTAACTCTTGAGGTGGAACCCAGCTTACTTTGAATCTGCCTTTTGGATCTGGATAAAATATAACTTGGGAATCTTTGATCCCATTAACCCATTGAAAATTCCCTTGAGTAATTCCTAGAGTATTTTTCATCTCTTCGTTATAATCGATCTGCTCGTATAGTTTAACTAAGTTAAATATACTTCCCTTAGTCTCGTCTCTAAACGCATGCTCTGTTGTTCTTGGGAACTGACGGTAGAATTCATTTAATCCATCTGAATCGTCTTTTAAACCATCAACCTCATTTTGCCAGTTATCTATTACACCTACATCTATTAATTCACCGTTTGGGTCGAATCGATCGATATCAGGAGTAGTAAAGACTGGAACTCCGTACTCGTCAATAAACCCTTCGTAGTTCCACTCCATTGGGATAAAAAGAGAGTATAAGCCAGACTTTGTCTGACCATTTCTATTTCGCTTCGTGACATCTGATGAGTTGTATAATTTCTTAAAGTTCTCCCCTCCTTTATCTAAAGCATTTGACGTTGATCCCATCATACACTTACCGATAATCCTCGATCCTAATCTTAAACAAGTTTTTGTAACTCTCCAGTTATTTAATATATTATCTGGTCTTTCCCATTTACCACTTTCATCATGTACTAGTAGAGCTAATTTTTCACCATCATAACTATTGTCTCCAGTATTCTTCCAGTCAATTGTTGTATCTAATCCTTGTATGTCCTCCAGCTTTTCATTAGCCGTAATCTTTTTTCTCGTAAACTTACTAGCAGGTACACGGTAAGCAAGCTCGGACTTTGGGCGATCCATACCATCTTGGACAGGTTTGAAAAAGAATGGGTAGTTAATTGATATAGGGACAACTTTGTCGGTAAACATTTTTTTAGCATCTGCTCCTGATTTAGATAGTATTCCATATCTACTATCACTCGCGAGAGTGGCTAAATTAACGGTTTCCGCTGAAGACATAAAAGAAAATCCAGATCTTCTATTCTTAAGGTAGCACATCCCATAACATCTTTTATCTGCTTTACAAGCTTCCCAAAATATAAAGAACAATCTATTTGCTTCTCTAAAGTCTGGTGCTCCAACGTCAATCTTACTCCATTGTAAGTACATGTATTGAGTACCTGTTATCCAAACCGGTTTACCATCATTTGTAAACCAAAATCCTTCCTCTCTTCTTCTAAACTCTTCGTCTATATAATCGTGCCACTGGTCCTTTTGATCCTCTGGATAAGCACGCCAATCAAAGATGTTCTTTAAGCGCTCTAATTCCTTCGGTTGAGTAAACTTAACCCATTTATCTTTCGGGTCCTTATACACGTCCTTAGGTACCTTAGGTAGAGCGATAACTAGGTTTTGTATCTCTATGATTTCTCCTATTTGACCGTTGTGAGATAGTATTATTATGTCATGCTCTTTGTCATAACCATACTTCCACTTCTTACCTTTATTCATCCTATGAATAGTGGTAGTTTTTATCGGTTCAACCGTTTTAACTAATGTTTGTTCGTAGATCATTTAGATCTACCTTCAGCGAATCCTTTAAAGGTTTTATCCTTAACGTCTTCTATTACTTTTCCTTCTAAAAGGTTCTCCTCCTCCTCAATCCTAGTAAGTATTTCAAAAGCATCAAAAATAGCTAGTTTTTTAGAGGCAGCTGCATTCTTTAACTTATCAGCTGTCAAATCATCTTCCGAGTCAGTGACTATAGCTTCTTTCGCTACTTTAATTAACTCCTCCACTGCTTTGTGCCCAGCTAGGATTATACTCCTCTTCGTCTCCTTGATGTTCATATTTGATTGTAATAAAATTAGATAAAACTCGATATAGTCTCTCGCCATCAACGATAAACTCGTATTCACTACTTGGACGAAAACCGACTAAGTCGTTTTTCTCAACTGTACCGTCGGAATACTTAACGATACCTTGTAATGGTTTTTCAGATTCAATATTAAATTGATCTATAGCTTTTAATGGAGCTACAAAGCAATATCCCTTGGGACAAATCCATTTGTCATCTCTTTTGTATAAAAAGATCTGATCTTTCCCTATGAAGTAAGTTGATTCATTAAAATAGCTTCTACTATTCTTTTCTACCCCCTTTACGTTATGCCATCGTCTAAAGACGTTATGGTGTACTAAAACCGTATCACCAGCTTTAATTTCCGCGTGACCAACAATCGGGGTAGATACTACGACAGCTTCTCTGTTAACATACTCATGATTAAAAATCTCGGTATTTAAGATTAGCTCTCCACCATCTAGTTTCTTGGTGTTATTGTATCTCTCTCCTTTTGGTGTCACGACAAAGTCGTAAACACTTTTCATTAGTATTCGAGGTTATATTCGACTGACACTGCCATATTCTTATTGAAGTCCTTCCACGGTAGTACGTCATTCTTTTTTTTAATGTAGATAGAGAATTTTGATTCTTCTTCTACTATATCGCAGATAGTGTGTCCACCATACACTTCTTGCCCCACGGCATAGTGCATAGCGTCACTCTTATAATCCTTGCCGATACTTATCTTACGAATTAACTTCGCCATTTTCTGGGTAGTTTATTGTTCCGTTTTTGATATCAATATCAATCGTACCATATTGTTTTGCTAACTCATCTTGTAAGACTTCAAGCTCACCTCTAAGTAAAGTTACTCCATGCATATTCTCGTGCTTTTGTAACTCCATAGCTCCAACTTCTAGTTGACCTCTATTTATACTATTAATAAGTTTTTGAACGTTCTCCAACTGCTCTGCAGTTATTTTCTCAGGCTTAATACCTTTAAGTTCTTTAATCTTTGCGTTTGTTCCTTTTGTTTTTGTTGTCATAATTTAATTTAATTTAATTTAATTGTTATACTACGTATTTATCGAAAATTGATAAATCTTCTGTGGTCCAAAAGTCTTTGGCCAGCATTATTTTAAGATGTTCTACATTGCGCTCGACTACTCCATCTTCATCTGTAATACCTTCCATTGAATCGATTAAGGTAGCGCTATCTAACATTGCTGAATAGTGTTGTGCTATTTGTTCTTCTTGTGTCATTCTTATTGTTTTTATAATTGTTATTTTAATTCTGACTTAAGATGGTATATCTTCTTCAACCCAATCGGTTCCAGCTAAAATAGTTAGTATCTCACCGTGGTTATACACTGTCTTACCACTTAAAAAACTTGGAGTGTCGCCTTCGAATTTTACAAAAGTTTGTGAATCGTCAAGCGAATACCTTAAGGTGCTTTCAGATGTTTCGTTTACTTGTGAGAAATCAACCGAGCCAACCTCTGAAGCATTTATTATTACGTATCTTCTATTTTTGTATGACATTTTTATTGATTTTTATTTTAAGACGGTACGTCTGCTACTATATCTCCTGCATCCATATTTGTCATCGTTCCATTAAGACCACCCTCACCGTCCACTATAGTAGGGTGTGTGTCCCCATCCCCCATTCTCCACCAATGTTGTAGTGTCCCACTACTAGTATAACCACCCCCATCAACATCTAGGTCGATAGGTACTCCACTATTATATACTGTGGATGCCTCCGAAGCAGTCAGCACGTTGGTCCAAAAAGATATCTCATCTAAATTACCACCTAAATAATAACCACCCCAAACCGCTGAGTGAGCCACGCTCAGAGCAATTGTGCTGGCGGTATAAGTGTTAGGTGTGCCTGGACCGGCTTTCACAAGATCTGAACTTCCATCTATATAAAGGGTCACTGTACTTGCTGTTCCACTACCTCCTTCACAAGTAACTAATAAATGATGCCAAGCGCCATCATTAATTATGGTAGCACTATTTAATGTCCCTGAGATCATAGGGTGTTGTACTCGTATCTTTCCACCAGTGAGGTATAAGTACCATGCAGCGTCTTTTTGTAGTATTATTTTCCCACCAGTTGTAGTTGTCTTTATCCACACAGAATAACTACCAACATCAAATGTGACATTCCCCATAAGAAGTTTGTCATTAGCCCCGTCAAATATAACTGAGTAATTGTTGACAATTTCGGATGCGAGAGATGCCCCAGATGTATTAGTGACCTTGCTTATATTCGCCTTTGCTCTACCGCAAACCTTAGCTATATTAGCGCTAGTTACTGAATTTATTTTTGCGTATGCCATATTTATATTATGCTAGTTCTATATAAGTACTGTCTGGATTGAACCATATTTCTCCTTGAGTTGCGTGATTAACTTGATACCCTATAACACGGACTATATCAGCGGTACCTGCTGGAGCCGTTGCGGTGGCATCGCCGTTTGATGCGGCAGATAAATATAATACATCTCCAATAGCACCTGGATCGTGATCAAGTGTTACCATACCTCTTAATAACATTCCGTTAGTATCTGAAGCGGCTCCTAAAGCCACTCCTAGTAAACCATCACAAGTTGCGACTGCATTTGCATTTGTTGCCTCCCAAGTTCCATCTGATTTGTAATGATATATTGTACCAATAGTCATTGACGTTGTACCACCGAAGTAAACTACATCTCCATCACTAGCCCCGACAGTACTACCTGATAATTTTATTTTTCTACTATCAACAGTGAGTTCTCCGTTTATAGTTAATTCACTTGATAAAAAATTACCGTGTATTAATGGAGTTGCTGTATCTGTATTTGCTATGTAAAGTGAATTAGCCACGGAATTTCCATATCCCGCTTTGTAACCTAAAAATACACAAGCGTCTCCTGAAGAATTCTCGCCGGCACTCTCCCCTATAGCAACACTCAATTGCCCTGCTGTATTACCCTTTAATGCTCGAGCTCCTATAGCGACAGCTGAATTACAACTATTATTACCTTGTAATGCCCAAGTTCCTATCGATACGTTATAATTATTACTTGCTCTTGCATTATTAGCGCTTTTTCCTATTGCAATATTCCCAAAACCACCTTGATTGGCTGAAAGAGTTTCAAATCCTACCCCTATATTAGCTGACCCAGTTGTTGTGGCAAGAAGAGAACTCGCTCCTATTCCCACGTTATCTTGGGCCGTGGTATTAGCCCTCATAGCCCAATAACCACTAGCCACGTTATTAATCCCAGTTGTATTGGAGAGTAGCGCTTCATGTCCAAAAGCAGCATTTCGATTATCTGATAAATCATCATTTAATCCTGCATCTTCCCCAAAGAAAGTAGAATTACCTAACCCCGTTTGCGATACTCTACCTGCGAATGTAGCTAAGTTGTCGCTATTTAATGTTAAAGCCACGGATTCTGAAGCATCTCCGTCTGTAGTATAAAATTGTAGTGAAGCCCCATTCTCGGTTCCTGACCATCCCGCATCTGTTATTGCTTGTATTCTAGCACCAACAGTTGAAGCCGATGCACTCTCAGTTCCTTTAAATTCTATAACCCCAAGCCTACTACCGCTTTGCATAGCCGCTCCATCATCCCCTGCTAGAACTAATTTACCTCCTTGAGTTGCACTATCTGCTGTTGTATTTGTTATAAATGCTTTCCCCCAACCCTTCGCTGCGGTTCCTAAACCACCCTCGCCTTTGGCTCTAGGTACTATATTTGGTGTTGCCATATTTTCTTTTTATTTTTTTGTTAAACGTCTAATGGACGTATGTCTGTTCCATCTAAATCCCAGTAACCCTCAGCTCCATGAGTTGTCGTGTCTTGGGGTATGTAATCAGTACCAGATAAATCCCATGTATCATGGAAGTCACTAACCGAGCCTGTTGATGCCGGTCTTAACTCACCGGCGACTACACTTTCCCACATGTGATCCTCTGCAAATATGACAATGCGATTACTCCCGTAACCAGCACCACCTATCATCATCCCTAAACCTAGAGCTGCCATTATCTACCGAAGTAACAAATTATACCATCAGTATCAGCGGTAGCACCAGTAGTAGTCACTGTAGACCATCTACCGAATAGAGTGATTCCTTTTGGGAAAACAGTTGTACTAGATATAGGTTCTGAATTACCACCATTTAAAGCTACTTGCGTAACGGTACCCATATAAGCCGCATCAGCAACCACCTCAGGTGTTAGCGTAGCAATACTAGTATCTGCAAGCATTTGGATTGCTACAATAACCATTCCAGCTGGTGGAGTAAATGCCCCATTGTCATCTACGAACCCGCTACCTAGTTGTCCAAAGCCATAAGAGACTTCTGTTGAATTTATTCCCATTGTTTTATTTTTTTACTTTTTCTAATGATCTACCGCCGAAATAGGCTCCAATCACGGTTATTAATACTAATTGTAATAAATCTACCCATGAAGCTTTAACCTCAAAAGCGATTACACCAGCATCGATAAAAACTAACAGTATCGTAGATACTACTAGGAATATTAAAACTAGTGGTCTTATATTTTTACTAAGCCACGAATCGGATTGCATATCCATCTTCCAACGCTCAGTTACTTGTTTTTGCATTTCCGCTTCATAACCCATTACTAGGTCTTTGATTTTGGCTTCAGCAGCAAGTTTCTCTTCCTTCGATGTAGTTAGGTTATCTAAAACTCCACCTACACTCTCAACGAGTTTAGCCGCGCCACCGGAAAGTATATTAGTTAATATACTCATTTTCCCTGAGCATCTTCTATGCGTTCCTGCTTATTAGCATCGTAACTTCGTTTTTTGTTTTGAGCCTTCTTTTTATCTAAAGAAATCTTAGTATCTTTATGTAAGTTAGATATGTTAAAATCCCCTTTATTTTCCATGTCAGCACTCGTGAATTCATCACTAGTATTAAACTTTCTATTAACCGCTTTTGTTGTTGTGTTAGGTTTCTTTACTAACATGTTCTTATCTTTAGATTTGAATCCTCCAAACCCCTTCATTTTAAATGGTGTTTTCATAATTTATTTAATCGTTTCCGTTATTTGCGTCATTTTCCCAAGGAAAACCAGTGTCTCCAGCCTCCTTCCATTGTCCATCTACTAATATAGAGTCTATTCCATTTATATCAGTTCTTTCAAATCTCTCTCCATTATATGTAATATGGTCATCATCGTAAGTTAACTTACCAAGCTTCATATCTGTGGCGTGTCTCATTTCATGATTCACAGTTTGCCTGTACTCAAAGCTATTAGGGTTAAGCTTGTCGCTCACATATATACTCCCGTCCATATTAGCCTCGCCTAAGATGCCGTCACCAAGTGGTTTAACTATAATAGGTGTTCCAGGAATAGTAGTTTCCTCGTTGCGAATAAAGCTAAGTTTAGATTTAATTTCTCCGTTACTTGCTTGTAAACCTCTTTCTTTCCCTAGTTTAAAAGCCATTACTTCTTTTTATTTTTCTTACCAGTTTTCTTCTTAACAGTTCCAATTGCACTATAGTTAAACCTCTCGTTCCATGGCACGTTAGCGAGCTTACCGTTGACCATCACACTAGCTGTTCTAGCGATTTTCTTGGCTTTAGGTTTTGTTGTAGGTATAATCGGTTCTTCCTCTATCTCACTTTCTTTTTTCTTAGGAGCCGTGTAATATTTGCTTGGATCTACAGATGCGAATGCGTTATCTGCATTTGCACTTGTTTTAGAATTACCTAAAGACCTACCCATAGCCATGAATCTACCGAGAATACTTTCTTTCCCTGCACGAAACGGAGTTTTTTTAGAGAATCCTTGAGCGAATGAATTTCCTTTCTTAAAGTTTGGCATAATTATCTGTCTTTGTCTTTTATCATATCATCTATAGATTTATTGAAAACCTTATCAGTATATGTTGTATTTTTATAGAAAACACTTCTTTCTGAAGTAGGTAAATCTTCTTCACCCAGTAGAACTCTATATATCCTACTTATTACTTGTGAGCATTTAAATGATGTCTTAAATACAGAATACTTTATAGTAGTTCTGTTCCTGTGTCTCCACGTTTCAATCCATCCTGCTTTCTTAAGTTTCACCCAACGATTGTTGTCCCAACTCATTGTGTAGGTACCATCCTTAAAACCTTGCCGTGTAAATCTTCCTTTACAATCTAAATAAATTAATAGTTCTAAATCTGCATCTGTTAACCCGTAAGTCTTACAAGCCCACTTTCTAGTGAGCCTGTAATACTTCAGGATATTCATATCACGCAGATCCTGCGCGGTTAGTCTCATTCAGACTATGCGGCAGCTACATCAGCAGTAACACTAGTGATACCAGTAATACCAGCCACTAAGTATGAAGATGCTTGGTCGTCAGCAACCACCACTAATTTTCCGTGATTAAATTTAGACATTGGAGATAAAGCTTGCATTAAAAGCTTAGCTACAGCATCTGATGCTCCATCAGCACAAGCTAATACTACGTTATGCAATACACTACCTTGTCCAAAATATAGAGTTACTATATCGTTTCCAGCTATGCAAGCTGAGAATGTTTCTAATGGAAAAGCGCCTGTAGCTTCATTTCCATTATCGAAATACAAAATTGGTCCGTTCATTTTTTCTTTTTTTTGTTAATTAATTAATTGTGTTTGTTTGTTTCTAAGTTTAAGGCTTAGGGTTTGTGGTTTGGGTTAATCTATATCTAATATCACACGTAAAGGTGATATAATAAGTTATTCTACTAAGACAACGTCTCTTGACTGTATAACTTGGTATAAATCATCTTTCCAAGATATAGCGTGTCCAGCGTGTTTGTCATAGAATATAGTATCTCCATCTTTTAATCCTTCGACTAGATTTCCAGTGGATATTATCTTTGCTTTAATGTATCTGTTATCTACATCAGTATCATCAGTCATTATAAGACCGGCAACCGTTTTAGGTTCTGTTTTTATCTTATCGACTATTACATAGTTATTTATCGCTTGCATTATTGTCTCATGTTTGAAATTACACAATCAGCAGAGATGATAGTAAGAACTACACTCACGGCATTTTTTAACGCGGACTTGGTCACAAGTACCGGATCTATTATCCCAGCATCGATCATCTTAACTCTCTCACCAGTTATACAGTCAACACCATAACCCTCGTGATCCTCCGTACCTTCCATGATATGTATACCAGCATTGTGAAGAACCGTGTGGAAAGGAGCTTGAATAGCTTTCATTAGTATCTTTTCACCAACCGCTTTAGCGGAGATTTTGTTAGATGCATTTAACAGTGCCACTCCACCACCTGGGACGATACCTTCTTTCAAAGCTGCTTTTGTAGCGTAGATAGCGTCTTCTATTCGATCTTTCTTTTCTTTGAGCTCTATCTTTGAATCAGCACCTACTTTAACCATACCAACAGATCCTGACAGCATAGCTAGTCTCTGTCTGTGTTTCTTTTGGATAAACGGGTTCTTATCCCATTCTTCAATAGTTTTCTTAATACTAGCTATTCTCTCTTCCATCTGTTCTTCTGGAGTCTCTATAGTAAGTACTGTGTTTCTGTCATCAGTGATAGCTGTATAAGCTTCACCTAAGCAATCTATATTTATAAGATCTAAATCATCGCCTAACTGTTCGTCAATAACCTTAGCACCCACTAGAAATGCTAGGTCAGCAACGGTGTCGTCTTTAGTAGGACCAAAGCCTGGTAAGTCGATTATATTAACCTTAATGTTACCCTTGACCTTATTCATAAGAAGAGCAGCCTTAACTTGTTGTCCGACTGGGGCAACGATAAGTAATGGTCGCTTAGTCTTTATAACATGCTCGAGTACTGTTTGTATTTTTCTTACGTTAGGAATTTCTGAAGATACTATTAATACTAATGGGTTGTCAAGCTCAGCTATCTGCTTGTCCTTATCAGTAACGAAATGTGGTGATGTAAGTCCTGAATCTATCTGAACTCCGTCGACGATCTCGACATATGTTTCTTCAGTTGGGGACTCTTCCATTAATACCACACCATCTTTACCTACTTTAGTATAAGCTTCCGCTATAATCTTTCCAAGCTCTTCGTCATTGTTACAACTAATAGAACTTACAGATTTCAGCATATCGCCTTCGATCTTGACAGAAACTTTATCTAGGTAATCATTCACCTTCTTAAGACCGGATCTGACTCCGTCTTTGACTTCTCTCATTGATGCTGTAACATCTTTGTGAGTAATTTCTTTTAACAGCGCCTCAGCAAGGACGGTAGCCGTTGTGGTACCATCACCTGCTTCTCTCACTGTGTTTCTGGCAGCTTCTTTAATAAGGGTTGCACCCATATTTTCAACCGGGTCAAATAAGACTACAGATTCTGCTACTGTAACGCCGTCTTTTGTTATAACCGGTAAACCTCGAGCATCTTCATAAATTACGCATTTACCTGACGCGCCTAAAGTTGATTTCACTGCCTTAGCTAGCTTTTCCACGCCAGCAATTATTTTTGAATTAGCGTCGTTGCCAAAACTTACGTCTTTGACAATCTCGCTTGGACTTGTATATTCCATGTATTTAATTAAATTTGATTAAAGTGTACTTATTTAATGAACCCTACGTATAACCCGGCAAAAGCAAGGTAATAAAGACAGCACGTTACTATTACTCCAGTCCATATAAACGCTATCCATCCTATTTTTTCAAGCAGTTTCATTATTCGAATGTCTTAACGACTTTTGGGCCTTTCGTAGCCTCTAATTTACTTGCGAAGTGAGTTATGCTACCATCTATAGCTGATTCTGCTCCTTCCATTGTCTCTCTACGCGTGACATCGTGCCATTGGGTCAAATCCTCTGGATTTAGACACTCTGTTTGGTAAAATCCGTTCGGTAATTGGGTGATCCTCCAGTTCTTCTTCTCTGATAGGTGTTGCCATTGGTTAATAGTTTTTTCATTCGGTTTAACGGTGCCAGTTGAACTGGTCTTATAGTACAAATAAGTCATTGTTATTGGTTTTAGGTTATTGACTTGGTATTAGGGTGTATCCCTATATATTACTCATTCTTGGTTCCATTACCGAAATTACCTCGGTTATTCTTTATAGATACTCTTTTAATACTAGATCCATTGTGGTGTAGATCCGAATCAGGTCTTTGCCCTATTGCTTGATTCTGTTTTTTCTTAAGCCTTCTAGCTGGAGTCTTAGCAAATGCAAGGTCTCTAACAGCTTTAGCTTCTGCTGCCTTTGGTGATAACTTCTGCTTAAGTTTAAATGGTGTCCCTTTCATACATAGTATGATTACATGCTTATGTAGTGATTTACACACATTGGATAAAAGTGTGACACTAGCCTGCTACTCTAATACTTAACTACCTAATGTCACAGTATTCGATAATGCATATTTTCGTAAAAAAAATATTATAAATATTGGAGGGTTGTGCTGCCCCCTCTCTCTACCACCCCGCCCCCTCTATCAAAAACGAAATAATTCACCCCACCCCCACCTTCATCATAATCGCCCCCATACATCGTTATCCCTACCCCCACCCCCACCTCCTGGGTGTATACATATCATTCTAA
>Ga0308025_1000105_pt1 | contig 44922 bp, 49 predicted proteins | sample Neamet422_FD_201298 | JGI IMG/M metagenome (GOLD analysis project Ga0308025, IMG submission 201298) | Marine microbial communities from water near the shore, Antarctic Ocean - #422 | ecosystem: Environmental > Aquatic > Marine > Unclassified | place: Southern Ocean | collected 2014-10-03
GTAGTGAGAGTAAAACTGTTTTAAAAGCAAAAAAATTAGGCATTGAAGTTCTCCAAGGTTATGCTGTATTAAAAGCACATGGTACAAGCCTTATAAAAGGTATCGAGATTTCTAAGGTTGAAATGCAGGGCAAGAAGTGGAAACTTATTGGTCCTTCAAAAAAAATAAATTGTGACTTATTAGCATCATCAGGTGGTTTTAATCCTGTAGTTCATCTTGATTGTCATTGCGGCGCAAAAACTTTTTTTGATGAAGGCTCGCAGGCTTTCTTGCCACAAAAAGAGCGAAAAAATAGACAAGTATGTGGCTCAATAAGTGCTATTGGATTTTGGAAAGATGCTGTAATTGATGCAAAAAATAAAGCTCAATTGACGCTTGTATCTTTAGGGGAAATTAAAAAATCTACCCAAGAAAGTATGGGTGAAAATTATTTAGACTACTATAATGCCAGTCAATTTTTTATGCCAATAGAAATTCTTAATAAGCCAAAAGTATTTATTGATATGCAAAATGACGTGACTACTTTGGATGTTGCTCTTGCAATTAGGGAGGGGTATCGTTCGATTGAGCACATTAAGCGTTACACAGCTATGGGGTTTGGAACTGATCAAGGTAAAACTGGTAATATTAATGGTATTGCTGTTGCAGCTGAGTTTCTAGATGTTCCTTTGTCTGAAGTTGGAACAACAACATTTCGCCCTGCCTATACTGGAGTTGATTTTGGTGCTATGGCTGGGAGGGAAGTGGGAGGTTTTTTTGATCCCCAAAGGTATACAACAATCCAGGATTCTCATTTAGAACAGGGAGCAGAGTTCGAGGTTGTAGGGCAGTGGTATCGACCTTGGTACTATCCCAAGAGTGGAGAAGATATTCATCAAGCTGTTAACAGAGAGTGTCTTGCTGTTAGAACCTCACTTGGAATGATGGATGCATCGACTCTTGGAAAAATTGATGTTCAGGGGAAAGATGCTAGAGAATTTTTATCTAGAGTTTATACCAATGCTTGGATGAAGCTTGCACCAGGAAGTTGTCGTTATGGTCTTATGTGTAATGAGAAAGGAATGATCATTGATGATGGAGTTTCAACCTGTATCAATGATAATCATTTTATTATGACTACGACAACTGGAGGCGCGGCAAGTGTTTACTCTACTCTAGAGATGTGGCTTCAAACAGAATGGAGTGACTTAGATGTTCATCTTAGTAGCGTTACAGATCAATTCGCAACTGTGGCAGTTGTAGGCCCAAATGCACGTAACTTGATGAAAGTTTTGTGCCAAGACGTTGATTTTGAGCGTAATAATTTTAAATTTATGCAGTGGCGACCTGGAACAGTATGTGGGGTGCAAGCAAGGATTATGAGGATTAGTTTTTCTGGTGAACTTGCTTATGAAATTAATATTGAAGCGAATTATGGTCGCTATATTTGGGATGAAGTTGCATTGGCTGGAAAGCAATGGAATATAACGCCTTACGGAACTGAATCAATGCATGTACTTCGTGCGGAGAAAGGTTTTATTATTGTTGGCCAAGATACTGACGGCTCGATGACGCCAATGGATGTCAATATGAATTGGATCCTTGCAAAAAATAAACCCTTTTCTTATATTGGTCGTCGGTCTTTTAGCATCTCTGCGCTCAATTCACAGGATCGCTTTCAACTAGTAGGTCTATTAACTAAAGATACTGATGTTGTTCTTCCAGAAGGCTCTCACATAATTAATAACAAAGGAAGCTCTATAGGTTATGTCACCTCCAGTTATTTCAGTCCTATACTTAGAAGGTCAATTGCAATGGCCCAACTTAAGGGCGGACTATCAAAAATAAATGAAATAGTAATAGTTAAAATTGTTCAAGAGAAGCAAGGCTTAAAGGAAATTCCTTGTGAGGTTTCTAGTAGCGTCTTTTATGATACTGAAGGTGAAAAGGTAGATGGTAATGAATAATCAAACTGAAGCGCAAATTAATATGCCAGGATTTAGATCTACATTTGATTCTCTTATCGATGAAGATGGATATTTGATAAATCAAGAAAATCTTAATTGCCGTGAAATTACTGATAAATGTTTGTTGGTGTTAAGAACGTCTAAAGATTCTAAGAAAAATAACAAAGCTGCGAAAGAGGTTTTTAATACTAAGCTCCCAGAATCTCTTAGTGTAATTACTGGAGAAAATGATTCCAAGTGTTTTTGGATAAGTCCTGATGAGTTTTGGCTGCTGCATAACTCGGAATTTAAAGCCAGCCTCCTAAGCAAGATTAAACTACTTCCAGAAGGAATGTCAATGACAGATAATTCAGCCGCATATGGTATTCTAGAATTTACTGGTTTGAGAACAGATAATCTATTAGCTAGATGGATGAGTTATGACCTTAGCGGTTCACTTAAAGAAGGAAAGGTTATCTCAACAACTTTTGGGCAGGCACCTGTTATTATTTATCGTGAGAATAACAAACTTCTAATGATGATTAGACATTCATTTTCACACTATGTTGTTGGGTTGTTAAAGGACAGTGCAAAAAGAGTATAAGCTTTAATATTGATTAGGTATTAATTATGGATAAGGTCAACTTTACAAGCATGGAGAATGGGACTAGTGAGGAGTATTCTTTTCTTGATACCCTTGAGAACCAATATAAAGCAGATCTTCCAAAACGCTTAATTTCTGCTTTGAGAAATCTAAATAGCAGTCTTTCAGGTTATCAAATTAGTCGACTTGAGCATTCTTTACAGGGAGCTACTAGAGCGTATCATGCTAAAGAAGATTTAGAAATAATTATGGCTATTTTGTTTCATGATATTGGTGATGAGTTGGCGCCCTATTCTCATTCTGAAATGGCCGCGTCGGTACTTAGACCATTTGTTTCTGAAAAAGTTTATTGGATTATCAAACATCATGGCGTTTTTCAAATGTATTATTATGCTCATCATACTGGTGGTGATAAAGATGCAAGAGAAGTTTTTGCCGATAGTCCATGGTATGAGGATGCAATACAATTTTGTCATAAATATGATCAAAACTGTTTTGATCCTGAGTATGACTCTAAGCCTTTAGATTTTTTTGTTCCTATGGTTAATAAATTTTTTGCTAGACCTAGAATGGATGATCCTGAAGAGCTTGCAAGATATGGAAATAGATAGTATTTAAATTTATAGAGGATGTAATAGTGGTTAATTTTTTTCTTAAGTTTACAAATCGCCAAATACATTTAATTATTTTTTTACTTGTTGGCTCGCTCCTCGGCTATGCTGCCTATAGCATTAAAGTTCTTGGACTTGAGGCTTGTACGCTATGCATAACTCAGCAGTTTTTTTATTGCTTGATAGGGGTTAGTTCATTTATAGCTTTTTTGCATAATCCACATATTCAAGCTAGTAGACTATATTCGCTTTTTATAACTCTTTTTGCTATTGCAGGAGCGTGGATTTCTGGTCGTCAGGTTTGGTTGCAAGGACTACCCGAAGACGAGGTTCCACTCTGTGGCCCTCCTCTTGAATACATCATTGATGTGTTCCCATTTGCCGATGTTTTAAATGCACTATTTATGGGTGATGGTAATTGCGCTGAAATACCATGGCAATTTTTAGGTTTGAGTATGGCAGGATGGTCTTTTATCTTTTTTATAGCTATTATCTTTCTTAGCCTCTTCGCCTTATTAAAGAATAACTTTTCTAATTAGAATTCAAGGTTAATCTACAATTTCCAAAATAATTAGTTCTGTGGTAAGATTATATTTCAATATAAAACAGAAGTAATTGTATATTTGGCTGATTTTAAAAAAACAGTAGATAAACTATTCGATTCCGCTGATATTCAAATCAACGGGCCACGCTCGTGGGATCCTCAAGTTAATAATGATTTATTTTATGCCCGTATTTTAAGTGGAGGATCTTTGGCGCTTGGCGAGAGCTATATGGATGGTTGGTGGGATTGTGATTCATTAGATCAATTTGGAGATAAGCTACTTAGTGCACGAATAGATAAGAAAGTTAAAATAACAAATCCTTATTTTTTAATGAATATAGTTAGAGCTTATTTATTCAATGCCCAAACAACAAAAAGAGCTTATATAGTTGGAACAGAGCATTATGATATTGGCAATGATTTATTTTCATTAATGCTTGATGAAAGAATGAATTATTCTTGTGGTTATTGGAGGAAGGCAGAGAATCTGGAGCAAGCTCAAATCAATAAGTTAGATTTAATTTGCAGAAAGCTTCATCTAAAACCTGGAATGACTATTCTAGAAATTGGCTGTGGATGGGGGAGTTTTGCAAAATATGCTGCTGAAAATTATGGAGTCAGTGTCCATGGCATAACTATTTCAAAAGAACAAGTAAGTTATGCAAAAAAATCTTGCGAAGGACTTGATGTATCGTTCGAATTAAAAGATTACCGTGAGCTTAATAAAAAATATGATTGTATAGTTTCAATAGGAATGTTTGAACATGTGGGGTATAAAAACTATAGAAATTACATGAAAGTTGTAAATAGATGCTTGAAGGATGATGGTTTATTTTTACTTCACACTATTGGAAGAAATAACCCAGGACGCGCAACGGATCCATGGATTAATAAGTATATTTTTCCAAATGGCATGTCTCCCTCTTCAAGTCAGATTTGCAAATCCATCGAAGGTTTGTTTGTTATAGAAGATTGGCACAATTTTGGACAAGATTATGATGCAACATTAGTAGCATGGAATGAAAAGTTTCAAAAAAACTTTGATACATTAACTGAAGTATATGATGAAAGATTTAAGAGAATGTGGGAGTACTATCTGTTAATGTGTGCTGCTGCTTTTCGCTCAAGAAAAAATCACTTGTGGCAGTTTGTACTTTCAAAGAAAGGTTTAAGAGGTGGCTATAATTACAAAAATAATTCGAGATTTAGTGACCAAAAAGACCCTCTATCATCGCAATAGAGTCACAGCCTGCATCAAGTACACTTTGTTGATTTTCAAAAGTAACTCCGCCTATACCAACAATAGGAATATTAATATTACGTTTGATATTTTGAATTGTTGAGAGCGAACAATAAGCTGCATCAGGTTTAGTTGAAGACTTAAAAATAGCACCTAAAGCAATATAATCTGCACCATTATTTTCAGCTTCTATAGCAAGTTCAAGATTATTATAGCATGACACACCGATAATAAATTTATCACCAAGCTCACTTCTCGCAGAATGGACATCAACATCATTCTGGCCTAAGTGAACTCCGTTAGCACCAATTTTCTTACAAAGGTTGACATCATCATTGACTATAAATAAAGTATTATGTTGTAGGCATAGTTCAAGCAACTGTGTTGCTTCATCTAGCTTACGTTTTTCGTCTTGAGTTTTACGGCGGTATTGGAGAATATTTACTTTATGTTTTTTAATTGCATTCTCAATAAGGGTGATATTCAGGTCTTTATCTGGAGTGATTCCGTACAGACCTTTTATTCTTTGATTTAACATATCATGGCTCTTTTTCAAACTAAGAAAATTCAATCATTTATAGTATTCATTATAGTCTTAGTGGGTGTTTTGTGGATATTTCAAGATAATTTTGTAAAGCTATTGGCGTTCCAAAAAGTTACAGAACAACTAGTCTCAACTGCTGAAGAGGTTAAAGAGACTGCTTATCTTGAAAAAATAGATAATTTTATTCTCAAAGAATATTCAAATCAGCAAATTTTATTGCACACGATACAAGCTGATACTTACTATAGCTATAAAAACTCTCCAGTCCAGATTCTCCAAGTTGAAGTTAAAACATTTAATGAAATTCAAGAAGAAGGGCTAGTGCTAACATCAAACCGCGCAGAAATTCTTAAATCAGGTGAGATGTTTTTTAATGGTGAAGTGAAAATTCAAACTAAGACAGGGGTTTCACATGAGCTTGATACTGAGTCATTAATAGTTCTCAGTGATAATGGTCAAATCAAAAGCAATAAAGAAGTTACGTATTTAGGTGAGACAGCTAAAATCATTTCTGAGGGAATGGAAATGAGTATTGATAGTGATACAATGTTTTTAAGTGGTAATGTTAAAATTTTTGAAGATTCTGGTATGACAGTTGATACTAAAAACTTATATATTAGTCATAATGCAGGTGAAAAAATATATAAAAGTAAAGAGAAAACAGTTTATCGTTCAAAAGACACTATCGTTAATTCAGAAAATGGTATTGATATGGATATGAATATACAGCTTATTAATCTGTTAGGAAAAGTAGAAGTCTTGAGTGGTCCTGGAGGTATCCTTAAAAGTACTAATGTTATAATTGATCAGTCTAATGATGGTGAAGTCTTAAAATCTAATTCACTTTCCCACTTTAAATCAAATACTGTTGACATAAAGGCAAAAAAAATGCATTATGATGCTGTTACAAAGAAACTTCAATTAATGAATAGGGTTGTAGCTGTTTATGAATAAAATTATTTTATTAATTTCCATTTTTTTTACAACGTTTGTTTTTGCGCTCTCAGAAGATGCAAAGCAACCCATTGAAATTGAAGCTGAATCTGTAATAGTTGACGAGATATCTGGGTTTAATGAATTTAGTGGTAATGCTGAGGTTAGGCAAGGTTCACTCTTGATGACTGCAGAGCTTATTCAGGTTCAAACTAATACAGATGGGGTTGAAACTATGAAAGCAACAGGGACAGTTGATAACCCCGCTAAGTATATTCAAAGTCAAGAAAATCAGGCGCGTTTTATAGAGGCAACAGCTACATTAATTACCTATGATGTAAATAAAGGTATGATTTTTTTGGTTGGGAACGCATACTTAATTCAGGGATTTGACTCATTTAGTGGCGATACACTAACCTATGACATCAATAACGATAAAGTTATTGTGAAAGGTTCTGAGGATGGAACTAAAAGAGTGAAGTTTAAAATCGATCTCTAGATAAATTTATAATTTAACTAATTAGTGCTAAAGTAATCCTATCTTTGACCTCATCAAGAGAACCAACTCCGCTTATAGCAATAAACTTTGAGCCAGAAGCAACTGCTTTTGCGTCATCACGATAGTATTTAACTAGAGGTTCAGTTTGTTTGTGGTAAATTTTTAAACGTCCTCTAACAATGTTCTCATCATCATCAACACGTTGAATCAAATCTTCACCAGTTAAGTTGTCCTTACCTTTTGATGTTGGTGGGTTGAAGGCAATATGATATGTTCTACCTGAAGGTAAATGAACACGGCGACCAGACATTCTAACCACAATATCATCGTCTGGAACTTTAACTTCAACAATGTAGTCAATCGTAATACCTTGCAACTTAAGAGCATCAGCTTGATTGATAGTTCTAGGAAATCCATCAAGTAAATACCCATTATTACAATCTGGTGATTGAACTCTTTCTTTAACCAAAGCAATAATTATCTCATCAGGCACAAGATTTCCAGCATCTATAGTTTTTTTTGCCTCGAGTCCAATAGAAGTTCCTGCATTTACTGCTGCTCGCAACATATCACCAGTAGAAATCTGGGGAATATTAAATTTTTCACAAATATGAGCCGCTTGAGTGCCTTTTCCGGCGCCTGGCGGCCCTAATAAAATAACATTCATATGGGCACTCTTTAGTTAAACTTCAAAAGGAGGTAATTTTTTCTTAATTTTTGATTTTTGCATGACGACATAATCAGGTAATCCATTATTATACGGTGGATAGTTCTCACCTTCAATAAGTGGAAGTAAATATTCACGACATGAACTGGTAATTGAAAACCCATCGTCTGAAATATAATTTTCCGGCATCATTTTTTCAACGTTAGCAATGTCTTTTAATTCTCCATAACCTATTTCCCATTTATAGGGATTATTAGATATTCTAACAATTGCAGGCATAATGGAATTTTTACCATCTAAGGCCATTTCAACTGCCGCTTTTCCAAGAGCATAAGCTTGTTCCACATCTGAATTAGAGGCCAAATGACGGGCTGATCGCTGAAGATAGTCTGCTACTGCCCAGTGAAATTTATAACCTAAGGCTTTCTTTATTATATTTGCAACAACTGGTGCTGCACCTCCCAATTGAGCATGTCCAAAGTCATCACGAGTTCCCTGCTCAGCTAGAAATTTTCCATCAGGCCACTTTGTTCCTTCTGAAACAACAATAGTGCAGTAACCAAAATCTTTTACATTTTTATCAACTTTTTCTAAGAATTTCACTTCATTAAAGTCAATTTCTGGAAAAAGAATTACAACAGGTATTGATGAATCAACAAGTCCTCCAGCAGCAGCTATCCATCCAGCATGACGGCCCATTACCTCAAGCACAAAAATTTTGGTTGACGTAGCAGCCATTGATGCCACATCAAAACTTGCTTCCATCGTAGAGACTGCAATATACTTAGCAACTGAACCAAAACCAGGACAATTATCAGTTACAGGAAGATCATTATCAACAGTTTTAGGAATATGAATCGCTTGTATTGGATATCCCATGCTTTCAGATAGTTGAGATACTTTTAGGCAGGTGTCTGCTGAGTCACCACCACCATTATAAAAAAAATAACCTATATTATGAGCCTTAAAAACTTCAATTAGCCGCTCATATTCAGCTCTATTTGCTTCAAGAGATTTCATTTTGTAGCGACAAGATCCAAACGCACCTGAAGGAGTATGAATTAGTGCTGCTATATCTGCATTAGTTTCAACAGATGTATCAATTAGATTCTCAGTTAAGGCTCCAATGATTCCATTCTCACCTGCAAATACTTTACCAATTTTATCTGGATGTTTACGAGCTGTTTCAATAACGCCACTAGCTGAAGCATTTATGACTGCTGTAACTCCACCTGATTGCGCATAAAAAGCATTTTTCATAATATTTTGTTATTAGTTATAGTTTAAATAATAAGGAGATAGATTTAAGCGCACTTCATTATTCATCCCGATTATGAATTTCTCTTCTAACTTCACAGAAGTATAACATTCGGAGTAAATATAGCCTTCAATAATTCTATAGTGCAGTTTAATTATATTAATATTAAGTATATTAAAGAAATATAATTTTAAAGGGGATAAATTAAGAATTTGTATCAATTTGTTTCATTATTAATCTGTAAATCACTAAAAGTCCTTTTTAAGGCATTATTTCAAGAAAATTCTCAATATTTATAAAACCAGGAACTGTTTTTTTATCAAGCATACTGCTTGGTTTATTTATTGCAATTATATTCTTAATTTTAAATTTTGAAGCTGACTCCAAAACATCTAGGGAGTCGTCAAAAAAAATTGTTCTTTCATTATCAAACTTAATTACTAAACTCAATTGTTCCCAAAATTGTTGCTCTTGTTTTACAACTCCAAAATCATGGGAAGAGATAATTCCATCAAAGTAGTTTTCCAGTTTTGACATTTGCATTTTAAGTGCAATACCTTTTCGATGAGCATTAGTTACTAAGTAAATATGCTTTTCTTTCGATCTTGCTGTATTGAGGAAATTTAGAACATGGTTATGTACTTGGATTAAATGTGCAATATCACCTTTTAATTTCATGATGTCAAAATCCAGTCTTTCCTCCCAATAATCCAGACAATACCAAGTTAATTTGCCCTCTTGTGATTCAAGCATTGAAATTATTATATTTTTTGAATCCTCGAAGCTAACATTGTGCTTTTCAGAATAAACTTTTGGGAGGTATTTGAGCCAAAAATGTAGATCGAAGTTTAAATCTAAGAGTGTCCCATCTAGATCAAGCAAAATAGTGTCAATTTGATTCCAATCAACGTAAGAATGCAGTTTATTTTCTTCGCCAGGATGTGCCATCTATACTATCCTCAAGAATAATTCCAAGTGTTAAAAGTTCATCACGAATCTGATCAGACATTGCAAAGTTTTTTGAGGCTCTAGCCTCTTCCCTCTGATTTATTTTTATAGAAACTTCAACCTCTGATAATTCTGAGCCTTGCTGGAGGTATTTATCTGCATCATATTCCAGGATACCAAGGTAGTTACCTAATTTTTTTAATAATTGAGCTAAAGATTTGGCATTCTCAGAACTCTTTGAGCGTTCAATATTTACTTGCTTTGCAATCTCAAATAATATACTTAATGCGATAGGAGTATTAAAGTCATCATTTAACGCGGCATTAAATCTGTCTTCATACTCAAAATGCTTACCTACTTGGGCATCTATTTCTTTACCAGAAGAAAAGCCTTTTGTTGCAATATAGAGCCTTTTTAATGCAGATTTTGCACTTTTAATATTAGTGTCACTAAAATTTAGTGGAGAGCGATAATGGCTACTTATAAGAAAATATCGTAGAGTTTCTCCATCATATTTATCCAAAACACCACGGATAGTAAAGAAATTTTTAAGTGACTTACTCATTTTTTCGTCATTAATATTAACGAAACCAACATGCATCCAAGTGTTGACAAATTTGCAATTATTTGCACCCTCTGATTGGGCTATTTCATTTTCATGATGAGGAAATGTTAAGTCCATTCCGCCTCCATGAACATCAAAATGATTTGATATAAAGTGAGTAGACATTGCTGAGCATTCTATATGCCAGCCTGGCCTTCCTTCTCCCCATGGCGATGACCATTTAGGTTCATTAGGCTTCGCTTTTTTCCAGAGAACAAAATCAAGAGGATCTTTCTTATTACTTTCAATATCTACTCGGGCACCAGCCACTAAATCATCTAAATTTTTTCCAGAAAGTTTGCCATAATCTTTAAATTTTCTAACAGAGTAAAAAACATCACCATTTTTGCCTTGGTAGGCTAGACCCTTCTCTGAAAGTGATGCAATCATATCTATCATTTGATCAATTGAATCAGTAGCTCGCGGCTCAATGTCAGGGCTAAGAACTCCTAGAGCTTTTTCATCCTCATGCATAGCATCGATAAATCGATTTGTCAGAGAGTAAATATCTTCATTATTTTCTATTGCCCGACTAATAATTTTGTCATCAATATCAGTAATATTTCTTATGTACTGAACATTTGGATAGTTGCGTCTCATGTGGCGCGTAATAACATCAAACATAACTAAAACTCTAGCATGCCCCATATGACAAAAATCATAAACAGTCATTCCACAAACATAAATCCCAATATTATTTGGATCTATTGGACGAAAGTCTTCTTTTTTATTTGTAAGTGTATTATAAATTTTGAGCATTGAGATATTTTATACTGGATTATCTTAATTAATACTAATACCAGTCATATTTGTTCTAACTATGATTATCAATTAATCACTAACAAAATGTATAATTATTTTTAATATTATATTGGCTAAGGCTTATCAAGCTACCTTTGCGACTCTTTAAAAATTACTATGAAAAAATATAAATGTAATATGTGTGGCTGGATTTATGATGAAACTAAAGGAGTTCCTGATGAAGGGATTAATCCTGGTACTAAATGGGAAGATATACCCAGTGATTGGGTTTGCCCACTTTGTGGCTCTGGTAAGGAAGATTTTGATATGGTTGAAATTTAGATTCAATACAATTGAGCCAGCGTAAAATACATTATTTAAAGCATTAACTTCTAATCAAATATGTCAAAAATATTAATTCTACCAGGTGACGGAATAGGTACAGAAATTGTAGATCAAGCGGTCAAAGTAATAAATTCATTAAATTCTAACCATGAAATGGGGATGACTCTTGTTAATGGACTGATAGGTGGAATCGCATACGATGAAACTGGATCTCCTCTTCCTGAAGAAACTATCAAGATAGCTAAGAGTTGTGACTCAATACTATTAGGCGCAGTTGGAGGGCCAAAATGGGAGTCACTAGAGAGAGATTTAAGGCCAGAACGTGGACTCTTAGGCATTCGATCAGAGCTTGATTTATTTTCTAATTTAAGGCCTGCAATTCTCTACCCACAATTAGCAAGTGCGTCGAGCCTTAAAACTGAAATTGTTTCTGGTTTGGACCTAATGATTGTTCGTGAGCTGGTTGGTGGTATTTATTTTGGTAAGCCAAGAGGAATTGAAATCAGAGATGGAGAGCGCTTTGGAATTAACTCAGCAACCTACTATGAATCTGAAATAGCACGTATCGGACATTCTGCTTTTCAAATTGCTCAGAAAAGAGGAAAGCGAGTTTGCTCTGTTGATAAAGCGAATGTTCTTGAAGTTTGTGAGCTTTGGAGAGAGGTTATGGAAGAGGTTTCATTAAGCTATCCAGACGTAGCTCTTTCCCATATGTATGTCGATAATGCAGCAATGCAGCTTGTAAGAGATCCCAAGCAATTTGATGTTATGGTTACAAGTAATCTTTTTGGAGATGTTTTGTCCGATTGTGCTGCAATGCTTACGGGGTCAATTGGTATGCTTCCATCTGCCTCTCTTGATAAGAATAATTTTGGAATGTATGAACCTATCCATGGCTCAGCACCAGATATTGCCGGAAAAGACATTGCTAATCCACTGGCAACTATACTATCTGTTTCAATGATGCTTAGGTATTCGCTTAATCAAGTAGAGCTCGCTGATAAAATTAATTCAGCTGTTAGTACAGTATTGGATAAAGGCTACAGAACAAAGGATATTTCTGCAGTGGGTGATAAAGTTGTTGGAACTGAGGAGATGGGTGATTTAATTGTTATGGCTTTAGAATCTCAGTAGAGCACCTCTTCACTATCAATAGATCTCCATAAAAACCAACAGGCAACTGATCTGTATGGACGCCAGGTATCTGAAATTTCTATAATTTTATCTATATCGAGTTTTTTACCATCGTTATAAAGTTGGTTCATAGCTCTTATAACACCAACATCTTTTAGTGGAAAAATATCTTTTTCTAGTAAGTGGAACATACCAAACATTTCTGCAGTCCATGAACCAATACCTTTAATGGTGATGAGCTCGTCATAGATATCCAGATAATTTCGCCCTTCCCAATATGAATTATTAGTAATATTTTTAGCAATAAAATGTTCAGAAATGTTATAAATATATTGTATTTTTTGCTTTGATAAACCACATAATTTTAAATTTTCTCTACTCGTCAATAAAACTTTATTGGGTTCAATAGTTTTAACTAGAGCAACTATTTTATTCCAAACACTCGAAGCTGCCTGAATAGATATTTGTTGACCAACTATTGAGCGAACTAAAGTCTCATAAGCCTCACCTCGAGATGAGATAGAGTAATCTTTGTACTGGTTAATAATACTACCAAGGCTTTTATCTGTTTTAGTTAAATAGTGGACTGAATCTTGCCAATAATCTGGATTTTTCATAAGAAGTGGGGTAATTTATATTAAAAGAATTTTTTATTTAAGGATAAATATTTACTGTATCTGATTATATGTTTAAAACGCAGTATCGTATAATCTGATTTATAACATTAACCAGTAATTAAGGAATCAAATGAGTATAAAAAAAAATGTAGCATTTATTGGACTTGGAACTATGGGCTATCCTATGGCAGGTCATCTAGCTAAGTCAAATCTATTTAACTTAAGAGTGTTTAACCGCTCTCCCCAAAAGTCTACTGAATGGAGTAAGGAGTATGAGGGTGAGGTTTCTAGCTCAATTAAAGACGCAGTAGTGGATGCTGATTTTGTTGTTACATGCACTGGAAAGGATGAAGATATGATGGAAATTGTGTTTGCTGAGCAGGGAATGATCAAACATCTGAAAAAAGGATCAATCTTCATTGATCATACGACAACCTCTTATAAATTAGCTAAGCACTTAAATGAGTCATTAGCTGTTAAAGGAGTGTCATTTATTGATGCTCCTGTAAGCGGTGGAGAGGCAGGAGCAATTAATGGAATGCTTAGTGTTATGGCAGGCGGAAGTATGGAGGTCCTTGAAGAGTCAAAAGAGTTGATCAATGCCTATTCAAAAAATGTTACTTATATGGGAGAATCTGGAAAAGGACAGCTTGCTAAAATGGTAAACCAGATCTGTATTGCAGGTTTGCTTCAAGGATTATCTGAAGGTTTGTTGTTTGCAGAAGCTGAAAATCTTGATATGAGTAGTTTACTATCAGCAATCTCTGGAGGAGCAGCACAATCATGGCAAATGGTAAATCGAGCTGAAACAATGCATCAAAGAGAGTTTGATTTTGGCTTTGCTGTTAAGTGGATGGTAAAAGATTTAGGCTATTGTATTGATCAATCTAGCTCTAATAATTCAAAACTAGGATTTACTAAAGAAGTATATGATCGATACGTTAACTTAATGGATAAAGGCCACTCTGATAGTGATACTTCGTCCTTAATGATATTTGATGAATTGAACAAATAGTTATCTTATTTTTTTGATGTATTGTTGGCTAGAATATTATCCATACTCATTGACCATGATGATAAAGCTTCTTTTTGATTTAATTGATTAACTAAGCTTTCAGTAATTCCTCCAGGTGTTGCTACTTTAGATATGATTTCACTTAAAGTCTCATCACTTTCTAGAGCAATTTCTATATTTCCTTTAAGGGTTTCTAAAAGAAGATTTTGAGAAAATTGTGAAGATAAATTATTATCTATAAACCATTTTGAAAGAGTTTCAAAGAGAACAAAACTCGCTCCTGAGACTGCTCCAATAACTGCAGCAACATTAAATTCTTTTTCTGTTTTACAATCAAATACAGGGCCTAAAAATGATAGAAATTCATGCCATTCAGGGTTTTTTGGAAACAAAAGACTAGGTCCCTTATTGGATGCATTTGCATATCCTGGCATCATTGAAGTATGAACTGCCTTGCAGTTAGTTGATCTGCAGATCGCCTCTCTTGTTATTCCTGCCATTGCAGATAAAATACTATTTTCTTTTCTAAAATCTAGATCACTTAAGATTGAGAGTGAGTTATTTGATGGCAAGCAGATAAATACCAGATCACACCTATCTAGGAGATCTTGATTACTTTGTGCAATTTCTAAATTAAATTTATTTTTTAGTTTTAACCCTCTTTCATAAGATCTTGGTGACAACATGAAATCGAAAGGAGCGCTTGCCTTGTTTATCCCAATGATAATAAATTCTGCGAGTTGACCAGTGCCAAGTATTCCAATTTTCTTTCGTACTTGAGACATTTTTAAGGCATTTCATCCAGTGTTTCAGATATTGCACGTGCAGTAACTTCAATGTCTTCTTCTGTATGAATAATTGAAGATAATGAGTGTAATGTGGCAGATGGATTCATATAAATTCCTTTATCAAAAAGTCTCAATGCAAAATTTCGAAATTTTAACCGATCTACACTTTTACAAAAGTCACGATAATTTGAGATTTCTTTTTGGTCTGTGAAGAAGATTTGAAACATGGAGTTTACTCCCTGGCATACCATCTTATGTTTATTATTTTTTTTGGAAATAGATTGGATTTCTTCTGTAAGTTTAATGCCAAGATCTTTAATTTTGACAAAACCTGCTTGATTGTCATCTAACATTGTTGTAAGCATTGTTTTACAAATATGCAATGCTAATCGACCTGCATTATGTGTTCCAAAATGAAGAACTTTTCCCCACTCAAGGCCAGACATTATTTCATCAGACCCACCTATCGCTGCCATAGGAACACCAGAACCTAGTGCTTTTCCATATGTAACAATATCAGGTTTCAAGCCATAAAGTTCAGCACATCCACCCGCAGCAACTCTGAATCCAGTAACAGTTTCATCTAAATAAAATAAGGCACCATGTTGGTTACATAGCTCTTCAATTCTATTAAGGTATCCTGGTTTTGGTGCTATCACACCCATATTTGACATAATGCCTTCAGTCACAACACAAGCAGCATCACGTCCATGAAGAGCCATTGCTCTCTCTAGGGCATCTAAGTCATTCCATGGAACAATAATGGTATCCATCCAACTTTCTTCTGTCATTCCAGAGCTATCTGGAATTCTTATTGGAGAATTAGGGTGGCCTAATGAAGTTATAGGCTGAGGGTTACTGTTAATTAATACAGCATCCCACCATCCATGATAATGACCTTCAAATTTAATAATTTTTCGACGCCCAGTATGCCCGCGTGCAAGTCTAATTGCTGCCATAGCTGCTTCTGTTCCTGTGTTGGCAAATCTGACTTTATCAACATGCGGAAGTAAGTTTACTAAGATTTCTGCAACTTCTACTTCTACTTCTAAAGCAGTTGCAAAATGACTTCCACGCGCAATTTCTTTTGTAACTGTTGTCACAATTTTTGGATGAGCATGCCCTAATGGAAGAGCTCCAAATGCCATCATCCAGTCTATATACTCTCTACCATCTACGTCGTATAATCTAGAACCTTCACCATGAGACATATATCTAGGGGTAGTGCCAAATGCAGCAGGACCTCTAGAAGCTGATGAGACTCCCTCTACTAAAACTTTAGAACCTCTTTCAAAGAGACTTTCAGATGTATTTTTTTTCATTTATTCAATTCCTAAAAAAAATATATTGTAATTTCAATATGTTTTTATATCTTTATAAAAGTGTTTTGAGATATTTTTAATGACTATTAAAGCCAATTATTGATATGTTAACATTTTCTTTTTTATTACAAGATTAATATTTACTTAAATTTATCTTTGTTATTAAAAAGTAGTAAACCAATGGCATAATATTGCTATGCGAAAAAAGCCTAAATTAACAAATATTCATACAGTTGCTCAGAGTCGAATTTTTAATCTTGAGTCTATGGATGTTGAATTTTCAAATGGCGCAACTCGAATTTATGAAAGGTTGATGTCTAGAGGAAATGGAGCTGTGTTGGTAATTCCAATGCTTGATGATGATACCGTTCTAATGATTTATGAATTTTCTGGCGGGACTGAGCGATATGAGTTAGGCCTAACGAAAGGGAAGATTGATAAGGGCGAAACTCCTATTGAGGCTGCTGGAAGGGAATTAAAAGAAGAGATTGGTTATGGCGCCCGTAAGCTGACTTTTCTAAAAACTATTACTCTTGCTCCAGGCTATCAATCAAATGAAACCCATATTGTTCTTGCTGAAGATCTTTATGAGGAATCGGCTGAAGGAGATGAACCAGAACCTCTTGAGATTGTTCCTCATAAGCTGTCTGAACTAGAAACGCTTACCTATAATGAAGATTTAACCGAAGCCCGAAGCATACTTGCTTTGTATATGGCAAGAGAGATTATTCAAAGTCGATAAAGGGTGACTGAAATACCACCTTCTTTTTGGCTTGATGAAAATAACACTGAATTTCCAAAGCTTAGTCTTGCACTAACAGAGCCTAACGGCCTTATTGCAATTGGAGGTAATTTATCTGTTGAAAGATTACTGAAAGCTTATTCATTAGGAATCTTTCCATGGTATGGTAAAGATGAGCCTATACTTTGGTATTCACCTGACCCAAGAATGGTTATTACACCAAGTAAATTTCATCTTTCAAAGAGTATGAAGAGAATCATTCAGTCCTCTAAATTTGATGTTTTTATTAATACCTCCTTTAAAGACGTTATTGTTCAATGTCAAAAAATAACACGACAAGGGCAATCGGGTACATGGATAAATAATGAGATGATTCAAGCTTATTGTAAACTTCATGACGCTGGGTACGCGCACTCATATGAGGTTTACGAAAATGGAGAGCTTGTTGGTGGGCTTTATGGTGTTGCTTTGGGAGGTGTTTTTTTTGGTGAGTCTATGTTCTCACTAGTAAGCAATGCATCAAAAGTTGCTTTTGCTTATTTGCTTCAGCAGAGCCGATATAAATTAATTGATTGCCAAATTGAGAATAAGCATTTAGAAAGTTTGGGGGCATTCAAAATGCCCAGGGATTTGTTTATACAACAGCTTAAAGCCTTTGTGTAAAATAGTGCTATTGAAAAAAATTATCTGAGGCCCCATGAAAAAGCTATTTAAATTTATTGTACTGGTAACGTTTGTATTCACTTTGTCAGCATGTGGCAGAATGGGTGATTTAATTCCTAATGAAAGTAGTCAGGTAGATTCTGGAGAGTCAACCTCTAGCACTTACTAGACATATAATTAATTGAATTCATTTTATTTTCAAAACAAATTATTACACGCCGAGTCTGTATCTGTTTCAGACTTAATGGCAGCGTATGGCTCGCCCCTTTATATTTATTCTAAAAGTCAAATAGAGTTTAACTGGCAACAGTTTGAAAAATCCTTTGGTACGCATCCCCATTTAATTTGTTATGCTGTAAAGGCCAACTCAAATTTGGCAGTGTTAAATGTTCTTGCAAACTTAGGCTCAGGATTTGACATAGTATCAATTGGTGAGCTCGAAAGAGTAATTGCTGCAGGTGGCGACCCAAAAAAATGTGTATTTTCTGGGGTTGCTAAGACTGAATATTCGATTCAAAAGGCACTTGAATATGGAATTTACTGTTTCAATGTTGAATCTGAAGCAGAGTTAGACCGAATTGAGTCTGTTGCTGCTTCACTAAAAATGAATGCTCCAATATCAATTCGGGTGAACCCAAATGTAGATGCAAAAACTCATCCATATATCTCGACAGGCTTAACTGAAAATAAGTTTGGAGTTGGAGTTGAGTTAGCTCTATCTTTGTATAAAAAGGCAAACCTTTCAGATTGTCTTGAAGTCTTTGGTTTAGATTATCATATAGGATCACAAATTACAGATATTTCACCTTTTTTAGAAGCACTAGACAAGGCACTAGAGCTAATAACAAAGCTTGGAAATGAGAAGATTTATTTAAATCATATAGATATTGGTGGTGGAGTGGGAGTGACGTATGACAAAGAAACAACCATTAATATTAATGACTATATTAGCTCAGTAATTAAAAAAGTTGGTGATTTGAAGATTATGGTAGAGCCTGGTCGTTCGATTGTAGGGAATGCAGGAATATTTGTCACTAAAGTTGAATATCTAAAACAGAATGAATTGAAGTCTTTTGCTATTGTTGATGGCGCAATGAATGATTTACTTCGACCTGCTCTTTATGACTCATTTCATCAGGCAGTCACGATTGAAGATAATTCAAAAGGCAAAAAGGATTCATGGGACATAGTTGGGCCTATCTGCGAAACTACAGATTTTTTGGCAAAGAATAGGAGTCTTATCCTTGAACAGGGTGACTATATCGCATTGATGACTGCTGGGGCATATGGATTTGTTTTAAGCTCTAACTATAACTCTAGACCAAGAGTTGCTGAAGTAATGGTCGATGGCTCTGTCCATCAATTAGTAAGGATGAGAGAAACTACTGAGTCACTTTTTAAAAATGAGATGATATTAAAAGATGAAACTAACTAACAACCAGAAAAAATATTTACGCTCTATGGCGCATGACTTAAAGCCCTTTGTGATGATTGGACAACACGGATTGAGTGAGTCAGTGCTTGCTGAAATGGAATCAACAATGCTAAAGCATGAGTTGATTAAAATTAAGCTAAGAATTAGTGATCGCGAAGAAAAACTAAAGACTATTAATAAAATTATAGAGATTTCTAAGGCTGAGCTAATTCAAGTAATTGGGGGAGTGATCGTTATTTATAAGCCTTTTGAAGATAATCCTGATATTATTCTACCAAGATCATAAGGATGAAAAAGCTTTAAAAATCCCTTTTATTGCTTAGAAAAAAATGAAAATTGCCATCAGCGCTGCAGAAACTTCTGGCGACCTTGTCGCTTCATCTCTAGTGAGCGCATTAAAGTTATCCCGGCCTGATTTTGAAATAGAAGGCTTAGCAGGCGATAAGATGATTGATGCTGGATGCAAAAGACTATGGCATACTGATCAAGTCAACGTGATGGGCATTAGCGAAGTTTTAAAGAAACTACCATCTATTTTGAAACTTAGACGATCAATCATTCAATACTACTCATCCAATAGACCTGATGTTTTTATTGGAGTTGATTCCCCTGATTTTAATTTTAAGATTGAGAGAAAGCTTAGAAAAAAAGGAGTTAAAACAGTTCATTTTGTAAGTCCTTCAGTCTGGGCATGGCGAGCAAATCGGATAAAAAAAATTAAAAAATCAGCTGATTTAATGCTATGTCTTTTCCCATTTGAGGTAGATTTTTATCACAACCATAATCAAAAAGCCGTTTTTATTGGACACCCATTGGCTGAAAAATTAAAGCCTCGAAAAAAGCATACGCCAAATAAGCAAGTTTTATTAATGCCAGGTTCAAGAGAAGATGAAATTAAAACTTTATTGCCTGAACTGTTGTCAGCTGCTAAGTTGATGCACCAAAAAGACCCTGAGATCCAATTTAGCTTGTCACTTGCAAATGAAAAGCTAAAGGACTGGGTTAAAGATCAAATTCAAGGGCTAGATATTGTTTTAAGTTCTGGTGATGCACATGAAAAGATTAGAAACTCTGATCTAGTTATTGTTGCCTCAGGTACTGCAACCCTAGAAGTGGCATTACTCGCTGTTCCAATGATCGTTGTTTATAAACTTTCAAAAGTGAGTTATCAGATTGTTAAGCGGCTACTAAACACTAAAAATATTTCACTTCCAAATAAAATATTAGGGGGAGATATTGTCCCTGAATTAATTCAAAATGATGCAAATGGTGAGAATATTTTTGAGCATGCTATGAAATTGATTGAATCAGATAATGCTAAATTAGTTAAAGAGTTGGAAAAAATTTATGGCCTTTTAAATCACAAAGCAAGTACTAAATCTGCTGAAGCAATCATTGAATTTTTACATGAATAAACACTTAAAAAAAATAGTTGAGTTAGCCCTTTTTGAAGATATAGGTTCTGGAGACCTTTCTTCAAGCCTTCTTGACAATGTAATAATAAATGCTGAAATAATTTGTAGAGACCATGCGATTATATGTGGGACAGAATATTTTGACTTATGTTTTTTATCTCTTGATCAAAGTATACAAATAAAATGGAATTTGAAGGATGGCGATGAAGTGAAGCCTGGTGAAATTATTTGCAATATTAAAGGAAAATCTCGAGCAATTATTACTGCAGAAAGAACAGCACTTAATTTTCTTCAAATTCTAAGTGGCACTGCAACCAAAACGAATTATCTTGTTAACCTTATAAGTAAGACAAAGGCGCAATTACTTGATACAAGAAAAACAATACCAGGTTTAAGAAAAGCACAAAAATACGCTGTTAAGTGTGGTGGAGGTGTAAACCATAGGATGGGACTTTATGACTGCATTATGTTAAAAGAAAATCACATTTTATCGATTGGCTCCCTTGATAAATCTATAAATAAAGCGCTTCAAAAATATCCTGATAAACCAATTATTGTTGAGGTTGAGACTATGGAGCAGCTTCGTTCTGCGCTATCAATTAAAGGTATCACAAGAGTTCTTTGTGATAATTTTAGTCTTGTAGATCTCAGAGAGGCTGTCAAAATTGCGCAAGGCATATATCCAATTGAGGCTTCAGGTGGAGTGAATGAAGCAAATATTGCTAGCTATGCAGAAACTGGAGTTGACTATATTTCAATTGGAGCAGTTACAAAAGATGTTGCTGCAGTCGATTTATCTTTGAGATTTTCTTGATATCCTTCTGCTCTAAAGGCTGGACTTAAGTTATCTTCCCTAAAATTATAAGTTAAGGGCTTATTATTCAGATCAAGAACTGTTCCTCCAGCACCTTCTAGAATATATACACCAGCTGCAGTATCCCATTCTGAGCAGCGACCAAATTTTGGGTAGCAATCATAAATCCCTTCTGCAATTAAACAAAATTTAAGTGCACTTCCCAGTTTAAAAGTTTCAAAATTTGTTTTAGAATTAAGATGGTTTTTGAGAGGTTTATTATTATTTGAATATCTTCCCACTACGATTTTTTCCCATCTTCCAGGTTTTTTTGTAGAAATCTTATGACTTATATTACCAATCATCTTCATTGATGATTGACTTGGAAGACGATAGTAATGGACTTTGTGAAATGGTGAATAAATTAAACCAAAATCTGGGTAATTATTGCGAATAAGAGCAATACTAATACAAAAGTCTGGTGAGCCATCTATAAAATCACGAGTTCCATCTAAAGGATCAATTAACCAGTATTCATCCCAAGATTTTCGAACAGAAAAAGGGATATTAGATGATTCTTCAGATACTATTGGTGTTTTAGGGGTCAGTTTTTTTAACGTATTTATGATTAACTCATTTGATTCTTTATCAGCCTGAGTTACAGGGGTATTGTCACTCTTCATACTGAAGGTTCTTGAATTTTTGCGATGAGACATAATAATTTCTCCTACGTCGACAGTAAGAGTTATTAGTTCAGAAAGAATTTTGGTTGGCATAATACAAATTATATCATTTACAATTACAATTATTTTTTACTCGCAAGATATCTTAAGTAAAATTTATTTTTTACTAATAAGATAAAAATTAAAATATGAAAAAACAGATATTAACTATGGGTGGTGGTGGATTTACTTCCAAACCAGAGAATCTTAAATTGGATAAGTATTTATTGTCTTTGACTGATAAAAAAAATCCTAAAGTTTGTTTTATACCGACAGCAAGTGGAGATGATGATAGTTATAAAAAACGTTTTTATTCTTCATATAAAAAACTTAATTGTGAAACAAGCCACTTATCTTTATTTAGTCCACCAGAAGGTGACTTGAGAGATTTTGTTTTAGAAAAAGATATTTTTTATGTTGGTGGTGGCAATACAAGAAACCTTTTGGTTCTTTGGAAAGAGTGGGGTCTTGATAAGTTTTTACATGAGGCATGGTGTAATGGTGCAATAATGGGTGGACTTAGTGCGGGATCTATTTGTTGGTTTGAACAAGGCTTAACTGATTCAATGACTGGTAAATTACTACCTCTTGATTGTTTAGGCTTTCTTTCAGGCAGTAACTGCCCACATTTTGATAGTGAAATTCAAAGGAGACCTGAGTATCATAAAGCCATTCTAAATGGGGCTATGATGCCAGGAATTGCTTGTGATGATGGTGTTGCTGCACACTTTATAGATGGAAAGCTTGAGAGGTGTGTATCGTCTTTACCAAATGCGAAGGCTTATAGTATTAAAAATGATAATGGCTTTATTAACGAATCAGTTATTGAGCCGGTATATCTTGATGATGACAAGTTCTAATTTGCATAATAAAAAACCTAGTAATAAACTAGGTTTTTATATATATGGTGGGCCTACTTGGACTTGAACCAAGGACCAATCGATTATGAGTCGAGTGCTCTAACCAACTGAGCTATAGGCCCGAAGAAGAGCTATTCTAAAAAGCTTTGAAGTTTGTGTGCACGAGAGGGGTGTCTAAGCTTTCTAAGCGCCTTGGCTTCAATTTGGCGAATCCTTTCACGAGTAACATCAAACTGTCTGCCCACTTCTTCAAGTGTATGGTCTGTACTCATGTCAATTCCGAATCGCATTTTTAAAACCTTAGCTTCTCGAGGCGATAAGTTAGCTAAAAGATCACCAGTAGTTTCTTTAAGGCTCTCACGAGTTGTGACTTCGACCGGTGAAGATAGGTTTGTATCTTCAATAAAATCACCAATTGTAGAGTCTTCATCATCACCAACTGGGTTTTCCATTGATAAAGGCTCTTTAGCAATTTTAAGTATTTTATTGATTTTATATTCTGGTAATTCCATTTCAACTGAAAGTTCTTCTGGAGTGGCTTCCCTTCCAAACCTTTGAAGAAGTTGGCGTCTTACTCGATTTAGTTTATTGATAGTTTCAATCATGTGAACTGGAATACGAATAGTGCGCGCTTGATCAGCAATCGATCTAGTAATTGCTTGACGAATCCACCAAGTAGCATAGGTTGAAAATTTATAACCTCTACGATATTCAAATTTATCTACTGCTTTCATTAACCCAACATTACCTTCTTGGATGAGATCGAGGAATTGTAGGCCACGATTTGCGTATTTTTTGGCGATTGAAATTACAAGTCTTAAATTTGCTTCAATCATTTGACTTTTGGCAACTTTGGCCTTTCTATCTCCTTTTCGAAGTCTTTTATTTATTTCTTTAAGCTCTGCAACTGTTAACTTCATTGCTTCTTCATGCTCTAAAAGGCTTTTCTGTGAATAATAAATTTCTTTTTCAGTTATTTCTAATGCTTTAAGGGTTGTCTTATCAAGATCAATAGATTTGAGCCAATCAAAATTCGTTTCATTTCCTGGAAAAGATGCATAAAAAAGCTCTGAGCTCATTCCTGCATCAAGGCAGACTTGACGAATAAGTTTTTCTTCTTTTTTCACCTTATCTACTCGACTTGAGACAAGCTCCATCATTGTGCTAACAAGTTTTGGCGCAAGTCTTAGTTCAGAAATACAACTAGAAAATTTTTGTCTAGCTTTAACAGTCTTATCATCAAGATAACCATTCTTTTCAAAAGATTTAACATAGCTATTATGTGATTTTTGTATTTTGTCAAAGCGCTCATATACCATTTCCTCATTAGGTCCAGTATATTCCAACTCATCAAAATCTTCTTCCTCATCCTCATCCATTTCTTCTGAAAGCTCATCAGTTTCCATTGCATCAAGCAGCGCTTGTTTTTCATCAAGTAGAGCCTGCTTTTCCTTAATAAGCACTTGTTTTTCTTCAAATTCCTCAGCATCACCTTGGTAACCAATAACAACATCAGTCATCTTACATTTGCCTTCTTCTAGTCTTGTGTAGGCTTTGAAGAAATAGTCAGAGATTTCAGGATAAAGTGAAATTGCTTGTAATATTTGATAAACGCCTGCTTCAATTTCTTTTGCAATACGAACCTCATCTTTTTGTTCTAGAAGTTCTACCACTCCCATTTCTCGCATGTACATCCTTACAGGATCAGTAGTTCTTCCAAATTCTGAATCGAGGGCAGCTAGAGCAGCCACTGCAACTTCTGCAGAGCTAGATTCTGCTTTTCCACCGGATTTCATTACTAACTCGTCAGCATCTGGGGCTTCATCAGCAACCAATATATCCATTTCTTCTAAGATTGTTACAATTGGCTCAACCTGTTCTGGCGTTAATAAGTCCTCTGGTAAGAGATCATTGATTTCTGAGTAAGTTAGATAACCTTGCTCTTTTCCAATTGTTATAAGGCTATTAAGGGCTTTTTTGTGAGCTTCAGTAGTTGTTTTCATAATTTGATTTTTTCAAAAACAGAGAGGAAATTATACCTAAAAGAGTAGGTCGTTTCTAGCATTAATTCAGCACTATAGAGGCGCAGGATTAGTTTGAATCTGCAAAAATTGTACTGATGGACTGTTCATCACTAATTCTACGAATAACGTCTGCAAGAGTTGTGGCAATTGACAATTGCCTAATTTTGCTGCATTTTTTTGCTTTATCAGTTAATGGAATAGTGTTCGTAATTACGAGTTCGTCCAGCTTAGAGTTTGATATATTTTCTATAGCACTTCCAGAAAGAACTGCATGAGTTGCATACGCAACAACTTTCTTTGCACCCTTTTCCTTTAATATTTCAGCAGCTTGACAGAGTGTTCCAGCGGTATCAACCATGTCATCAATCATAATGCAGGTCCTTCCTTCAACATCACCAATCACGTTCATGACTTTAACTAAGTTTGGTGCTGGTCGTCTCTTATCAATGATTGCAAGGTCTGCATCATTAATTCTTTTCGCTGCTGCTCTTGCTCTTGCTACTCCTCCAACATCTGGAGATACCACAACTACATCTTGATAGTTTTGATCCAAAACGTCTTTTACAAGAACAGGCTGTGCATATATATTATCAATTGGTATATTAAAGAAACCTTGGATCTGATCCGCATGTAAATCCATTGTCAATATGCGGTCAACACCTGACGTTTCAATTAATTGAGCAACAAGCTTTGCAGTTATCGGAACGCGAGTTAATCTAGATCGCCTATCTTGTCTAGAGTAGCCAAGATATGGAACGACAGCTGTGATTTTTCCTGCAGAAGAGCGCCTTAAAGCATCAACCATAATTAATAACTCCATTAAAGTTTCAGCTGATGAAGGTCCACAGGTTGGTTGGATAACAAAAACATCACAACCACGAACGTTATCAAGAATTTCAACTTGAGCTTCACCATCACTAAATTGGCCAACAAAGGCCTTACTTTGGCTGATGTTAAGATTTGTAATAATTTCGGATGAGAGATCAGGGTTTGCGTTTCCGCTAAAGATCTTTATTCTTTCTAGAGACATCCAATTAGGTTTTTATTGATGTAGTGTGCAATTATACAAACAAATTACGTAGCTAAGCACATTAGTTTTGTAATAGAATCTAGATTTATAGTACTTCATCTATTGATGATGAAATATCTTCAGGTTCAGTAGTAGAACTAAAGCGCTTAAAAGGCACACCATCACGATTAATTAGAAATTTAGTGAAATTCCACTTAACGTTATTAGTTAATGTTCCCTTTAGCTCACTTTTTAAATATTTGAATAGGGGGTGTGCATTTTTGCCATTAACATCAACTTTTGTTGACATAGGAAATGTAACATCATAATTTAAGTTACAAAAGTCGTTAATTTCTTCTGAAGTTCCAGGTTCTTGTTTACCAAATTGATTGCAAGGAAAGCCAATTATTACCAGCCCTTTTTCCTTATACTCTTTGTAGAGTTTTTCGAGCCCAGTATAATGATAGGTTAACCCACAGAAGCTTGCGGTATTGACAACTAGAATCGCTTTACCTTTGAACTTACTCAAGGAGACTTCTTCTCCATCAAGTTGGCTAAAGTTAAATTGATAAATATTTTCACTCATAAACTTCAATTCCTATCATTGATTTAAAAAATATGGCTGGGATGGCAGGGATCGAACCTGCGAATGACGGGATCAAAACCCGTTGCCTTACCACTTGGCGACATCCCAATTACATAATGGTGATTTATCAATCGCTTTTGCGATAAAACCAAGCCATTTTATTGGTAACTCTTTCTTTGCGATTATTGCATCTTCTTCTTTTTCAAATGCTACAAAAACACATGACCCACTCCCTGTCATTCTAGCCTTATCAATATGCTTTTCAGTTGAGTTTAGATGAATTAAAGCATCTTCTATCTCCCCTTCTAAGTCAATTGCAGCTCCCAAACAGTCGTTGTGTGGATTTGAGACAAGTGAAAAGTCTGACATTTTCCTTTGAACTGGAGATATTGTCAATGCCTTATGGGCGAAAATTTCAAGAGTTGATATATGTTTATTAATAGAGACAACCAAGTAAAAGTATTTTGGAAGGAGCATTGGAGAAAGTATTTCACCTATTCCTTCACCCCATGAGCTATGACCATTAATAAACATAGGTATATCTGCCCCAAGATTTAGGCCGATATCCATCAGGTCTTCTTTAGATAAATTAAGGCTCCAGAGTTCATTTAGAGCAATTAAAACAGTCGCAGCATTTGAACTACCCCCTCCAAGACCCCCACCCATTGGTATTTTTTTAACTATACTAATATCTGCTCCATCTTTTGATCCAGTCATTTTTTTAAGTATAGTGGCGCTACGTATAATTAAATCTTGATCTTTTGGAATATGTTCATTGCCACTAATTCGATTAATTACTCCATCATTTCTATAATCAATATTTATCTCATCACAGTAATCTAAAAGCTGAAAAATGGTTTGGAGGTTATGATAACCATCAGCTCTTTTTGAGGTTACATGTAAAAATAAATTAATTTTAGCGGGGGATAAGTAAGTCAATTTAAGCTTTAATAAAGTGCTCTCTGTAGTGCTTTAATTCATCAATAGAGTCATAAACATCTGATAAAGCTAAATGCCTGGATTTTTTATATGAGGAAGAAATAATGCCTGGCTTCCATCGAACGGCTAGTTCTTTTAATGTGGAAACGTCAATATGGCGATAGTGAAAAAACTTTTCTAACTTTGGCATATAGTTGTATAGGAACCTTCTATCCTGACAAATTGAGTTGCCACACATTGGTGATGCCCCTTGATCAACATATTTAATAAGGAAATCTAGGGTCTTAGATTCTGCTTCAGTAGAAGAAACTTTACTTTCTAGCACTCTTTTTACAAGTCCAGATCGATTGTGTTGATTTGTATTCCATTCATCCATTCCATCAAGTACATCAATGTTTTGATGAATAGCCAAGGAGGGCCCTTCTTCTATTACATTTAGATTTGCATCAGTAACTACTGTGGCTATCTCAATAATGACATCACTTTCAGGAATTAATCCTGTCATTTCAAGGTCTATCCAGATAAGATTAGTTTTTTTATTCATATTTAATTTAATTATTGCTAGCAAAAATGTATTCTTCAAGTTTTTCTTTTGCGCTTCCATCTGATAATATTTGGTTCGCTTTTTCAATTCCTGAGTTTAGCGAGTCTTCGAGACCACTTACAAAAATAGCGGCTCCAGCATTGAAAGCTATGATATTTTTTGCAGTACCATCTTGCCCAGAAAAGGCTTCGTAAATTAGAGATAGTGACTCATCAGCATTTTCTGCTTTAATGTCATTAAGATTTCCTAACTTTAATCCAAAGTCATCTGGATGAACAGTATAGGTTGATACTTTATCATTATGTAATTCGGCTACAAAGGTTTTATCGGCTATAGAAAATTCATCAAGTCCATCTGCAGAATGAACCACCATAACATGTCTAGATTTAAGGCTTTTTAGGACGTTAGCGATTGGCTCAACTAGACTTCTATCGTAAACTCCAATAACTTGATTAGGGGCCTTAGCTGGATTAGTAAGGGGGCCTAAAACATTAAATATAGTTCTAACTGCTAACTCTTTTCGTGGGCCAATTGCATGTTTCATTGCGCTATGATGTGCCGGCGCGAACATAAATCCAACACCTATTTTTTCAATACATTTACTAATGACTTCGGGACTTAAGTTAAGATTTATTCCCGCTGCTTCTAGAACGTCTGCACTTCCAGATTTTGATGAAATGGATCGATTACCATGCTTTGCAACCTTGCCACCTGCAGCAGCAACAACAAAAGCAGATGCAGTTGATATATTAAATAAACCCAGGCCATCTCCACCAGTTCCGCAAGTATCAACAAGATATTCAGTGCTACTTAATTCAACTGAAGTTGCTAGTGAGCGCATTACCTTTGCGCTGGCAGTGATCTCTTCAATTGTTTCACCTTTCATAGATAGACCAACTAAAAAAGCACCAATCTGTGCATCCGTTGTTTGACCAGTCATAATACTATTCATTACATCAAGCATTTCACTTTCATTTAGATCTTTTTTTGAAATAACAGCTTTGATGGCTTGATTTATATTCATGTTTAGCTTTGGCTCATTAGATGTTCAATATCATCTACATTTTTAATAGCTGCTTCAGACAAGATATGATTTCCATCTATAGTAACTAGAACATCGTCTTCAATTCTGATTCCAATATTCCAATATTTTGAATCAATTTTATCATCCTTACGGATGTAGATTCCAGGCTCCACTGTTGTTACCATGCCCACTTTAAATTTTCGAAAAGAACTATCAATTTGTTTAGCACCAACATCGTGAACATCTAACCCTAACCAGTGGCCTGTGCCGTGCATATAGAATTCTCTTAAATTGCTGATATCATTCATTATCCCTAGCTTCATAAGTCCTCTTGCAATAATTTCACAAGCAATTTCATGTGGCTTATTGACATCCTCACCTGGCATAATAGAAGCGATAGCCTGTATCTGTGCATCTAAGACAATTTCATATATTTCTTTTTGGGCATTACTAAATTTTCCATTAACTGGAAAGGTTCTTGTAATATCAGATGCGTAACCAAGTATTTCACAGCCAGCATCTATAAGAAGAAGATCGCCATCATTTAATAATTTATTGTTTTCGTTATAATGAAGAATGCACGCGTTTTCTCCTCCTGCAACTATTGGAGGATAAGAGTGCTCTGAGTTTTCATTTTTAAATATGGAGTCAAATTCAGCTGCAATGTTGTACTCATAAAGTCCAGGCTGAGTTCTTACCATAGCCTTCATATGTGCTTTTGAAGCAAGATTTGCTGCAGTCTGCATATTTTTTACTTCAGTAGTATCTTTAATAAGTCTCATTTCTGACAAATATGGGTTTAAAGGTTGAATACTACTTTCAAAAATTAAAGCAATAGTTTTATTAAGGATATTAGTACTTGCTCTATTTTTCCAGCCATCAGAAGTTGGCTTATCAAAATATAAAGACGATTCTTTGTTTATGAGTATCTTAATTTCATCAGTAAAAGTTCCAATATCATAAGCATGGTCAACTAATAATGTTTCAGGCGCAAGATCAACCCCAAGTCTCACCCCATTCCATATTTCTTGAGTTTTATCTTTGGGCCTTAAAAAAATACTATAATTATTTTTAGAGAAAACTGCAATCGCATCAGGCTCTATAAAGCCAGTAAGATACCAAAAACTACTATCTGGTCGAAAGGGGAAGTTGACATCACTGTTTCTTTTTTGCTCACTATTTGTAGATACAATTACTACTGCATCATCTCCTAGTTTGCTTAACAACTCTTCTCTTCTTTTTTTATGTATCATTTTGTTATATGTTTTAATTCATTGATAAATAACCCAAGAAAGATACCATGAAAAAGATCCGACTTTATCAAAATACTGCACTATCTGTGGGCAATAGTATTGAATTAAGTAAAGATAATAGCCATCATCTTAACAAAGTTTTGCGTTTTCCAGATGGTAAAAATATCACTATATTTAATGGTGATGGTTTTGATTACAACGCAACAGTTCAAAGGTTAGAAAAAATAACCAACCTTAGTATTGTTTCAAAGTTAAAAAATGATTCTGAGTCCAAGCTAAATTTAACACTAGCTCAGGGAATTGCTAAAGGTGAAAAAATGGATTTTTTAATCCAAAAAGCCGTAGAATTAGGTGTATCAAGTATTATTCCAATGCAACTAGAGCGGTGCGTAGTTAGACTAAAAGGTGATCGAGCTCAAAAAAAAATAGAGCATTGGCAAAAGATAGCAAACCATGCATGTGAGCAATCAGGACGAGCCGTAATTGTAAATATCTGTCCACCTACTTTACTCAGTGACTTGCTTAGTGATCAAAATCATAATGGCTTTGTTTTGCACCATCGTGCAAATTTAAGCCTTACTCAAATGCCTGAGTATTCAAGTGCAACAATCCTCATTGGACCGGAAGGAGGATTAACTGATCAAGAGGTTGTTGATTCAACGGACGCTGGATTTAAGTCACTGTTATTAGGTAAACGAGTTTTAAGGACCGAAACTGCATCACTAGTTGCAATTGCTAATATGCAGCTTTTATGGGGTAGCTGATAATATTTTTTTAAGATTCCCTTGTTTAATCAATATCACCAAGGTCATTGCTGAGCTCTCTAGCTCGGTCATAAGCAGCTCTTGTAGCTGCTGCAACTATGCCTTCGAAGTTTTGATCTTGAAAGCTTTCAATAGCTGCTTGAGTAGTTCCATTAGGAGAAGTAACTTCTGACCTAAGTGTTTTTGGGTCTTTACCACTCTTGGTTGCCATTAAGCTCGCACCTAAACTGGTTTGAATGCTCAAAGAGTTTGCTGTTTTTTCATCCAAACCAAGGGCGATGGCTGCTTGCGTAATTGACTGCATTAATAGAAAAAAATATGCAGGACCACTTCCAGATATGGCGGTAATTGCGTCTATTAGTTTCTCTTCGTCTACCCAAAAACATTCGCCTACAGAAGACAAGATAGAGGTTACTAATTCTTTTTGTTGGCTATTAACTAACTCATTTGCAAAAAGCCCTGTAACGCCACTTTGAAAAAGTGCAGGAGTATTAGGCATTGTTCTTACGAGGGCAAAATTACCGCCCAACCAGCGATTAATATCATTACCTCTAATTCCAGCTACGATAGAGACAAAAAGGTGGTTTGGCTTAACGTTATTTTTTAATTCAAGGCAAACCATCGACAGTACTTGAGGCTTCACTGCAAAAATAACAATATCACTATTGTCTAGTAAAGAGACATTATCAGAGTATGTTGTGATATTAAGTTCAGATTGACGCTTAATAAGAAGCTCATCATTAGAGTCACTTACATTTATATTTTTAGCATCAAAGCCATCACTGAGGAGGCCTTTAATAAGCGCATAAGCCATATTTCCGGCTCCAATAAATCCAATGACTGTTTTGTTTTCCATATAAAATATATTAGTTATAAATGCTTAACTCAATTCTACCAAACTTGCAATAAATAAAGAACATTAATGAAAAAATTTCAGCCAAAACTAATATTGATCGATGTTGATGGAACTCTAGTAGACAGTGTCCCTGACCTTGCTTACTGTGTTGACGAGATGATGATTCAGCTTGGTATGCCACCAAGAGGAGAGTCAAGTGTTAGGCATTGGGTTGGAAATGGTGTTCCCAGGTTAGTAGAGCGAGCTCTGACTGGAGATCTCGATCTCAAGCCAAGCCAAGAAGTATTTGACACTGCGTATCCAATTTTCTTAAACCTGTATGCTAACAATTCAGCAGTAAGGTCGAGCTTATATGATGGAGTCAAGGAAGGATTAGATTATTTACAATCTAAGAACTACCTTTTAGGCTGCGTAACGAATAAAGCAGAGCAGTTTACTCATCCATTACTAAAATCATTAAATATCTATGACTACTTCAAAATAGTCATTTCTGGTGACACTCTGGAAAAGAGAAAACCAGACCCTTTGCCCCTCCTTCATGGCGCTAAATTTTTTAATATAGATCCAAAAGAATGCCTTATGTTGGGAGACTCTGTAAGCGATGTTAAGGCTGCAAGAGCAGCTGGATTTGATATAATTTGTATGTCATATGGCTACAATCATGGGAATAATATAATAGATGAAAATCCTGATTATGTAATCGACTCTATGACCCAGTTACGAGAGTGCCTTTAATGAATATTGATAGTAATCATATCTGGCATCCTTATGCTACGATACCAAATAAAGTGCCTACTTATCTAGTTGATACTGCAGATGGAGTTTATCTAAACTTTAAAAATGGAGCTCGTGTTATCGATGGTATGAGCTCTTGGTGGTCAATGATTCATGGCTACAATAATCCTTTTATAAATAGGGCAATGAAGGCTCAGATAGATGCTGTATCGCATGTAATGTTTGGTGGGCTTACTCACCAACCTGCGATTGATTTATGTGAAAAACTAATAAAAATAACCCCTCAAGGGCTTGATAAAGTTTTTTTTGCCGACTCTGGCTCTGTTTCTGTAGAAGTTTCTCTGAAGATGGCTTTGCAGTATTGGCAAAATAAAGGCAAAAAAGAAAAGTCACATTTTATTACTCCTAGAGGTGGTTACCACGGTGATACATTTGGAGCTATGAGTGTTTGTGATCCAAATAATGGTATGCATCATTTATTTAGTGGTGTGCTTCCAAAACATTACTTTGTCACTCAGCCCAAATCAGGTAGAAGTGATGAAGCTCTTTTAGATTTAGAGTCAAGGCTTAAAAAAAGTCATAATAATATTGCAGCAATTATTCTTGAACCTATTGTTCAAGGGGCTGGTGGAATGAACATTTATGATGCTGATTATCTCAAAGGCGTTAGATCTCTATGTGATACTTATGAAGTATTATTGATCGTGGACGAAATAGCGACAGGTTTTGGCCGAACAGGTGAACTCTTTGGTTGCAATCATGCAGATATTTCTCCTGATATTCTATGCATAGGAAAGGCTTTAACGGGAGGCTATATGACTATGGCAGCTGCAATAACTACCGAAAAAGTCTCAAGTACAGTGGGAGTGTTGATGCATGGACCTACTTTTATGGCAAATCCTTTATCTTGTTCAGCGGCGAATGCTAGTATTGATTTACTTCTAAGTAGTAACTGGAAAAAAAGAATCGCAGAGATTCAAAACGTTCTTTCAGCTCAATTACTTACTTTAAAAAAACATAAGTCTGTATTTGACGTTAGAGTAATTGGCGCAATAGGTGTTGTAGAGTTTAAAGAGCCTCTTGATATGAAAAGAACTCAGGAGCAGTTAATTGACTGTGGAATTTGGCTTAGACCTTATGGAAAATTACTCTATACGATGCCACCTTTCATAATAACCGATCAAGAGTTACTAAAAATTACTGATGCAATGAAAGGTGTGGCTGAAAATCTTTAGGAATTTTGTTTATTGGCTATTCAATCGGATCAATATCAATAAACCAGCGAACTGATGAGCTTACTTTGATTGTTTCAATATGCTTATAAAACGTTTTAATTAATCTATGTAGCTGACTTCTATCTTTAGATTGTAAATATAAATTGAAGTAGTAATAGTTTGACTTCTTCTCAATTACCCCAGGAACAGGCCCCCAAATTTCAATTGGCTCTATATCAATATTACTAATTAATTGAGCCACTTCAGTTAAAAATTTTTCAGCTTCATTTTTGTTTTTAGCATTTGCGCAAATTAATGCTTGATGAGCATATGGTGGAAGTTGCGCTTCCTCTCGTTCCAGTAATAAGGTTTTTGCATACTCAATATATTGTGAATCTCTTACAAACTTAAAAATAGGATGATGGGGATAGCGAGTTTGGATATTAACTTCCCCTCTATACTCGCTTCTTCCACACCTACCTGAAACTTGAATAAGTAATTGTGCTAGTTGCTCTGTCGCCCGATAGTCTAGTGACATGAGCCCAACATCTACATCTAAAATACCAACAAATGCTAAATTAGAGAAGTCATGACCCTTTGCTAGCATTTGAGTGCCAACGATAATACAAGGTGCCCCAGAGTTTATTTTCTCTAAGTGCGTTGTAAATGCTTTTTTCTTGCGTGTTGTATCTCTATCAATCCTAATTACATCAGAGTTAGGAAAATACGACTCAAGATTTTCTTCTAACCTTTCTGTTCCATAACCTAGTATCTTAAGGTTTTGGCTATTGCAAGTGGGACAAGAGGATTCTGGTGTCTTTTCAAGACCACAATGATGACATTTGAGTCGATTAATATTACGATGATAAACAAGCTTTGAATCACAATTGGTGCACTCAGATTGCCAGTCACATTCAGTGCAATAATAAATTGGCGCATAGCCCCGACGATTAATAAAGAGCATGACCTGTTTATCTTCTTCTAAGTATTTTTTTATTTTAGAAACTAGAGGTATTGATAGAGCTTCTGAAGGCTGGCTCCTCATATCAATCAAGTTAACAATTGGCATAATCGCTTCACCAGGACGAGTATTTAAAGTAAGGCGTGTTAGTTTTTTGTCTGCAACATTTTTTAAGGTCTCAAGTGAAGGTGTTGCAGTTCCTAAAATCAGAGGAATATTTGCAAATTTGGCGCGCATAAAGCTAAGATCTCGAGCAGAATAGCGGAAGCTTGATTGCTGTTTAAAGGAGCCATCATGCTCCTCATCGACTATAACTAATCCGAGTTTAGGGATTGGGGTGAAGATAGCAGAACGAGTTCCTAAAATAACTTTTGCTTCACCACTTTTAGCCAATAGATAGGCATCTTGTTTTTGAGTTTCATTTAGTTGGGAGTGCACAGCAACAACTCTTTCTTTTATTCTTTCTTCAAAGCGCGCAATCATTTGAGGCGTTAATCCAATTTCAGGAACTAGAACAAGAACCTGCTTTCCATCCTTTAGTAGTTTTTCAGTAAGATTGAGATAAACTTCAGTTTTTCCACTTCCTGTGACTCCTTGAAGGAGAAATCCATGAAAGCTATCTTCATATTTAAGAACTTCATTAACTGCACTTTGCTGTTCAGGTGTTGGCTTAAAAATACTTGGTGAAGCTGCATTATTTATTTCAGTTGGTTTCTTAATAATTGCAGGCTTTCCTATTCTCAGATTTTTTGGAAGTGCATTGGTAAGAACTTCACCAATTGGATGATGGTAATAGTTGGCTGACCAGAATAAAAAATCAAGAATTTCTTTGGATAATAATACTTCAGTATCAATTACTTCTTCGACAGCCCGCAGCTTATCAAATTCACTTTTATCTTTTAGAGAAAGGACAATACCTATAACTTTTTTTGGCCCAAATGGAACTTTGACCCTGGCTCCTATATTAACCTTTTGGTTACAAATGTAATCAAATGTGTTGTGTAAGGGTACTGGAATGGCAACTTCTATGATTTGACTCAAAGTAAAATGTTTTAGGGATAAAATAAGTATTTTATCAACATAAATTAGCCATGGTAGTTATTCAAAACATCATTAATGATATAAATATAGATGAAGACAAGCTAGGGCTGGTTTGTCAAAAATTTATGAGCGAAACGGGGATTAAAGAAAGTGAGTTACTAATTCGCATAGTTTCTCCTATTGAGATTCAAGTTCTCAATAAAGAGTACCGAGATAAAAATCAAGTTACTAATGTGCTATCTTTTCAAAGTGATATTCCTGAGGAAATTGGAGAACCAATATTAGGGGATGTTGTTATTTGTGCTGACGTCGTTAGAGAAGAGGCGCTAGTTGGAGATAAAACATTTTCAGATCATTTGACCCATATGGCTATACATGGCATTCTTCACTTGGTAGGCCATGACCATGCAGATCTTGACTCTGCGAATAAAATGGAGTCAATTGAAATTGATTTTCTAAAGACTCTAGGGATTAGTAACCCATACCATTAGGAAAAACTAAGTATTAATTAGAAGTTCTGCGAGCTTTTTGATGCTTTCTTCTTGCTGATTACTTTTTCTATAGATAACCCCAATATCTCGTTTTGCTTTGGTTGAATTCATATCAATGGATATATTGGGATAATGATTAAGTATGCCAAAATCGATCGCCATTTTGGGTAGAAAACTCACGCCAATATCAGTATCTACCATAGCAACAAGTGTTGAAATGCTGGTACAAGAAAAGCCAGATATATGTTGACTTGAAATTTTATTATTTTGTAATATATGTGACCTCAAGCAGTGACCTTGCTCGAGCATTAGCAGTGACCCATTATCAATCACTTTAGATTTGCGTTTTTTATGTTGAATAAAATAAATCGGGTCCGAAAAGACTTGAAAACTTTCAATAAAGTTGGGCAACTCATATGGAAAAGCAAATATGGCAAAGTCAATCTTAGCTTGCTCTAGTTGTTTAAGTAAATTTTCACTTGTATCTTCCTTAAAAGAAACTTTAAGTTTTGGATAAAGCTTGTTTAACTTTGATAAGAAATTTGGCAGAATATAGGTAGAAATAGTAGGAATTACGCCTATGGTAACTTCAGAATCAAAAAAATCTAACTTTGAAGTGCTTAGTAAAACATTAATCTCAGCCATCACTAATAAGGCCTGTTTAACAACTCGATTTCCAGTAGCTGTAAAGTGAACATTCTTGTTATCTCTCTCAACAAGCAGAACTCCTAAGTCGCTTTCAAGTTTTGATATTCCTGCACTAAATGTGGAGGCGCTAACAAAGCAATCTTTTGCAGCTTTAGAAAAGTGATTAGTATTTTTTAGTGCAACTAAATACTGTAAGTTTTTTAGTGAGGGGGTCATTTTATATTCGTTTTTTTAGGATATTATATACAGTTTTATTCGATTTATTTATATATAAAGGACTGGTATGATGACAACTCGTTTAACCAATCGGAGAAAGTTATGTCATTAAGCGGAAGTAAAACAGAACAAAGTTTAAAGGATGCATTTGCTGGTGAGTCTCAAGCAAATAGACGGTATTTATATTTTGCAAACCAATGTGATATTCTTGGTGAGCCAGATATGGCTACGTTATTTAGATCTACTGCCGAAGGTGAAACTGGCCATGCACATGGTCATATGGAACATCTTATTGAAGGTGGTGTTGGTGATCCAGGTACAGATATGCCTGCTAAGGAAGTAAAAGAGATGCTTCAAAGTGCTGTTCATGGAGAAACTCATGAATACACTGATATGTATCCAGGTATGGCAAAAACAGCAAGAGAAGAAGGTTTTGATGAAATTGCTGAATGGTTTGAGACTTTAGCTAAAGCTGAACGTTCTCATGCAAACCGTTACCAAAAAGCACTAGATAGCTTATAAAAACTTCGTTGCCATAGGCTTTGCTTATGGCAACAAATCCTAGGTATATATGTCTAAATTTAAAGAAGGTAATTTGGAGGCACCAACTCGTCATCCTCTAAATTGGCAAGATGAAGATTTTTATAATGAAGAGTCTCTAAATACAGAACTAGAAAGAGTATTTGATATCTGCCATGGTTGCAGACGATGTGTGAGCCTTTGCAAGTCTTTTCCAACACTCTTTGATTTGATTGATGAATCTCAAACATTTGAGGTTGATGGTGTTGATAAAGCAGACTATAAGAAAGTGGTAGACCAATGCTACTTGTGTGATCTATGTTTCGTCGCAAAATGTCCTTATGTCCCGCCACATGACTTCAATGTTGATTTCCCACATTTAATGCTTCGCGCAAAAGCAATTCAATTTAAAAAGGGCGAAACAAAACTCTCTCATAAGATCTTAACGTCACCACAAAAAGTTGGTTCTATTGCATCTTTGCCAGTTATCTCGCCAATTGTTAATTGGTCTAATAGCAATAAAGTAATGAGAAAAGTTACTGAAAAAGTTTTAGGTGTTCATGTTGATGCTGTTGTTCCAAAATATCACACTAAAAAACTTTCTAAAATTTTCGTAGAAGATAATTCTGTAAGCAAATTCAAGGTAGCAATATTTGGAACTTGTTATGGTGAATATAATGATCCTCAAACTGTTATTGATTTAGTAGATGTACTCAGGCATAACAACGTAGAGGTTAAGTTAATTAAAAAAACTCAGTGTTGTGGTATGCCCAAGTTAGAACTTGGAGATCTGGAGGCTGTTGTTAAGTACGCGAGTGAAAATATAACTCCACTTATGAAGTTAGTTAATGATGGTTATAAATTAATTGCACCAATACCTTCATGTGTCTTAATGTTTAAAAATGAATTGCCAATGATAATTTCTGAAAATGAAGATATTATGGCAATATCTAAAGCATTTTATGACCCCTTTGAATATCTATCTTTTTTAAAAGAAAGTAACCAGTTTGATATTAATTTCAAGCCAATTAATAAAGAAGTGCTTTATCAAATTGCTTGTCATCAACGAGTCCAAAATATTGGTACACATACTAAAAGAATTTTGGGCTTAATTCCAGAGCTAGATGTAAATATTGCAGAAAGATGTTCTGGGCATGATGGTACATATGGAGTCAGAAAAGAAACGCATACTTACTCTGTCCAAATTGGAATGCCAGTTGCTAAAAAAATAACTGATACAACTGATTTGGTTGTTAGTGATTGCGTTATGGCTGGAAACCATGTTGCACATATTGCTACACAAGATATTGAATCCATTCATCCAATCAGCTTGGTGAAAATGGCTTATGATTTATAACAAAAATGAGGTCAATTAAATGCTAACAAGAAAAGACTTATTATCTCTTGAAGAATACGCAGAAAATCGTTCAGCTATTCGTTCAGATACTATTCAAATAAAAAAGCTCCGAGAAGTTAATCTTGGAGAGCATCTAAGGATGTTATTTGAAAACAAGAAAACAGTTCAGTTTCAGATTCAAGAGATGCTTCGTATAGAGAAAATTTTTGAAGCTGATGGTATTCAAGAAGAGTTGGATGTATATAACTCACTTGTGCCTGAAGGATCAAACTTGAAGGCCACTATGATGATTGAGTATACTAATGTTGTAGAGCGTGCGGTTGCATTATCTAAACTAATAGGTGTTGAAAGAAGTGTCTATTTTCAAGTTGGTAATCATGACAAAGTGTTTGCTATTTGTAATGAAGATATGGATAGAGAGACAGATGTTAAAACCTCAGCTGTTCACTTCATGCGTTTTGAATTTGATCAAAGTATGGTTGTTGATTTTGGCTCAGCAGTGCCAGTTAAGGTTGGTGTCTCCCACCCACATTATAATTATGAAATTACTTTGACTTCGGAAGTGCAAGATGCTCTAAAGAAGGACTTTAACAGCAACTAATTGAGGCAATAGAGCTTAAACTTCAGTAATTTCACCGAGAGTTTCCATGGCTCGTAAAGAGCCATCTACATAGTACATTTTTAATTTATCTCTTTCCCATGGTGGAATGTTTGACTCTTGCAGTACTTTTTTAAGAGATTGTGAGTGGTTTTTTCCTTTAAGTTTGACGCGTTGCCCTTCTTGACGAAACCGTATTTCAAAATTAGGAATATTTTTTAAGGATTCGTAATAAGGACACGGCAAGTTTGATAATTCAACAGACTCGTCAAAAAAATACAACTCACCATTGTATCGTCTAACTTCATAGTGATGCCATCTCAAGATTAGATTTGCATCAGTTTTTGCACTCAATGAAGAGATTAGCTCATTTAGAACTTTATTGGAAGGCAATAGAAAACCTAGATTAGAAATAAAATAACGCAGCACATTGGCAACTCTTCGTTTTGGCAATTGAATTAATGGGCTAACTTGAATCTTGTTATTTATCAATAATTCAAAATTTACAATATCAAGTTCAGCCAGGTCTTGCAAAAGCTTGAGTGCTTCTGCTTGATGCGAAGCGCTCCTTGATATATTTTTAATAAGCCCGTTAAACGAACTTGAAAGCTTTGGTAGAAATTCAATTCGTAATAGGTTTCTTTTGAAATTAGTGTCTAGGTTGCTATCGTCTTCTACCCATTTCAAATGGTTTTTTAAAGCATAGTCTATAATTTTTTGTTTTGAAATATTCAGAAGTGGGCGATAAAGATCCGAGCCATCAATATTTTTTATTTTTGGCATTGAAGCAAGTCCTGCAACTCCACTTCCCCTAAATAATTGAAGTAAAAATGTTTCAGCTTGATCTTCTTGATGATGTGCAGTGCAAAGAGTCTCACCTACCCTTAATTCAGATGTTAGTGAAATATAGCGTTTTTTACGGGCATTTTCTTCGATATTAGACGAACTTTTAATATCTATATCTATATCTTTATACTCAATTTTATCTGCCTTACATAAGGCTGCGCAGAAAGCACGCCACTCTTGACTAAATTTAGAAAGGTTGTGATTTATATGGACAGCTCGAACATTGCCAGGATAATGTTTGTTCAAAAAGTGCAGAAGAACAACAGAGTCAATACCACCACTTAAGGCAACGACAATTTTCTTGCCAACTAAGTATTCGTCTTTATTCGCTAAATCTTCCAAAGCCTAGTAGTTTTTCATGTCTATTCTCAATAAGTTTGTTAATAGGCAAGTCAATTAGATTAGTGAGCTCTTTAATCAGGGCATTTTTAAGAAATGCACAAGCTTTTTCAGGGTCTCTATGAATTCCACCCAGAGGCTCTGGTATGACTTTTTCAATTAGCTTATGTTTTTTTAAATGTTTACTCGTTAGTTTCAGTGACTCTGCAGCAATTGGCGCTTTAGAGGCATCTTTATAAAGTATTGAGGCACAACCTTCTGGAGAAATAACAGAATAAATACTGTATTCAAACATCATCATCGTATCACAAAGCCCAATTGCTAGTGCGCCTCCAGAGCCGCCTTCACCGATGACGACAGATAAGATTGGTGTCTTTAAGGTGGACATTTCGAATAAGTTTCTCGCAATTGCTTCACTTTGACCACGCTCTTCAGCTCCAATTCCAGGATAGGCCCCAGGGGTATCTATAAAAGTAATTATTGGTAGTGAGAATTTTTCAGCCATTTTCATTAGTCTAAGGGCTTTACGGTATCCCTCGGGCCTTGTCATACCAAAGTTATGAAAAATCTTTTCTTTTGTTGAGCGACCTTTTTGCTGACCAATGAACATAAATGTGAGGCCATCAATTTTTGCAATTCCACCAATCAATGAATGATCATTTGCGTAGGCTCGATCCCCACAAAGCTCAGTGAACTCATCAAAGATTTTATCAATATAGTCCAAAGTGTAAAGTCTTTGGGGGTGCCTTGCTAGCTGAGAGATCTGCCAATCTGTCAGTGATGAAAAAATTTTCTTTGTTAAAAGCTCACTTTTTGCTTTAAGTGACTCCATCTCATTAGCAATATCAGCATCATCTTTAATGCTTTCTAGGGCGTCAATTTTTTCTTCAAGCTCCGCTATTGGCTGTTCAAAATCAAGATAATTTAAGTTCATTTAATACGCTTAATGGTCGTGCAAAATTTAATGATAATTATAGCAGATGCAATGTTTATAATCTTGCAATGGATTTACTTACCCTTCTTTCCCTAATGTTTGCTACATTTGTTTATGCAATTTCGCCGGGTCCTGGCCTATTTGCAGTGCTGGCTATTTCTACGAGATATGGCCCTATCCCTGCTATGTGGGTTTCAATTGGACATACTATTGGCGATATCATTTATGTTGCCCTGGCAATGCTAGCACTCAACGCTATTGCAGGTCTAATTAGTGATAGCATGCTTTACGTTAAAATTTTAGGCGCCTCATATTTGATCTATATTGGCTTCCAGCAATACAGGTCAAGAGGCATTAGTTTCGAGCAAGCTACTAAAAAAAGTTCAACGCTCAAGCTCTTATTAGCAGGATTTGTTGTCGGAGTTACCAACCCTAAAACCATTATTTTTTATTTATCTTTTCTTCCAATTTTTATAGATTTAAATAATTTGACGATTGCAACTGAAATTAAAGTAATAACAGTTATTGGTATTACAGTATTCTTCGTTCTCACTCTAGCTAACATCCTGGGGCTTCGACTAAGAAAGCATATTGAAAATCCAGTGATTATTAAACGTGTCAATGAGATTACTGGCATTACCATGATTTTGGTTGGATGTTTTGTGGCTCTTTACTAATACTACTTAGGAAAATAATGTTTCAATCTGAAAAAAATATGACATTTATAATGATTCTTGTCCCATTTGTATGGGCATTATCAGGCATTTCAGCAAAATATCTTTCCTTTTATATTGGTGAAGATGAGATAGTAGTCTATAGATTTTTCTTATCTGTTCTTTCAACTATACCACTTCTCATATGGATGAAAATCCCTATAAAAATTAGTATATTTAATCTTGTATTATCACTCGTTATTGCAATCTTTATGATCAGTAATTACAGATTTTATTTTATGGGAATGCAAAGGGGCGCTGCTGGATTAGGGGCAGCCTTAGTTACTGTTTTGATTCCAATATTTGTCTATGTCTTTATGATTTTTTCAAAGAAATCTAAGCCTTTATTTAAGGACTGGATAGCATTACTATTTGGTGCAATTGGGGTTCTCCTGATGATGAATTTTGATCAATCTAACCTGGCATTATTAATTAGTGGAGGAAACCTCTATTTTGTTTTAGCAGCTTTAGCTTATGCAGCCGTAACTATTATTGGAGCATATATGAAGAATATGCATGTATTAGCTTTTAATTTTTATATTAGTTTATTTGGCTTTCTTATCGATTGGACTTATTCATATGATACAAGTCTTCTTATATCATTAATGGATATGGACTATATTTTCTGGATTAATATTTTATTTGTTTCGGTAATAGCTGGAACTGCAATCACCGCAGTTTACTACACTGGTATAAGAGTTATAGGGTCTAAAAAAACCTCGGTTTTTAGTTTATTGTCACCATTTTTTGCAATTGCCTTTGGAGCAATTTTTTTTCAAGAAGCACTAAACTTAAAAAATATTATAGGAATTATTATGGCTGTATCTGCCTTATTTGTTTTAATTGATTTGAAGCTGAAAGCTTTCTTACCCTCTAGATAGCTTATTATGGAAATAAATATTTTTTTAGTCCTTGGCTTTACTCTATTTGTTTTTGCAGTAACCCCTGGTCCGGGAACTCTAGCACTACTTTCTATTTCTACTTCGAGAGGTCTAGCCTCAGCAATATTTTTTTCAGTTGGAATGACGCTTGGTGATTTGACATATTTAACTATTGTCATTTTTTCTTTAAATGCTCTAGCCGACTTGATTACACCTATTACAAACGCGGTCCAGTATTTCGGAGCCTGTTATTTATTTTATTTGGGTTATTCTCAATGGACAGCTGGAAAATTCAGTATGGATAATGAAGTTTCAGCCCAATCCCATTTGAAAGAATTACTGGCTGGTTTCCTCTTAGCTGGAACTAATCCAAAGGTAATGATTTTCTATTTATCAGTCCTTCCTTCTCTGATTGATCTCAATCAAGTAAGTTTAACTTATGGATTAAAAATCGTAGTCACTGTTGCCATTTCACTGTTGTTTGGTTTGGTATTTATTGGTGTTCTAGGAAAAAAATTAAGGCAACTAATAAGTAGTCAAAAAATTGCCTTGAGGGTGAATAGGATTTTTGGAGTAATAATGATTGGTGTTGGTTTTAGCCTTTTTTATTTCTAACTATTTTTTACTCAGTGGCTGTGTCAATATCACGAGTCAATAAATCCTTCATAATTGAACTGCGCATGTCATCTGTATAATCAAACCAGTCAAATATTTCATTCATATGACGATTGCAACCAATACAAAACTTATTTTCATTGTATTTACAAATACTCACACATGGGCTTTTCATTTGCCTTAATCTGCTTTGTTCATTCATTAGATATTTTTGTATTTCAATATTAATTTGAAAGGCATTTTAATCGAGTTATTAATTTATGAGCGAAGTTTTTCATTGCTATCGTCATAAGCTGCACTCATAGAGACATGACAATTACGATTACCTAGAGAGGTTTCAACAATAAGCTTAACTCCCTCCACGCAGAGGCTTGGCTCTAAGTAAGCAAAGGCGATACTGTGCCCTACTCTGAAGCCAAAAGCACCACTAGTAATAATTCCACTAAGCTTATCTGCATTAAAAACCGCTTCATTGCCGAAGCATTCAGCTGGAATATCATCATCAAATACGAGGTACGCTAACTTGGTTTTAATCCCATCAATCTCTCTTTGACGGATATTTTCACAGCCAATGAAATCACGACTTAAGTCAAGAAAACGATCCATTCCAGCTTCTAGAGCTGAAATTTCTTCAGTGAATTCTGCACCATAAGCCCTATACATTTTTTCTAAGCGCATGCTATTAAATGCCTGTCCTCCAAAATCTTTTATCCCATGGGGGCTTCCCATTTCCATTAAAGATTCATAGATAGAGATGATTTGCCAGCTTGGCATATGCAGCTCCCATCCAAGCTCACCAGCATAAGAAACTCTCATTGCAAAAACAGCCGCAGAATCTATTTTGAT
>Ga0308025_1000112_pt1 | contig 42694 bp, 39 predicted proteins | sample Neamet422_FD_201298 | JGI IMG/M metagenome (GOLD analysis project Ga0308025, IMG submission 201298) | Marine microbial communities from water near the shore, Antarctic Ocean - #422 | ecosystem: Environmental > Aquatic > Marine > Unclassified | place: Southern Ocean | collected 2014-10-03
ATCTCTGTGTGCTGGTCATTTTCACTACACTACAGATTATGCTGTAATTCATAAAAAAAATGCGCCTACGAATTATCTCGTGGACGCATGGATCAAAGAGCTATTAAAGATCTAACCTAGCCCGATTTAGCTAGATTAGGCTAGCCTAACAAGGGCAGTTGTGCCGCCGCCCTAGTGGATAACCACTGAGCACCCTCTTCGGTGATGACAATATTCTCTTCGTGAACCATCTGTTTCACCTTACCGTCACCATTTAGATAAGACATTCCTGGTTCTAAGGTCATTATCATGCCTACTTCTAAAACAGTTTCATCTGTTTCGGTATTAGATGGCCATTCAGTTAAATCAGAGCCTAAACCGTGCCCTAAGCGCCCTACGTCGTTACCTAATGCACCATTGGATTGCATAATAGGCCACATGGCACGGTATAAGTCACTGGTGGTATTACCAGGCTTGGCAGCAGCAAAGCCTGCATCCGTAGCAACATACACTGTTTCATAAGCGGCTTTGGTTTCTTGCGAACAATCACCAAAACACCAGTTGCGATCGAAATCGCAAAAGTATCCTTGCCACACAGTGCCTGTATCAATGATTAATACGTTGCCTTCTTCAATCACTCGGTCTGTTGGTCCCATAATGATATCGTCGTACCCGTCTGGGCCCGAAGATGACACTATAAAGGGTGAGTGATCCGCGCCTTGGCGTAATAGTTCCATTCTAAACTCAGCCACCACTTCCCGCTCTGTCATACCGTTACTAACAGCATCACTAGCAAAGTTAGGAAGTTGAGCAAAGGCCCTAGATGCCACACCACATACATGGGCAACACGGTTAATTTCTGCTGCTGATTTAATACTACGTAAGTGTAAGACTTCACGACTCACATCCACCAACTCAAAACCGCTAGATGTATACAAAGACTGTACTTGCTGCTGAGGCATACGTAAATGTGTTTCTCGGCCAAGGGTCATACCTAAACGGCCAAACCGCTTAGGTAATTCGGCCAAGGTTTGGCTCAACAAGCTTACCCCGTCATCTTCTGGAAAAGGTGACGGCCAAGTACGCACATCATCTACCCATGTAGAACTCATGCCTACAATACCTATGGTGGGAATAACTGCAATGGGCTTACCAATAGCCGGCAAAATCAAAAACCAAGGTCGCGTAGGGCTCTGCCAAAATTGCGTAAAATAGCCAGAGAAATACCGCACGTTGGTCTCGGTGGTAAGTAGCATCCCATCTAAATTAAGTTCACGCATCACCGCTTGTGCACGGGCCATACGCTGTTCAAACTCAACTAAAGAGAACTGTCTCTGTGGTGCGTCTGTTAATGTGTATTGAGTCATTGTATTAACCTCAGTTTACATAGACGTTTTTAAGCGCCAAAAACTAATTGCTGATAAAGTTCAGGATCAGTAGCACCCTCGGTGCCTAACACTAATACTGTGCTCTGTTCATTAAGCCCTAAAGCCGCTCTCCATTTTGGGTGTTGCGCACCAATGATACACGCAGCTAAACCTGCAACAGCAGATTCGCCAGCTTCAACACTTGGAGTATTTTGTTCCAAGGCCTGCATACATGGCGCCACAGAATCTTCACTTAAGGTAATAAAGTCATTTACGCCTTGATCTAATATTTGCCAAGCGATTTGAGAAACTTCACCACAAGCCAAGCCAGCCATTAACGTATCCAAGTCTCCTTCAACTACTTTTAGCTCGCCGGCCTTAGCACTTTCTTGTAAGCAGTTGGCAGCTTCTGGTTCTACAACCACAAACCGAGGACGCTGCTCTGCCCATAAGTCCCAAAAATAGCCACATACCGCCGCTGCCAAACCACCTACGCCAGCCTGTATAAACACATGAGTAGGTATTTCACCCTTAAGTTGCTCTACTATTTCCGACAACATCACCGTATAACCTAAGGCTACATTGGCTGGAATTTCTGTGTAGCCTTCGTAGCTAGTATCAGAAATAATCACGCGGCCATGGTGTGCTGCATCCGCAGCTGCTTGTCGTACAGATTCGTCGTAATTACCTGTAATACGAATCACCTGAGCAGCATAGGCTTCCATCGCTTGTTGGCGGCCAGCGGAAACATCGCGATGTATATAAATAATACATTGGCAACCAAACATTTGAGCACCCCAAGCCACAGATCGACCATGGTTGCCGTCCGTAGCACAACTTACTACCACGTCTTTTAATTGCTCTTTGTATTGCCCTGACAACAACTGCACCATAGTAGGCTCTTCACCGTTTAACGCAGCTAAATGCTGCTGTAAGAAACGTGTCACCGCGTATGCGCCACCCAAGGCTTTAAAACTTTTTAAACCAAAGCGGGTACTTTCATCTTTATAATAAATTTGACCTACATTAGCCTGTGCTGCCATACCAGTGAGGCGATGTAAGTCTGTGGCTTGGTAATTAGGCCAACTAGATATCGTCTCTAAAGCTTTTTTGGCTTTGCTTACACTCAGTATTGCTTGGCGTTGTGCGCCATAAGCACGCTTAGCATCGGCTTGAGCATTGTGAAAAAAACTTAAATGTCCGGTTAAAGCCTCGGATGATGACATGTAAACAACTCCAAAAAAAATAATTAGTTACGGCTTGGCCACATGGCCTGCGCAACACCGGCAGCAATTAATGCAATACCCACTAACCCTTGCAGGCCCATGGCTTCGCCAAATAAAAACCACGCCTGTATTGCTACTGTGGGTGGCACTAAATAAAACAGACTACCCACTTTTGTGGCAGCACCTTGGCGCATCATAATCATAAGTAACAATACAGCGCCAATAGACAAGGCTAATACTTGCCAAGATAAACTAACGATAAACTGCCACTGCCAATCTACAACACGCGTTTCAAAAGCAAACGCAATAATAAGGCTAAACACTAATGCTGCAGCATACTGCAACCAAATAGAAGTGAGGTGATCTGCGCCATGGCAATATTTCTTTTGATATAACGTACCAAAAGAAATTCCCAATAATGCGGTGCCCGCAAGTACGGGGGCCCAGCCAGAAAAGCCATCAAAAATGGTACTTGCTTCTATTGCAAACTGCTCGCCTAAAACAAAGTAGAGCCCAGCCAAACCCATCACCAAACCTAACCATTGTCTCTTAGACACTCGCTCGTTCAACATAATCCCAGCAAACAAGGCCATAGTTAGAGGCTGCAAACCAATTACCATAGCACTTAGGCCTGCTGGCATACCTAAGGATATAGCTTTAAAAATCCCGCCTAAATATACACCGTGCAATAACAACCCAACCACCATGCAATGCACAGCCAAACGCCACGTTGACGGCCAGCGACTGCCCACTAATTTGGTGATCAACCACAGCACCACAAGGGCCAAGGCAAAACGATAACTTAGTAAGGTGAACGGCTCAGCATAGGGCCGGCCTAACTTAGCCACCAAAAACCCAGTACTCCACACCCATACAAATATCCATGGCATCAAGCGTACAAAGGTGTGATTTAAGGTTAAAGACATAATAGTTATTAGACTGGCTATTTTAGCCGCCTATCTTGTCACACGCTTAGGTTTTTTAACAAGTGATATTCCATCATGTTCGACTTTAGTTTAATAAGCTTCACCATCACATATTGTATTTTTTTCATTCCTTGTAATATTACTCATAGCCGATGGCTTTCTGTTTAGGTTTAACAGATATTACCCTAATAAAAAATGAGACTCTTATGATAAATTCTATCAAGCGTGGCGTGTTGCTTAGCTGCGTCGCAGGTTTAGCTTTTGCCGGTCAAAATGCTTTGGCTTCGACAGCTGACCAGACCTATAATCTAACCATCCTACATACCAATGATAATCACGGTCGTTTTTGGCCCAACCGCAACGGCGAGTATGGCATGGCCGCACGCGCTTCATTAATTCAGAGTATTCGTGATGAAGTAGCTGACAACGGCGGCCACACTTTACTTTTGTCTGGTGGTGATATCAATACAGGTGTACCAGAATCTGATTTACAAGATGCAGAGCCAGATTTTAAAGGCATGAACTACATGTCTTATGATGCCATGGCCCTAGGCAACCACGAGTTCGACAATCCAATTTCTGTGTTACGCAAACAGCATGACTGGGCCCGTTTCCCTTTCTTGTCGGCTAACATAATTAACAAAGATACTGGTATGCCTTTGTTCAAAAGCCACGAGATGTTTGACTTAGATGGCCTTAAGGTCGCCGTAGTTGGTTTTACTACCGAGGACACCGTACGTATTGGTAACCCTGAGTTCCTAGGCGGCTTAGAAATTCGCTCTCCCGTTGAAGTAGCCAAGGAAATCGTGCCCGACTTGGCAGCCAATAGCGATTTAGTAGTTGCCGTAACTCACATGGGTCACTATCGCTTTGGTCAAAATGGTGGCAACGCTCCTGGTGATGTAACACTAGCTAAGGCCGTAGACGGTTTAGATGTGATTGTGGGCGGCCATAGTCAAACTGCAACCTTTAGCCCAGATGTACAAAACGATACATTGATCATACAAGCTAAGGAATGGGGAAAGTACGTAGGCCGTTTAGACTTACAAGTACGTAATGGTGAGATTTCTGTAATTAACTATCAGTTGATTCCAGTTAACTTGAAGAAGAAAGTTGTCATCGACGGTGAAAAAGTAAGAGTCTTTATTGATAAAGAAATCGTTGCTGATGAAACCCTCAAAGCCATGCTGGAGCCGTACCAGAACCAAGGTCAAGAGCAGTTAATGCAGGTTATTGGCAACGCCGATGAAGTGTTTGTAGGTGCTCGTGAGCAAGTTCGTACTAGCGAAACCAACCTAGGCAACCTCATTGCCTTAGCGCAAATGGCTCGGGTACAAGCCGATTTAGGCATCATGAATTCTGGTGGTATCCGGGACGATATGCCGGCTGGCGACATCACCTATAAACACGTGCTTAAAGTGCAGCCTTTTGCTAACGCTGTAGCCTACGTCGATTTAACTGGTGCTGAACTAATGCCCTACCTTGAAGTTGCGGCTAACAAAGAGGCTGGAAGCGGTGCCTTTGCACAGTTTGCAGGCGTAGAGATTACCATGACTGGCAGTAGCATCATCAGTGCGACTGTTGCAGGCAAGCTTGTTGAACCAAGCAAAACCTACCGCCTAGCAATTAACGCCTACATGGCTTCTGGTGGCGATGGCTATCCTCGTTTATCGGATCACGCAAACTTTGTAAACTCAGGTTTTGTAGACGCAGAGGTTCTTAAGGACTACATTTCTAGTCATAGTCCTCTAAAAGCTGCTGACTTTGCAGCCAAAGGCGACGTTACTCGGAACTAAACCCATAGTAATGACAAGGCTTGGCAACACGCCTTTGATATGACAGCATAAGGCCTGCCTCTTAATTGAAGCAGGCCTTTTTTTATACAGGAAAAATTATGTCAGCCTACCCAAAAACACACATCCTAGATGCTCTAGACCGCTATCTAGAAGAGTTCCCTTTGCCTGAGGAATTATGGATTTTTGCATATGGCTCCTTACTGTGGAATCCAGAAATGCAGGTGGTGGAAAGTAGACAAGGAAAAGTGGACGGTTTACAAAGAGGCTTCAATTTATTGTCTACAGTTCATCGAGGCACAGAAGAGTGTCCTGGGTTAGTTTTAGCGTTACGGGATGGCGGCTATTGCGAAGGGTTGGCATTTCGCATTAAGCAAGCATCTAAACAGGACGATTTTAAACACTTATGGTTACGGGAAATGGTGACTATGTTTTACCAGCCACACACCTGCCAAGTAACAACCGCCTCTGGAACAATCAATGCTATTACCTTTATTGCAGATCAGCAACACGAACAATACGTCGACTTTGACGCCGCTCAATGTGCCAGTATGATAGAGCAAGCCCATGGCGGCCGAGGCAGCAATATCGATTATTTCAACAATACTTCTTCGTACCTACAAAAACTTAACATCCACGACCCATTATTTAGCGACATTAGTGCGCACTGGGCCCATTAACGCTTCATTTTGGGTGGTGTTTTTTCCAGTTGATCGATTGATTCGCCAACATGTTCTAATTGCTCTTGTAATAGAGCCTGAGCGTCGTAGATACCGCGATTGTAATAAAATGGCCCCATAGTTTCACTAATAAAATCCATTAGAAATTGGGCTTCAAAACTGCCCAGCTCTCTGTCTAATTCAGTGTCGCAATAATCCTGTAAACGACTTATCAAATCGGCTTTTTCTTCAGCGTTAAACTCAATACTCATTGGACGGGCTCTATTTGTCAGTGGTAATAGCTAAGTGTGTTATATCTTCTGTTGAAGGTTTGTACTCTTCAAGGCTTGGCAGCCCTTTTATCGGTTTTATCTGGATGATGAGCGAAAAGGGTTTAGCCATTCCTCACCATTAGAAGGATTAGAGGGTACCCAGCGAGCTAACATTAGCGAGATAATAGCCATAACAGCGCCCAATATAAATACCCATGAGGGCGATACTAACCACAAGAGCCCCATTAGTGCAGGTAACACCACAGCCGCGATGTGGTTTATAGTAAACGAAACTCCCGCCGTAGAGGCCATATCTGCTGGGTCTGCGATTTTTTGAAAATAGGTTTTCTGTGCAATGGCCATGGCAAATAGCACGTGGTCTAACATATACAAAACCACTGCCAGCGGTGCCCACTCCACAATACTGTAGGCCAAGAACACTAGTATCAAACCAATATACTCGACAGTTAACGCCTTTTTTTCACCCCACCGACCCACTAAGCCACCTATTTTTGGCGCCAGCCACATGCTCAGAAGACCATTCATTAAAAACATTAACGCCACTTCATCGGCACCAAAACCGAAACGCTCTACCATCATCAATGCGGCAAACACTACAAAAATTTGACGGCGGCCACCGCCCATAAACACCAAAGCGTAATAAAGACTATAACGTTTACGTAATACTAATTTTTTTGTTTGAGGAACTTTAGACTCATATTGAGGGAACATTACTAGAGCAATCAGTGCGACAACAACGGTTACTCCCCCACCAAACGCGTATACCCACGCCACAGGTAGCCGAAACACCTCTAATGCAGCCCATACCCAACCATAAGCCAGCAATGAAGATGCTGCACCAATTGAAATTAAGCGTCCTAATTGAACTGGGGCTTCTTCCTTACTAAACCACTGCAAGGCTAGTGACTGTTTCATGGTTTCGTAATAGTGAAATCCAACTGACATCAACATGGTAGTCACTAACAGTCCGCTAAAACTCGGAAGCCATCCTGTTAAAGCAGTGCCTACACCAAGCATTATTAAAGACCATATAGCTAACCGTTGTTCCGCAATAACAACCAATAAAAACACTGCACCAAAGGCCAAAAATCCGGGCACTTCACGCCAAGATTGCAACACGCCAATATGGGCGCCATTCAAGCCACCTTGCTCTATGGCAAAATTGTTGAACAACGCCATCCACACACCAAAACTAAATGGCATGGCAAAAGTCATAAGTTTAAGTAGACCCCGTGGGCTGCGAGCTCTGTCTAAACTTAACATTGAGAGGTTCATTATCGATAACTAACTGGAGGAAAGTAACACTGAGTATAGCTTATCGCTCATTCATTTAACCATGGATTTGCCTAACCATTTACACCACATTTACACCAAATTTACACAGCTATTTGCTTAATCCAATTGTAAACAGTGTGTCTGCCCACACATAGTGACTTAGGCCTAAACTTTTTGAGCGCAACATGACCACTGACAAGACTACTAAAACACCCCCAAACCAACAAGATTTGCGTTTATTGATGAGGCTATTACCCTTTATTGCACCCTATAAAAAGATGGTGTTAGGTGCAGCTTTAGCCTTAATAGTGACAGCTGGAGTATCTCTTGCACTGGGGCAAGGCATTCGCATTCTCATAGACCAAGGGTTTGATTCTGCCGATCCCAGCCGATTGAACCAGGCCATGCTGGTATTAGCTGTTATTACGTTTCTTATGGCAGCAGGTACATTTACTCGTTTTTATCTAGTGTCCTGGTTGGGAGAACGCGTCAGCAACGACGTGCGTTTAGCTGTATTTAATCACTTGTTAACCCTGGATCCCTATTATTTTGAGGTTAATCGCAGCGGTGAAATTAATGCCCGACTCACCACTGACACCACTTTATTGCAGTCAATTATTGGCTCGTCCATTTCTATGGCCCTACGCAGCAGCCTAACCTTTGTTGGTGGTTTAGTCATGATGCTTATTACCAACCCTAAGTTAGCCTTGATCGTTCTCGCTAGCGTACCATTAGTCATTTTCCCTATGATTCTCTATGGGCGTCGGGTACGTAAGTTATCTCGCTTAAGCCAAGATCGAGTAGCTGACATAGGCACTTATGCTGGTGAAATTGTACAGAACATTAAAGTGGTACAAAGTTTTACCCGTGAAGCAGAAGAAACCACAGCCTTTGGCAAAGAAGTAGAGAAAGCCTTTAACGTCGCAAAAAAACGTATTTTGCAGCGCTCTATTCTCATCGTAGTGGCTATTACGTTGGTCTTTACGGGCCTCTCCAGCATGATCTGGGTTGGTGCTCAGGATGTTGCAAGCGGTCATATCAGTTCTGGTGAACTTGCTGCATTTGTTTTCTATGCCCTCATGGTGGCTATGGCAGTGGCAACCATATCTGAAGTATACGGAGAGTTACAGCGGGCTGCAGGTGCCACAGAGCGGCTACTAGAATTACTATCTGAAGAAGCAGAGATCAGCTCACCAGAAGTACCTGTACCATTAACTAATGGCCCATTGGCACTAAGCTTTGAGGATGTCAGTTTTAGCTACCCCTCTCGCCCAGACCAAACCGCCTTAGAGAATATTTCGTTTAGTGTGTCTGCAGGAGAGACGGTAGCTATCGTTGGACCTTCGGGTGCAGGAAAAAGCACGCTGTTTGAGTTGTTACAACGTTTCTATGACCCCAAAAATGGCAGCATTGAAGTGGCTGGTCATAATATTAAACAACTCAAACCACAAGACCTTCGCAGCCATTTAGGTCTAGTCCCCCAGCAACCTACGTTGTTCAGTGCCGACGTTGCACACAATATTCGGTATGGCGATCCCAGCGCAAGCCAAGAACAGGTAGAGAAGGCCGCTGAAAAAGCCTATGCCAATGAATTTATTGATCGTTTACCAGAAGGTTATAGTAGCTATTTGGGCGAGCAAGGTGTTCGGCTATCGGGTGGTCAAAGGCAGCGTATCGCAATTGCTCGCGCCATGCTTAAGAACCCTTCGATATTGTTATTAGATGAAGCTACCAGCGCCTTAGATGCAAACAGTGAACACAAGGTTCAAGCAGCACTACAAGAGTTAATGCAAGGCCGCACTACCCTCATTATTGCTCATAGATTAGCTACTGTAATGCATGCCGATCGCATTATGGTGTTCAACGAAGGTAAACTAGAGGCACAAGGCAAACATGAAGATTTAATCGCTACGTCACCACTTTATAAGCGTTTAAGCGAATTACAGTTTAATCACTGAGGTACCCCATGGTCACCAGCACACGTCCAAATCTTGCCGCAGTAGATGCTCTTTTACGGGACGGCTACTGGGATCGCACAGAGATCATTCGCATGGCGGATGGCTCACAAAGGGTGCGTAAACAATCTAAAGGACAGCAATCGGCAGGCCCATGGGGCATGGATAACCTTCGATCCGAGGCTCAGTACCTACAAGATTTAGAGCCTCATTTGATTGATTTATTTCCTCGCCTTATAGCGTCTTGGGAGCAACCTGCCCCAGGTTACGACATGTCTTATCACAAAGAATGTGTGGACCTAGGTCAACTAGCGCGAGCTAAGGTGTTTAATCAGCAGCAGGCAGATCAGTTTCAAACACACTTAGGCAAGCGAGTATTTGGGCAGTTGCATACCCCATCTAAGGCAACATGCATTTTGTCTGCTAACGTTTTAGACACCTTAAAAAAGGCTTCATATGCTATGGCCTCGTCGGCCGACTTAGCCTGCTTGTTGGAAGATAATCTCAACATCAATGGCAGTAACTGTTGCCCTATTTCTACTAATATCAGCCGCCTTACATCCGAAACCCAATTATTACAAACCATTGATAGCCAACCCCAAGTGAGACTCCATGGCGATTTGTTTTTAGAAAATATACTACTACCTAAGTTTTCTTCGCTAAAACAATGGCCCACACAGTTGGTGCTAATTGACCCCGTATCAGTTGCCGGAATTAGGTCCGGCCTTCCCCTATTTGATTTGGCCAAATATGAATCCTATGCCACAGGGGAATTGCCAGCTATGCGCCGTGGACATGTTCAGGTAAGAGGAATAGGAATAGGAATAGGAATAGGAAGGGAGAATACCCGCGATCTTGGTTTTACCATAGACTGGCATGATACAGATATGAAAGCGTATACAGAGGTAAACTGGCACAGCAGTTTAAGGCAATCCTATGTGAGCCATTACGGGGCAGTAGATGAAGCTATGTACGCCTTGTTACAGGCGTATTTTGCCGCAGCAATGGTCCTATGTACTGAGGGAATTGAACGGCAAGCAAGGGCCTTAAAGGCATCACTTAGCTTAGAGTACGCAATTTCTTTATCGCTGTAATTAGCCCTAGCACCACAAGCCCAGTTATAACCCCAACGCCCATATTAGCGAGCATAGCCCAAAGACTTGTGAGGGGCTCAATCCATTGGTACAGCCAGGCCCAACCATGGACCAAAATACCACCACCTACTAAAAACATAGCAATAGTACCCACCACCGATAAGGTGTGCATTAGTGGCGCTGCAGCGTTAACTAAACCACGGCCTAGCCAGCCACTAACGCGGCCTTTACGCCCCGCTGCCTGGGCTTCAACTAGATAGAGCCCTACATCATCCATCTTCACAATAGCAGCAACAAGACCGAACACGGCTACGGTAAAAAACACGGCTAGGCCAGAAACAATAATCACCTGATTAGTAAAGCTGGTATCAGCAACAGAACCTAGGATAATCACTACAATTTCTGCCGAAAGTACAAAATCTGTGCGTATAGCACCTTTGATTTTATCTTTCTCTAAGGCTAGTAAATCTGCCTTAGACAAACTAAGGTGATTTAATCGTTCTTGAGCCGAAAACTCTTTAGGTTTATGAGCGATCCATTCGTGTAGCTTTTCGGCCCCTTCAAAACACAAGTAAGTACCTCCGAGCATTAATACTGGCGTAATTAACCAAGGAGCATATAAGCTCATGAGTAAAGCCGCAGGCACAAGAATGACTTTATTTAACAATGAGCCCTTAGCCACGGCCCAAACCACAGGGAGTTCACGTTCTGCCCTAACACCAGAAACCTGTTCAGCATTTACTGCTAGATCATCCCCTAACACACCCGCCGTATTCTTAGCAGCCACTTTAGATAACACCGCAATATCATCTAACAAAGTGGCTATGTCATCAAGCAACGCCAGTAAACTCACTCCAGCCATGTTAACTCCTTCTACTAATGGGATTCGAATAGGTATCTTAGAGCATACACCGCTTAACGTGATTAGCGACTTGTCTCGGTTGTTCTAGTGGCAAGAGGTGGCCAGAACCAACAAAATTAACAGCTCGAATATGTTCTGGTAAACCTACAACAGGGCGTAAAGCCTGCCAGCGTTTCCAAGCAAGGTCGTCCACCGTATCCGAAGACTCCCCACGCAATACGGATATTGGCACCCGACTACGCTTTAAGTAAGGCCAAATATTGGGGACACTGCCATACATTACGGCTTCCCAATACTTACTATAGAAGAGTTTTACGCCATTTCCTTCAGGAACTAGGGCGGCATTAATATAGTGCCACAACACATCGTCACTAATACCTGAAAACACCCGTTTAGGGCGGTGAAAATCAAATGCTTGCTGACTATTATTCCAGCGATCTGGGCGACCTAAAGCTTTCGTCACGATAGCCGCTTTATTGATCAATATCTGGGGACCAAAACGAATAAGGCGAGCAATCGTTTGTCTTAAAAATACGGGTTCTATGAGAATAAGTTGGCGGTATAAATGGGGTTTTAATTGCGCTGCCAAAACACCAACGTTAGCACCCATGGAATGACCTATGTAGGTCACAGGAGCTAATTGGTGCTGTTCTATGAAGTCGTTTTGATCCTGAGCCATGTGCTGCCACACGGCACGATTGCTGGCACTGGTTTGAAACTCAGCTAAATCTTGCCATAAAGGTCGCAGGTGAGGTGCTAAAATCCGATAATCTTGGCCCAATTCAGCCAATAGGGCGTTGTAGGTACTGGGCGGAAACCCATTGGCATGGGCAAACAACAGGGTCTTACCTTGCTGCTTACCAAACTCTTCATAAGCTTTGGTCATAACAGGCGCATCCGGTTTGAAGACTGTTTTACCATAAATAACAGGACTGTGAGATTTAAAGCACCGCAGCGATAGACTTCGCCACATAAGCGATATTATGCTGATTAAGGCCCGCCAAATTAATACGGCTAGAACCTACCAAGTAAACACTGTGTTTGTTCACAAGTTGATCAACTTGCTCTGCATTTACACCCAAAAAGGAGAACATGCCTTTTTGACGTTCAATAAAGCTAAAATCTTGCTGTACGCCTTCAGCTTTAATAGCATCAACTAATTGGCTGCGGAGGTCTTTAATACGCTTACGCATAGTTTTTAATTCATCGCGCCACATTTGCTTAAGCTTTGGGTCTGCCAAAATAGTTTCAACTACCAAAGCCCCATGAGAAGGAGGCATAGAGTAGTTGGCGCGAATCACGCTGTGCATTTGGCTTTGGGCTAAGCTAGCGTGCTCTGAAGTAGAAGCGATAATCATCGCCGTACCGGTACGCTCACGGTATAAACCAAAGTTCTTAGAACAAGAACTAGCGATCACCATTTCTGGCACGGTATTAGCCATTAATCGTAAACCCGCCGCATCTTCGTCCATGCCTTCGCCAAGGCCTTGGTAAGCAATATCAACATAAGGTAACAAGCCTTTAGCTTTGATCAAGTCTGCCGTTGCTTGCCATTGTTCTATGGTCAAATCAGCACCAGATGGGTTGTGGCAACAACCATGAAGCAAAACCACATCACCAGCTTCTGGTTCGGTTTCTAAAGTTGCCAACATCGCATCAAAATCTACAGCTTGTGTTTCGCTGTTATAATAGGGGTATTGCTTAATGATGAGACCCGCACTCTGCATTACCGGAATGTGGTTAGCCCAGGTTGGATTGCCTACCCACACTGTCGCACCAGGTTTAGCCACGTTAATGAACTCAGCTAATACTCTTAAAGCACCACTACCACCTGGGGTTTGCGCTACCGCAACACGCTTGTCTGTCAATACTTGGTGGTCGGCCCCTAATGTTACTTGAGCTAATAAATCACAAAATCGTTTAGACCCTGCCATGCCAACATAAGCTTTGGTATCTTCTTCTACTAAGAGCCTTTCTTCTGCCCGTGACACTGCTTTCATAATGGCCGTATGTCCCGTCTCATCTTTGTACACCCCGACACCTAAATCAACTTTATTGGGGTTGGTGTCTTGGCGATACAGAACCGACAAGTTAAGGATGGGATCAGCAGGCACAGCGCGCAGCGACTCAAACATGAGCAATAAAACTCCTATGGGATAAACTAAACAATTAAATACAAAAAATGGGCACTTTTAACGGCCATAATTATACGACTTCCACGGCCTTAAAACTAGCAAGAAAACACCATATAATTTTCCATATAATCACTATTAGCGATTACTATTTCGCGCCCTTTCCTGCCGTGGAGAGCAGGCATACTTCTTTTGATAACACCGCGCCAGGTAAGACGTAGAACTAAAGCCGCAGGCTGTAGCAATTTGTAATACCGACAAACTAGATTGACGCAACAATTGTTGGGTTTTTTCTAGCCGTAAGTGCAAATAATACTGCCCTGGACTTTGTTGCAAATGTTGCTTAAACAAGCGTTCCATTTGCCGTGCGCTCATATTAGAAGCATCTGCTAATTCTTGACACGTTAGAGGCACTTCCAAATTTTGTCGCATAATATCAATGGCTTTAATCAACCGCGGATTGTTAATATTTAACCTAGACTGTAAACGCATACGCTGGTCTTGATGAGGAGGACGTATATGGGGGTGCATATACTGCTCCGCTACTAATAAAGCCAGCTCATAGCCATGCTTATCAGCGATAATTTGCAACATCATATCTAAGCCAGCAGAACCACCAGAACAGGTAAATAAATTCCCATCAAATTCATACAATTCACCACTCATCCACACGTCTGGAAATTGTTCACGAAAACTATCCACATATTCCCAATGAATGGTGCAGGTCTTATGGCGCAACAGCTTCGCCTTGGCCAGTAACAAAGAACCCGTGGATGTAGAACCCAATAGGTCCACTTGACGAGCGGCTTGGCGTAACCAAGCAAAAAACTTATCATTACCGTAAGAAGCCACATTGATGCCAGCGACAACCAGCAACACATCAAGGGTTTTAACTTGATCCAAATTAATGGTTGGAGTAGTGACCATTTGATTACTGGCACTAACAGGCAAGCTATCCCAACTTAAAAACTCCCACTGATAAAGCCCGTCCTTCGCCTGCGCATTGGCCATGCGCAAGGGCTCCACTGCGGCTGCCAGTGACAGCATGGAAAACCCTGGGACTAAAAAAAAGCCAAATCGTTGCATCGTAAATCCACTCAAAACAAAGGCTGTTACGCCGTTTTCTTACTAGATTAGCCCTTATTGTCGGTTTTGTCTCATTAAAAGTCGTCTTAAGTGGTTTTTATTTCAACATGAAAGCGCATTATGGCTACCAGTCGAACAATAAAACATAACCCAACAGGAGTCCTTTATGGCCTTTCCTTCTTCTTCTCCCTACGTCATCGTAGGTGCAGGCATTCATGGTTTAAGTACCGCTTATCACCTCGCTTTAGAACTTAAAGCAAGTGGTAAAGGCGATGGACGTGACATTATCATCCTTGATAAGAACGGCATTGCTGCTGGCGCAACTGGTATTGCTTGTGGAGTGGTTCGTAACAACTACTTCCAACCGGCTATGCGTGAATTGATGGCTCATTCTGTAGAAGTTTGGGAATCAGACATGAAAGCCTATTCATACCATCCTGTGGGTTACATGCAGATCAGCCCTGAATCAATGCACGCAGACGTAGCCACAATCTACGAGCAGCAAAAAGCCATTGATTATCCTTCTACTTTTATTGAAGGCGAAGCCGACTGTACTAAATACATGAAAGGCATCTTCCACGATTGGCAAGCACAGGATGTCACCTCTGTATTACACGAAGCTAAAGGTGGTTACGCTAACAACACCAAAGCTATGTACGGTTTGGCAACTAAAGTAGAAAACGAAAACATTCGCATAATCAGCGGTGTAACTGTGACTGGATTCACTCGTAACGAAGGTTGCGTTACTCACGTTGAAACAGACCAAGGCAACATCGCTTGTGACTACGTTGTTATCGGAGCTGGACCATGGGCTAAAGGTTTCTGGGAAATGTTGGAACTGCCTAAGACAGTTAGCATCAAAGGTGCAGACGACATTATTCATACCGACATTCCAATGTGGATATACTGGTCGCTGCAGGAAGGCACCTTGGGTGTTGATCCTAAGCTACAGGTAGACAACGAGGGCAACATGCCTCCTGTTATTCACGTTGACTCTAATTCTCCGCTATACTCATGTGTAGATGGCAGCTTAGTCACTGACGAAATGTGGGGCATTTATTACAAGCCAGACTTCCACTTTGGTGGAGTTCAAGGTGGTGCTGCGCCGTTCCCAGTTCTAACTAACCCAGACGAAGTGGCTGTTGATCCATATGGTGCAGACTCTCCAGAGTTTATAGTTGGCGAAGAATTCGCACATATGTGGGTTTCTGCTTTAGCCCATTGTCAAAAGCGTTTTGAAGGCACAATTGCTAAATTCTTAGATGTGCCAAGTGGTGGTATCGGTTGTTTCACCCCAGACTCTTTCCCAATCTTTGATGTATTCCATAACAATGCTTACTTCATTGCTGACTCAAACCACGGCTACAAAATGTTGGGCGTAGGTAAATTGGTAGCGAATGAAATCGCTACTGGCCAAAGCAACCGTTTGCTTGAGCCATTCCGCCTAGGCCGCTACGAAGAGGGTAAGTTACACCCTGTATCTAGCAGCCCGTTCCCTTGGTCATAATGGCAATAAGCCTTACTTTGTAAGCGCGCCAAGCTAAAAAAAGCCCTGTTGATCAGGGCTTTTTTGTGTCCGCTATTTAACGCATAATGACGCCTGGAATTTTGCCACGGACACAGGTATGAAGCGCATGAAGGGCATGAAAGACATAGATTGGTTAGCAAACCCCGCCCTCGGCGCCACCTTAGTGGCTGCCATATGGGGTTTCAACATTGTGGGCATGAAGATAGCTCTCAATGACATGGACCCATTGTTATTCACCTCTGCACGATTTTTCTTATTAGGTATAGTGCTACTCCCCTTTGTGAAAATATCGCGCCAACAAATTCGCCCTTTATTACCTATCGCATTAGTAATGGGTTTAGGACACTTTTACCTTTTATCCGTAGGCATCTCCATAATACCTGGGGTTGTCGCTAGCGTGTGCTTCTTATTAGCAGCACCTTTCTCCGCACTATTAAGCTACCTATTTCTAAATGAGCGTCTTACTCGTCTACAAAGCGTCGCTATTATTTCCGCTACCCTAGGCGCTATGTTACCCACCTTATTATTAGGTGAAAGCGACCTTCAGTGGGGTATGCTCATCGTTATACTAAGTACCTTTATGTGGGCCGTTGGTAACATTCAAATCCGTAAACTCAAAGAACTTCCGGTGCTTTCTATTCAGTTTTGGATTGCAATTATCACAGCACCTTTGTGTTTTTTAGCTTTTCTACTGCAACCTGATGCAGCCCCTATACTGCCCCAATTCACCACTAAAACGCTGCTATCTTTAGCCTACGTCGTATTTTGTTCTTCTATTTTGTCTTACAGTTTTTGGTACGGTTTAATTCACCGCCACGGTATGAGTCGTCTAGCTGGCTTTGTGTTATTACAACCTATATTTACCCTTACCTTTGGTTATATTCTGTTAGGGGAAAGCCTAACCCTATGGCAATTGGTTGGCAGTTCTATCACCCTCACCGGTATATACCTCTACAACCAACAAAACCAAAAAACTAAGCCTCAATCTGCTGATGGTGTTGTTGAATAATTTGTTTCAACACCTGGGCTGCTGGCCCTAGGCTGGTAAGGCTGGGCACCACCAAAATAAGCTGCATAGCCCCAACCTCATGCCCAAAAAAACCTTGCCAGGGGCCAAGCTAGAGACTTTTTGACTCCCTATGTAAAGCTTATGCTTGGTTTTATCGGTATAACCGATGTACACGTAATTACAGCAGCGTGCACCGTTATGGATAAAGACGCTGCGTTAACTAGCGCACAAGAAACCATATCTGCTCTATAAAGGGAGTTACAATTGGCGCTATAATTGGCGGACGGCAACAAAAATATAAGCGGAGCGTAACGGCATGATCGACCTACACTACTGGCCTACACCCAACGGCAAAAAAATCTCTATTATGCTTGAAGAACTCGGCGTGGATTACCAAGTTAAGTGGGTGGATATTGGCAAAGGTGATCAGTTTAAGCCTGAGTTTTTAGCCATTGCCCCTAATAACCGTATGCCTGCAATAGTTGACCACGATCCAGCTGATGGGGGTGCGCCGGTTAGCCTGTTTGAATCGGGTGCTATATTGCTTTATTTGGCACAAAAACATGGCCAATTTTACGCTGATGACCTGCGCCAACAGCAGGATATCAACCAATGGTTGTTCTGGCAGATGGGTGGCCTTGGGCCTATGGCAGGCCAGGCTCATCATTTTCGCCAATATGCCCCAGAACAAGTGCCCTACGCAATTAAGCGCTATACCGACGAATGCAACCGCCTCTATGGCGTATTAAACCACCAACTGGTGGACCGGGAATTCATTGCTGGAGATTATAGTATTGCAGATATGGCCTGTTGGCCTTGGGCGCTCTCGCATGAGCGCCAAGGGCAGGATATAGATCAATTTCCCAACCTTAAACGTTGGTTAGAGGCCATACACGCTCGGCCCGCCGCTGCTAAGGGAGAGGCGTTAGGTGCAGAGCGCAGAAAGAGTATTACCGATGAAGACTCCCGCAAGGTTTTGTTTAATCAGACTGCGCGCTAAACGCTAGCGTGCTGTCATTTCGAGCCCAACAGACAACTCTTAGCTTATTGCACCCTCTAAGCGCAGTAGGAACGCCTTAGTTTCAACCCCACCTCCAAACCCCGTAAGGCTGCCATTGGCACCCACAACGCGGTGGCATGGAATAATTAATGGAATCGGATTGCGACCATTGGCAGCACCCACAGCGCGCATCGCTTTAGGCCGATCAATAGCCTGAGCGATGTCTTTATAGCTACGCATTTGGCCATAAGGAATGTTTTGTAACGCGCCTAACACCTGCATTTGAAACGCCGTGCCTTGAGGCGCTAAAGCTAAATCGAACTGTTTAATCTGGCCTGCAAAATAGTCATCAATCTGATGACGTGCCTGTTTAAATGCGGCTCGGTGTAAATACCAATCATGGGCTGGCTGCATGGCCATTTTGCCCGTTGGGAAACTTAAATAATGCAATACCTCACCGTCACCTGCTAGTAATAACTGGCCTACCGGAGAGTCCATATAAGTGTATTCAAGTTGCACGTGTGTCTCCTTTTTATTTTTCATTGGCCAGCTGCCACAAATGCAGTGTGGCATAAGCTCGCCATGGCCGCCATGCCTCAGACCTAACACCTAACTGCTTAGCCGTTAGGCGCTCGCCCGGCACTAACATCTTTTGCAATACCAAGTCTTGCATCGGCATGATGTCTGGCTCATGCATGGCCCTTAATGCCACATAAGACGCCGTCCACGGCCCTATACCCTTAATATTTTGCAGTTCATGCATTAGCTCAGTCGAACTCATAATATCAAAATCAATGGTACCCGAGGCATGAGCCTGACATAGATTCAAAATAGCTTGAGCGCGGGCTCTGGGCATCGCCAAATGCTCTAACTCAAGCTCGGCAGCAAGCTTTTGAGAACTCGGAAACGCGTGACTAATACCAGCGCCAAGATCACATTCAACACCATAACGCTCTACCAACCGCCCTACGATAGTTATAGCGCCGGGTACCGATATTTGTTGGCCTACAATGGCTCTAACACAGGTTTCAAACCCATCCCAACAGCCTGCAACACGTAACCCAGGATGTTTATTTAAGCTCTGCTTTAAGCGTGGCTCTTGGCCCAACACGTGGCTAATTTCAATAGGGTCTGCATACAGATCAAACATATTGCGCAATTTTTCGGTGAGCGATAACAATTCACTCTCGGGCGCATGGCTTACACTACAAATCAGCTGATGGTTGATTTTGTCTTGCCGCACACGTAACAAACCATATTGCTCACCTAAGCGAATACTACGACGGTATTCTCCATCCTCAATCACTTCGGCGCCGGGGATACTTCGGGTCGATAAAAACCCTAACACTGCCTCCCAATCATATGGTGGCCTATAGCGTAACTGAAAATCTAGGCATGGCTGCGACACAGTACGAGGTTTAGTTTTGTTGCGTAGCTGACTTGGCGTACAGCCATAATTCGAAAGCAAATGATCATTAAATCGCCTTTGGCTGGTGTAGCCGCTTAATTGGCTCACTTCGGCCATAGGCAGGTTAGTATCGTCCAGCAATCGTTTAGCTTGCTGTAAACGGATGGACTGACGTACAGATATTGGGTTAACACCCATATGCTCAATGAATAGCCGGTGCAAGTGCCTTTCGCCCACGCCCAAGCGCACACATAATTGGCTGATACTCTGCGCCGGATCTTGATACCACAAGCGCACCGCTCTACTGACACTGGCGCCGGTACCTTGCCAAGCAAATGAACCAGGCGTTGACTCCGGCCTGCAGCGCAGGCATGGTCGAAAACCTTGAGCTTGGGCTGCTGCTGCAGACGCATAAAAATCAATATTTTTAGCTAATGGAAGTTTTACCTTACATACATTACGGCAATAGATGCCTGTGGTTTTAACGGCCACAAAAAAGCGCCCATCAAAACGAGGGTCTCTGCTTTGCCGAGCCTGTTCACACAGTTGTAGATCTAAAGACGCTGTCATGCACTCAGTTTAACCCTAATTTTGCCTATGGGTTAGCCAAAATCAGACTTGGTAAGTTAGGTATTGCCCAGAGCTAAGTCGGCTTCAATGTGCTGTAAATGAGCCATCATCAATCTTAAGGCTAAGGGCTGGTCTTGATTTTTTATCGCCTCCACCAAGTGTCTATGTTCACTGGGTGGGCAATTAGAAAAGCTATGTTGGCCATGCATGCCTGTAATTAAGCTTGATTCTGTAACTAAGGTTTGCATGAAGCCCGTAAGTAAATGGTTGTCTTGAAAACTGGCGATTAATAAGTGAAATTTACCAGATAACCGAATCAGTTCATGGCGATCGTTGTTAACAAAGGCTTGCTCTTCCAAAGCCATGTGGGCATCGAGGTCAGCGATATTAGTATCACTTCTTTGTTTCACAACGTCTTTAATAATAATCGACTCTATTACCCTTCTGGTTTCAAACAAGGCAATAGATTGCTGTAAGGTTGGCTTACGAATACGTGCACCTTTGTTGGCCTGAAGTTCCACCACACCTCTATTAGATAAAGTTAGCAAAGCCCTTCTAACGTACATTCGGCTCACACCAAAACGCTCACACAAAGATTTTTCACTTAACCGTGTGCCAGAGCCTATACGTTGCTCCATCACATCGTTAACAATGGCATCAACAATAGCCTCATCAATAGCGGCGGATTCCTTTACACCCATAAAACGACCTATCCCTTCCATTAGAAACAAAAAAGGGCACTAATAGTGCCCTTTTATACTGATTATATTATAACTTAGTCTTCTTCAGACTCACCCGTAATAGCACTTAGAATGATTACGGTATGGCTAACATCGACTCACACTATGCTTAACATCGATAACACCCTAAATAGCTTGGGGTGCTATCTTAGTATGTGGATTAGGTTTCGTCTGGCAAAATCTGGTTCAATAAAATTGCTAGAAATGCAGTTGGGGCAACCGCTGATGTGGCGAGGGTTTTCCAAATGCCTGGTAAATGTTGCACAGCACCTGGCACCAAGTTGAGACCCAGACCAACCGTCAGTGATATTGCAATAATAATCATGTTCCGACGATTCATTGAAACCTCTGACAGAACATTCATTCCTGCAGCTGCAACCATGCCAAACATTACAATCACACCACCACCCAACACAGGGAAAGGCATTGAAGCGATAACTGCGCCAACCTTAGGTAACAGACCACAAAGCAGCATTATTACACCAGCAATGGTCACAACGTGACGGCTCATAACACCCGTCATACCGACGATGCCCACATTTTGGCTGAACGACGTATTTGGCAAACCACCAAACACACCCGCAACAGCACTACCTAATCCGTCTGCATAAGTCGCACCGGAAATTTCAGCATCTGTAGCTTCACGCCCAGCACCTGCTTTAGTAGTTGCTGAGACATCGCCTACAGTTTCAACCGCCGATACAATCGACACCAAAATTACACCGATAACAGCACCTAAGTTGAATTCAAAGCCGTAAGGTAAAACTTGTAGGCCAGTAATCCAGCTTGCCTTTTCTACACCGCCAAAGGACACCATTCCAAGTGCATAAGCCAAAATATAACCAGCGACAAGACCAATTAAAATCGCCGCATTTGATAGTATACCATTGGCTTTGAACTTAACTACCAAAGACACAACTATAACAGTTAAAGCAACAGACCAATGCTGTAGAGATCCGAAGCTATCTGCGGCCATTTGAAAGTCTGCTGCGCCACCGGCAGCATATTTGATACCAACAGGAATGAGATACAGACCAATCGCCAAAATAACCAAACCTGTAACTAACGGCGGGAACCAGCTACGAATTCTGACAATGACTGAGCCCAAAGCAAAGTGAACCAAGCCTGCAATGATGCAAGAGGTCAAGGCAACACTAAGACCCTGCGTTGCAGCAATTCCAGCGAGTACGCCAACAAAGGCAAAACTTGTGCCCTGCATGATTGGCAACCGAGCTCCAATGGGGCCAAAGCCAACAGTTTGAAAAAGGGTTGCGATACCTGCAAATAACATTGCCATCTGGATCAGATACACCTGTTCGGCGCCTCCAAAGGCCAAACCGGCCGCTCCAGCAACGATAATTGAAGGTGTTACATTGGAAGCAAACATTGCAAGGACATGTTGCAGCCCAAGTGGCAACGCTTCACTCATGGGGGGGGTTTTATTTGCGTCGCTATAGACGGCTGAATTTGCTTCTGACATATCATTCTCTCTTGTAAAGAAATCTATCGATTTCTAATTATTATTCTATGAAATTTCAGCAATCTAACCTTAACTGGTAGATTGTTAACAATATTTTCTCACCTTTTACTACTAAAGTATAGCTAGAGGAAAATAACCACTATTGTAGGCTTGTTGATGATGCTGCTAAGGTTTAAAATCGGTAGGATATAGTTCTAGGAGAGACATCAATGTTTAGTGGTTCATACGTCGCGTTAGTTACCCCTTTTACCAATGGCAAGTTAGATGAGGCAGCACTACGTCGCATCGTTAATTGGCAGCTCGACAAAGGCACTCATGGTTTAGTGCCAGTGGGCACTACAGGTGAGTCGCCAACTTTGTCTGAAGCAGAACATAAACGAGTAGTAGAGATTGTTGTTGAAGAAAACAATGGTCGAGTACCTGTCATCGCAGGCGCGGGTTCTAACAACCCAGTAGAAGCATTAGCTTATGCACGCCACGCCAAAGAGTTAGGCGCAGACGCGGTATTATGTGTAGCCGGTTATTACAACCGCCCTAACCAAGACGGCCTTTACGCTCACTTTGAATACATCGCCAACGGCGTAGACATTCCCATGGTGATTTACAACATTCCACCACGTGCAATTGTTGATATAGAGCCACAAACTATGGCCAAACTGGCGGCACTAGCTAACGTAGTGGGTGTAAAAGATGCCACCGGTGATATTTCACGTATTAGTTTAGAGCGCCTAGCTTTAGGTAACAACTTCGCTTATCTGTCTGGTGACGACTTAGCCGCTGTTGCATATAACGCTGTAGGTGGTAACGGATGTATCTCAGTAACGGCCAACGTTGCCCCAAGCCGTTGTTCAGCCATGCAAACAGCCTGCCTTAATGGAGATTATAAAGAAGCCCAACGCATCCATGACGAGCTGATACCATTACATGTAGCTATGTTCAATGAACCAAGCCCAGCTGGCGTTAAGTATGCCGCGTCTTTATTAGGTTTATGTACTGAAGAGACCCGCTTACCGGTAATGCCACTGAGCGCAGAAAGCAAGGCTACACTAGATAGTTTGCAGCATTTGATGGGTTAATGTGAGGCTTGCTGCGTCACTGCGGATGAAACCATGCCGGAATGGCGCAAGCCCATATCGACAGTCTAACGGATCAAACCATACTCTTGATCTAACACGTCAATAATTTCTTCTTTAGGATGCTGGCTTACATCCAGCTTGCGGCCTATAATTTTCTCTGCAATACCGATATAGGTATCAGATATATCTTGCATAGCCTGTAAAGGCAACGCATTGCTCTTTGCCAGTGCTGTACGCTCAGTCATGCGTTGTTTATTAAGTAAGATATCAGCATCATCAAAATGGTTAAGCAAGAACTGCCTGAACCCCTCTTTCGAATTTTCCACCACTTGACCCGCTCTTAACGCAGCACCATCCCAAATTCTAGATGAATCTGGAGTACCCACTTCATCCATATAGATGAGCTTTTCTTCGCCGTTGGCGTCCGTTACATAACCAAACTCAAATTTGGTATCGACAAAAACCTGGTCTTGGGCAGCTAAATCCTGGCTAATCACCGAGAACCCGTCGCGCAACAAGGTTTCATAACGGTTTATATCCGCGGGGGTAGCAAAGTTAAAGGCTCGATAGTTAGCTTCTAAATTTGCACGCGTCACATTAACATCATCTGCCTCTGGCACATTCGGTATGCCCTTAAGAATACCTTTTGTAGAGGGAGTGATAAGCAATTCTGGCAAACACTGATCCTGCTGTAATCCTTCCGGTAAAGTAATACCACAGAATTCTCGCTCACCACTAGCATAAGCACGCCACATAGAACCAGTAATATACTGGCGCGCTATAGCTTCTACCATCACCGGCTTAGCTTTTTGTACAATCCAAACTAATGGATGAGGAGTATCTACAATATGACTGTCTGCCAAGCCAGCTTCATGGAAGCGGGCAAACCAATGGTTAGCGACAGCATTAAGTGCCGCACCTTTACCTGGAACACCTTGCAACCCACCCTCACCATGCCATATACAGTCGAAGGCAGAAATTCGATCACTAATAACCATCACTGCTAAAGGTGCGTCTGCCGCCACGTTATAGCCTTTGACTGCAATTAGACGCTTACTTTGCTTGGTGCTTAACCAATAAACACTGCGCACTTTACCGCTATGAACAGGTAAATCTGTGGCAATGGGCAAATCATCATTAGTGGCAAGTACGTTATGAAAAGCAGACATATAGAGTGTTTTCTCAGACAAATCGAAGGTATATTTTACCTAAATTAATCGTCAGGTGCAGCTATTAGTCACCAAAGTGGGTTATATTTTGTATCATCTGCATCACCTCCAAAATGGCTTCTCTATTCGCCACTTGGTGCAACCCAGCAAGGTACCACTGAGTTGTTAATTCACCGTCACCTATTGGACGTGTCACTAAGCCGTATTTTGGTCCTTGCGACAGAGCAGTCCAAGCAGGAAGGATTGTAATACCTTGGCTGTCACTTACAATGGTTAACACAGCTTCGGTGACTCCCGCACTAATTACATTGCTAGGCAGTACATGGTTACGCCGAAAAACCAAATCATACTCTCGCCCCTGTTCTGGATGTGTATGGTAGGCCACATATGGAAAATCAGCGAACATCTCCGGTAATATACTGGGATAGTGTGCCAAAGGATGAGTGCTGGCCATCAATGCTAATAGTGGATCTTCTCCCAAATGAATACAATTGAAATCGCTCGCTGGTGGCGGCCCAGAAACCACAGCAATATCAATGGTTTGTTGGCGTAATGCTGATTCCGGATTCAATCCCACATCAGCCGCAATTTCTAGACCAATGTGTGGGCAGCTAATCGCCAACTGCTGATACACCTCTGGCAACCAGTGATGGGACGCATAAGCTTCCAAACCCAAACGCACGGTTGTTGTCACACCTCCACTCATGTGTGCCACATCCTGCTCCGCACGCTCCAGTTCAGCTAATACCCTGCGCGCGGCAAACTGCACTCGTGAACCTGCCGGTGTAGCGACAAGCTTTTTATTTTGGCGAGTGTATAAAGCTGTATCTAACAACCGTTCGGCTTCGCGTATACGGTGACTCAATGCCGACTGACTCACCTGTAAAGCAACCGCAGCAGCAGACACACTGCCGGCCACCTCTAAGGCCCTGATCATTTGTAACTGCCTAACACTCAATTTAATTGCCATAAACTAACCGTATCCCACAAAAATGCATGCATTTAATTCATACTTAACCGCCAAATTATGACATTTACTTCAACAAATACACAGCCTAAACTATCAAAAAATACCATCAAGGAACACCCATGACCTATAAGTGCCCATACGCCGCCGGCGCCGTCGACATAAGTGATGAAAACATTCATTGGCAGCAAGATATCAGTTACGGCGAATACCTTGGATTAGAAAGCCTTTTAGAGCAACAAAATCCACGTAGTGACGCCCATGACGAGATGTTATTTATCGTCATTCATCAAGCCTCAGAATTATGGATGAAACTGTGCCTACATGAAGCTCATGGCGCTACTAAACTAATAGCCAAAGATGAACTACGCCCTGCGTTTAAAATGCTCACCCGCGTTGCGCGCATACAACAGCAGATGGTGAATGCATGGGAAGTGTTAGTCACTATGACCCCAGCAGACTACGCCAGCTTTAGAGACAGTCTTGGTCAAAGCTCAGGCTTCCAGTCATTCCAATATCGCGAGCTAGAATATTTACTGGGCAATAAAAATGCCGCATTCATTGAAGCCCATAAAAATCATCCAGCCAATTACCAACATTTAAGCACAGTGCTCAATGCACCAAGCTTGTACGATGTTTGCCTGCAACTACTTAAAAAGCGTGGTTTTGACATTCCAGAAACCCACACCGATAGAGACTGGCAGCAACCCTACGAACCTAGTAAGCAAGTTGAAGCTGCATGGCAACAGGTGTATCAAGACACAGAGACCTATTGGGATTTGTACGAACTAGCAGAAAAATTGGTAGATTTGGAATACCACTTCCAACAGTGGCGCTTTAACCACATGAAGACCGTAGAGCGTATTATTGGCCATAAACATGGCACTGGTGGGACGTCTGGTGTGGATTATCTGCAAAAGGCCCTGTCTTTACAGTTTTTTCCTGAACTTTGGTCTGTACGAACAGTTCTATAACCATTCTGCACAGCGAGATAATAACGTGAGTGAATTAACGCGAATACACTTTGAAATCCTAGACCAAAACGATTCATTAGCGCCTATGCGAGATGAATTTGACCTGAAAGATGGCCTTATTTACCTTGACGGCAACTCTCTTGGCGTATTACCAAAAGCCACGGTAGCCCGCGTGAGTGAGGTGATACAACAGCAATGGGGGGTGGATTTAATCCGCAGCTGGAACTGTAACCAATGGATGCAAAAACCCGCCGAGCTTGGCGATAAAATTGGCCAGTTAGTTGGTGCCGAGGCTGGCCAAATGTTGGTATGCGACACTACATCCATTAACATTTTTAAATTAGCTGCAGCAGCGGTAAAAATGCGCCCTGGCCGCACCAAGCTGATTACAGAAACAGGTAACTTTGCCACCGATTTGTATTTACTACAGGGTCTAGCCAAGCTGTTGGGTGATCAAGTGCAAGTGGTGGCCCTACCCCGGCACCAAGTGCTGGATGCAATTGATGACGACACCGCACTAGTACTATTAACCCATACACACTTTAAAACAGGCGCTATGTGGGACATGCCAGCAGTGACTCAGTTAGCACAGCAAAAAGGCGCACTAATGATGTGGGATCTATGCCATTCAGTTGGTGCTATGCCCATTTATTTGGATAAGGTTAATGCCGACCTAGCTGTAGGTTGCACCTATAAGTATCTTAATGGTGGCCCAGGCTCACCCGCCTTTGTTTATGTAGCCAAGCGTCACTTAAACCACTTTGAACAGCCTCTCACGGGCTGGTTAGGCCATGCCAAACCGTTTGACTTTGAAGATGACTACAAAGGCGCAGCAGGAATTCAACAAGCGATGTGTGGCACCCCTCCCGTGTTAGCTAACGCTGCACTAGAAGTGGCTTTAGATGTCATGTTAAAAGCTGATATGCAGCAAGTACGTCTCAAATCCCAGCACATGGGCAACTTGTTTATTAAATTAATTCAACAACGTTGCCCCTGGTTTGAATTAGGCTCGCCCATAGATGATGAGCAACGAGGCAGCCAAGTGTCGTTAATCCACAGCCAAGGTTACGCCATTATTCAAGCCCTAATAGAACGTAATATTGTGGGCGATTTTAGGGCCCCAGATCATCTGCGCTTTGGCTTCACCCCGCTGTATTTAAAGTACGTAGACCTGTGGGACACGGCAGATGCATTAGTAGATATCATGTCCAATGATCATTGGAACCAACCACAATTTTTGCAACAGCAGGCTGTTACCTAACCTTTTCAAAACAATCTATCGCCATCGCCCAAGATCGTCTTAAAATGTATTGTTAATCAGAACCAATAGCGTATTATTGAGCTGATGATTAATTTTACTACTTATTTTTAAGTATTATACATTTTAAGACGGCTTATTATGAAACTAGATTCTCTTTACCAAACCCAATTCCAAGGTCAACCCTTAGTGTGGGATACAGAAAAATTAGCCGCTGCGTTGCAAGAACTAAGCCTAGCAGAGCACCGCCGTGCAGCAGACCGCTGGGTAGAAAAGAATCAATTTTTACCAACTAGTTTAGACATAACATCGGTAGTAGACGAGAACGGACGCAACCTAAAACCCCAAGTACGTGACCACCTATTGTCTGAGGCTAAAAAACGCCGCCATAGCGTGCTAGCAATACAACTGTTTAGCAATGCAGACGGCCAACAAGGGCTATTGGCAAACGATGCTCGCCTAGGCCGTTGCTGGATTTGGCTGGGCACCAGTACAAAACACCCTCTCACTTGCACAACCTTTGTGCAGGCCTTGAATGCACTTACCTTACACAAGGGTAAAGATACTCTCTACTTGCCTCATGGACAGTGCACAACCATAGCCCGTGAATTGCAACGCAATGAACCTAACGAGAAATTGAACACCTCGTGTGGCCAGGGTAGTTTGGGGTTGGCAGCATACCCTAGCACTTTATACATTGACCCAGAAGCTAACACTAGAACGCCTATTTCAGATGGCTATAGCCATCTCGACAAATTGGAAGCCGAAAGCATTCACATTATGCGGGAAGTCATGGCTAATGCGAGTAACCCTGTAATGCTCTACTCCGTTGGCAAAGACAGTGCTGTTATGCTGCATTTAGCCCGCAAAGCTTTTTACCCAAGCCCACCACCGTTCCCACTATTGCATGTAGATACCCGCTGGAAGTTCCAGGAAATGTATCAGTTCCGTGATTATATGGCTCAACAAGCTGGCATGGAACTCATCGTACATACAAACCCAGAGGGTATTGAGCGTAACATCAGCCCACTCGAGCACGGCAGTGCCCTTCATACAGACATTATGAAAACTGAAGGTTTAAAGCAGGCCTTGGATAAACACAATTTTGATGTGGCCTTTGGTGGTGCACGAAGGGATGAAGAAAAGAGCCGAGCTAAAGAGCGCGTATTCTCTTTCCGTAATGCCAGTCATCGATGGGACCCAAAGAATCAACGTCCAGAATTGTGGAACCTATACAACGGCCACAAAAAACCCGACGAGAGTATTCGAGTATTCCCTATATCTAACTGGACAGAACTAGATATTTGGCAATACATTTACAGGGAAAACATCCCTATTGTGCCGTTATACTTTGCTGCACCTAGGCCAGTAATCGAGCGCGATGGCATGCTCATGATGGTAGATGACGAGCGCCTAAAGCTCATGCCTAATGAATCCATAGCTATTAAAACAATTCGTTTTAGAACTTTAGGGTGCTACCCCCTTACAGGCGCTATTGAATCTCAGGCAGCAAACCTGGAAGAAATAATTTTAGAGCTACTACAAGCACGCACCAGCGAGCGTCAAGGTAGAGCTATCGATTCAGATAGTGCAGGATCCATGGAAAAAAAGAAGCAAGAAGGGTATTTCTAATGACTATTATCAATTCATCAACCAACCCTACTGATCATTTTTTACAACAGCAAAACCAATTGGATCTATTGCGTTTTATTACCTGCGGGAGCGTAGATGATGGCAAGTCCACCTTGATTGGGCGCCTACTTTACGAAGCCAAATGTATTTTTGATGATCAAGTGTCGTCATTACAAAAGGACTCGATTGCCTATGGCACCCAAGGCGGCGACATCGATTACGCTTTATTAGTAGACGGATTAGCTGCAGAGCGAGAACAGGGTATTACCATCGATGTAGCCTACCGCTTTTTTAACACCGATAAGCGTAAGTTTATAGTGGCAGACACGCCTGGGCACGAACAATATACTCGTAATATGGTCACAGGAGCGTCTACTACAGACCTTGCGGTTATCCTCATTGATGCCCGTAAAGGTGTATTAGAACAAACTAGGCGGCACGCCTTCATTTGTTCATTATTGGGCATTAAACATGTGATGCTAGCCATCAATAAAATGGATTTGGTGGATTATCAACAGTTCACGTTCGAATCCATTGAACAAAATTTTGCAGACTTCGCCAAACAACTGAATTTTGACAAGTTAACCGCCATTCCCGTATCCGCCTTAAAAGGCGACAATGTAGTAGCTCGTTCCGGAAAAATGACCTGGTTTAAAGGCCCAACTTTACTCGCATTTCTAGAAACAGTGCCCACCACGCAAGGGCTAGAGCAACACCCATTTAGAATGCCAGTGCAATGGGTCAACCGCCCTCACCTTGATTTTCGCGGTTTTTCTGGAACCGTAGCCGCTGGTGTCATTAAACCTGGTGATGAAATCCGCATTCTGCCTTCTGGTTCTACTGCCAAGGTAAAAGATATCATTTTATTTGAACACCCGTTGCCCAGAGCCCATGCAGGCCAAGCCGTCACCATCACCCTAGATAGAGAAGTAGATGCCTCTCGCGGGGACATGCTCGTAGCAGCCCAAGCCCCCTGTGAAGTGTCTGATCAATTTGAAGTGGACTTGGTGTGGATGAACCAAGAGCAAGGTTTTATAGGCCGCTCTTATGGTTTACAAATTGGCACCAACTGGGTTAATGCACAGATAACAGACATCAAGCATACGATTAACGTTAATACCTTGGAACACAACCCTGCAAGGGCCTTAGGTCTAAACGATATTGCTGTGGTAAAACTAAGCCTAGACAAAGCGGTTGCTTTTGAAACCTTTGGAGATTGCCAACCCTTAGGTAGCCTTATTTTAGTAGATCGTTTTAGTAACGCAACGGTTGCTGCAGGCATGATTAAACATGCCCTACGCCGCTCTACAAACGTCCACAAACAAACGTTAGCCGTTGCCAAGAAAGACCGCCATCAGCTCAATGGTCATGCTGGCAAAGTGTTGTGGTTTACGGGTTTGAGTGGCTCTGGAAAATCTACCATTGCCAACTTAGTAGAACAAAAACTACACCAAAAAGGATTTCGTACCTACTTACTTGATGGCGACAACGTTCGTCACGGCCTTAACAAAGATTTAGGTTTCACTGAGGCTGACCGAGTGGAAAATATACGGCGTGTCACTGAGGTAGCTCAACTAATGGTGGATGCAGGTTTAGTAGTACTCACTGCCTTTATTTCACCTTATAGAGCCGAACGCAATGCTGCAAAAGCACGCTTTGAAGATGGTGAATTTTTAGAAATATTTGTTAATACACCACTAGACGTAGCTGAGCAGCGCGACCCTAAAGGTTTATACAAAAAGGCCAGACGTGGTGAAATTCCTAATTTTACTGGTATTAATAGCCCTTACGAGGCACCAACAAACCCTGACTTTGAAGTAGATACCAGTGTATTAACTGCCGAACACATTGCAGAACAACTTGTTGCTAACGTCATCACTCAACTGGAGCTATAAACATGAGCCAAGTTCAAGCAATAATGACTAACCCAGTCCTACTGGCAGGCTTAGTACAGCTTACTAAAGAAGCCGGCGATGTCATTTTGAAAATCTACCACAGCGACGATTTTAATGTGCAAAAAAAGGGTGATGAATCACCCGTAACGGCTGCCGATTTGGCAGCTCATCATTACATTATAGCCGGCCTAAAAAGGCTTACGCCCGATATCCCCGTGGTATCTGAAGAAGATTCTAACTCTTTGAATATTGGTCAAAATAACTCCTGTTACTGGCTTATAGACCCATTAGACGGCACCAAAGAGTTTATTAATAAAAACGGAGAATTCACCGTTAATTTGGCTCTAATTCAGGACAAAAAAACCAGTTTTGGATTGGTGGGTGTACCCATAGCCAACACCGTGTATTGGGGTGGTGAAAATCTGGGGGCCTTTAGACAAGAGCGAAGTAAGTCACTCCTTATTACACCCATTGAATGTGTCAAAGCCGAAAATCCAATGCGGGTATTAGCCAGCAAAAGCCACCTTAATGAAGCCACAAAAACCCTTATCGATGAATTAGGTCCAACTACGCTTATACAAGCAGGAAGCTCACTTAAGTTTATTCGCATTGCCGAAGGATTGGCGGACTATTACCCACGCCTAGCACCCACGTGTGAGTGGGATACTGCAGCAGCACAGGCGGTGCTAGAAGGTGCCAATGGAAGCGTAATGCAGGCCTCTGGAAAGGCCATGATTTATGGTAAGACAGATATTTTAAACCCTCATTTTATAGCCAAAGGACTTAGTTAAAAAACAAGATTCTAATAATGTTGTCAACTGCCCGTATGTCTCTTCAAGTATAACAACATCAAAATAGCTAGCGTAACATTCCCCAAAAGAGCTATATTGCCGCCAGTCATTTAAAAAAGACAAGCAGAGACATGTTATGAAAATAGTTGCCATGCAAAGCCACATTGTGACCGTGCCGCCACCTCACATAGGTGGTATGTATTGGATTTTCGTCACCCTAGAAACAAGTTGTGGCATACAGGGTGTGGGAGAGGTCTATGCCTCAACATTTCATCCAGAAGTGATGGCAAAGGCCTTAGATGATGTATTTGATCGCTACCTAAAAGGCCACGACCCACACCATATTGAACGCTTTTATCGTGAATGCTATTCCAGTGGTTTTACCCAACGCCCAGACCTCACCATGATGGGGGCATTTAGTGGCCTAGAAATGGCCTGCTGGGACATCATTGGTAAAGCTGCAGGCAAACCTGTGTATGAACTGATAGGCGGGAAGGTTCATGATAAATTGCGTTCTTACACTTATCTCTACCCCACCAATAGTAAAGGTGAGCATGATTACGACTGCCCTGATTTAGCTGTTGAATGTGCCCTAGAGAATATGGAACAAGGTTTTACTGCTCTAAAATTTGACCCTGCCGGGCCTTATAGCATCTATTCTGGCCATCAAATTTCACTCGCCGCTTTAGAGCGCAGTGAAACTTTTTGCCGCAAAATTCGTGATGCAGTAGGCAATAACTGTGACTTGTTGTTTGGTACCCATGGCCAAATGACCCCTGCCTCTGCCATTCGTTTAGCCCAGCGTATAGAACCCTTTGACCCTTTATGGTTTGAAGAGCCAGTACCACCAGGCCAACCTGAGGCGATGGCTAGAGTAGCCTCCAAAACCAGCATTCCCATTGCTACAGGTGAGAGGTTAACCACTAAATATGAATTCCACGACGTGTTGAAGCACAAGGCTGCGTCTATTTTACAAATGAACTTAGGCCGGGTAGGAGGAATTTTGGAAGCTAAAAAAATCGCAGCCTTAGCCGAAGTATATTTCTGCCAGGTAGCCCCCCACTTATATAACGGCCCAATAGGTGCAGCCGCCAGCATTCAGCTAGCAACAGCTACACCTAACTTTTTAATTCAAGAAAGCATCGGCACATGGGATGGTTTCCATGCAGAAGTAGTTAAGGAAAAAATCGACTGGCAAAAAGGTTACATTATTCCCAGCACTAAGCCAGGATTAGGCATAGAGCTAAATATGGATGTAGTAAAAGCCCACTCTCCCTATACAGGAAAACGCTTGCACTTGATTATGGATAGCAAAGTCTATAATGAGCACTCTAATACACCTGAGTAATACCTCAGGTGTATCCTGTGAGTTCTCAGTTCTAAAGCCAAAGCTGCAGATCTAATACTTGCACAAGGGTTAACGTACAGATCATTACTAGAGGGCACACAGACGCTTACGCAAAGCTTCGTGCAGAGGGACTGAAGTTAATTAACGCCCTATCAACCCATTAATCAACTACACCTCTACTTGGTAGATATCATCGACATCATCTAAGCCTTTGTGACTGACCTTTAAATCTTTTATCACACCGTCATGAAGTCCGTAGATCCAACCATGTATTTCTAAAGTTTGATTTTTTTGCCAGGCTGTTTGCACGATTTTACTATGGGCTAAGTTAGCCACTTGCTCAGCCACGTTAATTTCACACATACGGCTCAAACACGCTTCTTGATTCTGAAAACTCTGCAACTCTTCTCGGTGACGCAAGAAGATATCTTTAACTGACCGCAACCAGTAGTCGCTTATACCTGCGTTAGTATTTTCCAAAGCCACCTTAATACCACCACATCCATAATGGCCACAAACGATAATGTGCTCAACTTTCAACACATCCACTGCATATTGAATAACAGATTGGCAGTTGAAGTCGACATGCTTCACTAAATTAGCTACATTTCGATGAACAAACAGTTCTCCTGGCAACAGTCCAACAATTTCATTAGCTGGAACACGACTATCGGAACAGCCAATCCACAAATACTTTGGCGCTTGTTGCTGGGCCAAAGTAGTAAATAACTCTGGCTGCTCTTGGGCCACCTTTTTAGCCCAGGCTTGATTCATGTCTAGTAGTTCTTCAATCGCCATAAAATTACCCTAATCACTCTCATTAGTTAGATAAACATGATCTTACCACCCAAAGTAGTGAGAAAAAACTATGCTTTAGGCGAGATCTAGTGTGTACTAGCCGGTAAACCAAAACAAGCCTTTCTTGTGCCTACTTAAGAGTATTAACGATGCCATCTATCGATGAACAAAAGCGGTTGCTGCGTATTAAAGCCAAACAACAAAGAGCAGCAGCATTTGCTCTTAACCCGCTCATGGGTATGCAAGTATGTGATCAATTATTAGACGGAAATATACTCCACCATAATCAAATCGTAGCAGTGTATTGGCCTTTAGGAGATGAGCTTGACCCTATGCCATTGCTAAAGACACTACACTCTTTAGGTCATAAAATGGTATTACCCGTCATGCTTGGGGCCGGAAAACCGCTTATTTTTCGTACGTGGAGCCCAGGGGATGAATTACAAGACGCTGGTTTTGGAACCCGTGAGCCATGTGAAGATAAACCAACATTAGAACCAGATGTTATTTTGGCACCTTTGCTAGCCTTTGATAGTAGAGGTTTCCGTCTTGGATACGGTGGTGGTTTTTATGATCGGACGTTAGAAAAACTACGAAAAAACAAACCCGTATCAGTTTACGGTGTTGCTTATGCTGGGCAAGAAATGGATCAAGTGATTAAGGGGCCATATGACGAGCCCTTGGACGGTATAGTAACGGAGCTTGGCATTACCCTATTTTCGCGTTAAGCTTTAACGATCAGGGTTTTGGTGGCCTAACGACTGCCGGCACCGAAACCCAACCTATGCCTTCAATGTTAAACTCTAGCAGAACTTCTGATTGATTTTTCAGCTTGCTCATAAGACCCATTAACATGGCATGGTTTCCACCGGGTGCTAAAGTTAATGTAGCCCCAGGCGTAATGACCCAGCCAGCAATTGCTCGGCGCATTTGCATGACGCTGTTAACCATAGCCATATTATGCAGTTCTGAGCTCGCGCTGAATGAAGTCCTTACAGCAATCACCCGAATATCCGAAGTGGTTACGTTTTCTATATCAACAAACCCTGCTGTCATTTGCATCCCTGGCATAGGCATTTTTACCCAAGCGTTAGAAAACTTAACTTGATCTGTTGTTACTTGATTAGCAAAACTGTTGGCAGACAACACAGCCATCGCTACAAGAAAGATCCGTATTAATTTCATTTTTTCTCTATCTCACTCATTATGACTTTAAGTTTTCGTTGTCAATTATATCAGCAACAAATATCTCAATAATATACCGAATTGAGTTTTTTTTAATTGCACCAAGGCTAATGTAATAGCAAACAGTAAGCTTTAGGAGCTTCCGTGTTTTATGCACACAAGCTGTGGATAACACTGTGAACAAATATTGTAAAAAAGCCTCAAAGCCCATTGTGTGGGCCTTGTTAACAAAGTGGTTAAAAAACAACCAGTTTGAAATTTAACCTTTTATATCAATATGTTATGAATGTCAATCAGTTGAGTTAAGATATTTTTTAGGAATTAATTAGTTTTATATCCGTGTTTAAAAAATGTGCACAACACGCGCTATAAATTTCAACGAGTTAAGGATGTCAAGAATAAATAGCAAGTAAAACTACAAAAAACATGCTCTTTTTTAACCCCAAGTATTGACACTTTGCAAAATCAACAACTTACAGCTGACGAACAAGGCCTTGGCCAGAAATTAAGCTCATTATGTTTTCTACAGCTTGATTTAGGATAGTTTGGCGAGCTTGACGGCTAGCCCATGCTGTGTGCGGTGTAATAATTAAATTGTCTCTTTCTACAGCTAATAAGGGGTGATCTTCAGGCGGGGGCTCTTGAGTCAAAACATCAATACCCGCTCCAGCTATTTGGCCTTCATCCAACGCCTTAATTAAGGCTGCCTCATTTACAATCCCACCGCGAGCACAATTAATCAGTAAGGCAGTGTTTGGCAAAGCACAAAGCTGGGGCCAATCGATTAAGTTAGTGGTGTTCTGAGTAAGGGGGCAATGCAGAGACAGTACATCAACTTGAGGCAACAGCTTGTCTAGGGGGATACGGCCATGCCTAGGTTCTTGGCCTTGTCTAGCAGCAATCAGTATAGTCATGCCAAAAGCACGTGCAAGATTGGCAACACCTTTACCGAGATCGCCATACCCTACAATACCCAAAGTTTTCCCTGCCAAACTTTCTACCGGATAATCTAACATGCAAAATTGAGCACTACTGCTCCAGCCACCGTTATTGATTGAACGCCTATAACTAAGCATTCTAGTGCTGAGGCTAAGCATCATCATTAAACAATGCTGTGCCACCGAATCTACCCCATACGCTCGGCAGTTTTGTACGCTAATACCAAGTTTTTTAGCCGCTTTCACATCAATGTTGTTAGTCCCAGTAGCAAGCACAATTATATGCTTTAGCTGAGGTAATTGAGCAAGGTGCGTTGCGTCTAATACAACCTTATTAACTAAGGCTATATGGGCATCTTCTAGCCGTTCAACAACATCATAAGGTCGAGTGTGCTGATAACAGCGTAAACCATCAACAGCAGCTCGTAGGGGGCGAAAATCGAGATCTTCTGGGCCTAATGTTGCCCCATCCAACAGAACTGCATCCATGCCTTAGAACCCCTGTAACAACTATTTTATTGAATCAACTGCTGCTGCAAGCCCCAAAGAATTTCTTCCGCATAAACTTTAGCAGCAGGCAGGCCTTGGTTATCCAATATTTGTAAGTACACACTAGTTAGGGTTTCTTCAAAACTTAACTGAAACTGCCCAACATAGGTATATTCTCCAGTATCGCTGATGCCACCCTGATCCTGGTCTTCAAATATATAGATGACTTCTCCACCCAACCAAATCTTATATCCCTTCTTATCTTCTAAACTCTCTTCCTCTAATGCTACGTTTGGATCAGATGAATAAATAGGACTGTCATTGATTGGAGCTTCAGCCTCATCACCACCAAACAAGGCGAGATTGATGTTGATGCCGGGCTTTCTAGTACCGCCACTGTTAAGGCCTTTGAACCAGCCCCATATTCCCTCACCGTTAGATGCCATTTCTTCAGTCGTTCGCATGTGACTTGTATGGGTAAAATAAACTTTTTTCGCCACTTCGTCGTAACTGCCAACATCAAAAGAGGTCATAGCTGCAATAACCTTTGGCAAAGCCTCGTTATAACTCATGTTAAGTTGCACCAAAGGCCGTCCATGTTGATCTTTGCCCAACAAAGGCGTTTGATATTGTAGAGTAGTTTTATCAGTTTTTTGAGCCACTAGCGCCGTGTGGCTAAGATACCGCAGTAATTCAAAGGTAATTTCAGACTCGTTGGCTAACGTACGACCCGCTTCTTGCCAATCTACCAATTTATTCTGTTCTATCTCTAACTGAGTAAATTGCAAAAAGTACAAAGACAGTTCAATACGATTTTTTAGAGTTTTATTTAACTCAACTTTCACTCGGCCATAGGCAATATCATCATCAGGCTCAGTCAAACTTCTAATCCAACGACTGATGAAGTCATCTGAGGGAGCGCTTTTGGACAGCGAGAACCACTCGGTCTCAATAGCCCTAGTTCCAGACACAGTGTCTATAGCGATGCCCTGATTAGACCAAAATTGGGCTACCTGGCCCTGCACCTTGGTCAAGCTACCAGCAACACTTATGCGCTTTAAGTTCACGTCACCAGTAAAATGTGCAGAATCACTACCTGCTTCAGCAAACACAAAGTCTGGTCGTGGCGCAGTTTCAATACCTTTTGATTGCTCTACCAATTGAGCAGCAGGAATTGTGAGCAGGTCATTCTGTATTTGATCGCCATTTAAACCTTGAGGCACAATAATGCGATCGACAACTTTAGATTTTGCATAATCTAAGCTTTTATTCCTGAGAATACTGTCGCTATCCTCACTGAGTAAAGGATTTCCAGAGCATGCAGTAAGCACCATCGTTACTAGAAATATCGGAAGAATGCGCGTAAATCCAAAACCTTGTTGTTTCAAAATGTCGTCCAGTTGTTTAAGATGGCACTAAAACCATATCATAACACTTTTAATTGAGACTACCCATATGACCCTTACTATTGGACACCCAGTGCCCTACCTAGCAGCGCCAGCCACAAGCCAAATTGAATTTAGTTTTGATCAGTTAAAAGGTCAATTTGTTGTGCTTTATTTTTACCCAAAAGACGATACTCCTGGGTGCACTACTGAAGGCCATGATTTCAACAACTTACTTAGTGAGTTTGAAAAACTCAATTGTAAAATATTTGGCATCTCAAGAGATTCCATTAAAATGCACGAAAGCTTCAAAGCCAAACAAGGTTACAACTTTGAACTCATTAGTGATGAGAGCGAAGCACTATGCCAGCTTTTTGATGTAATCAAGTTAAAAAAGCTATACGGGAAAGAATATATGGGCATTGACCGCAGCACCTTCGTGATTAATCCAGAAGGTGTTTTAATACAAGAGTGGCGTGCTGTTAAAGTAACTCAGCACGCTCAAATAGTTTTAGACTATATTAACCAGCTAACAACTTCTTAGGCCATGCATTCATTACGGCTTTAATCAGTGTTGCCAAAGGAATGGCAAAAAATACACCCCAAAGGCCCCAAAGACTACCAAAGAACAGCACAGCTACAATGATGGCCACTGGGTGTAAGTTCACTGCTTCTGAAAACAACAAAGGTACAAGCACATTTCCATCGAGGGCTTGAATGATTCCGTAAACGAAGATTAAGGTATAAAATTCCGTAGACACACCCCATTGTACATAGGCAATTAGTGCTACCGGGACAGTCACAAGTGTCGCTCCTATGTACGGAATAAGCACCGACAAACCCACAACCATGGCTAATAGTGCTGCATAATCCAACCCTAACCACAAAAAAGCAACGTAAGTAGCACCGCCTACAATCACAATCTCAACCACCTTGCCACGTACGTAATTAGCAATTTGCTGGTCCATTTCAAGCCATACATTGCTCAAAACGTTGCGTTCAGTTGGTAAAAATGAGGTTAGCCAAAGCACCATCATATGGCCATCTTTGAGAAAGAAAAATACCAGAATCGGCACCAATACTAAATACACTAACCAAGTGAGAGACTGACCAATAGAAGCCAATGAAAAGGACACTAACAACTGCCCAGCATTACCAATTTCTGCCATAGCAGCATCAGCCAATTGTTTAATTTGGTCAGCACTAACGAGTTCAGGATATTGTTCTGGTAACAACATAAACAAGCCCATTAGTTTTTCTAACATTAATGGTAAATCACTAAGTAAATCAGTTGCTTGGTTCCACAATAAAGGTAACACAACAAAAACAAAAGCCATAAGTAATGCTATAAATAAGCTATAGATACCCCACACAGCGGGAAGATGATTAACCCCAAATCGCTCCAACCACTCTACTAAACCAAGGGTTAGATACGCCAGTATCATACTTGCAAAAACTGGGGCCAAAGTGGAGCCAAACATCAAAATTGCAGCTAAACCAACAGCCAACAAAACCACTAATAGCAATGCTTGTTCATCGGCAAAAAAGTGGTCCAACCAAGCACGAAATACTTTAAACATGTGTTATCCTAAATTGTCTTTTCAATGAGGTAATGATAAACGCCATCAATACATTGGCTCTGGTGTAAATGGTGACCAGCCAATCGAGTCCAGGCGGCAAAGTCCCTTTGTGAACCGGCATCTGTCGATAGCACTTTAAGTTCCTGCCCCACCTCTAATTGACTTAAAGCCCGCTTAGCTTTTAATAGCGGTAAAGGACATTGCAAACCTTGAGTATCCAGCAACTGCTGTCCCGGTGTTGCGTCCAATGTCATGTCGTAGTCCATATCACGTATCACCTTCATTAAAAGGAATTTTCAATGAGAAGCCACATTATAGGTCAAGCGGTCCTTCAGTCCTATCTATGCTTGGTATATTTTATTATTCCTATAGCACGGCCTCTCTGCATGCTCATATTGGCATTGGCCATCCCGATACAAATAGCTCATGCAAAAACCTTACCCATAATTAACACCCACAACTCTTCCAGCATGAGCTTAGAAGATGAGTACCGCTTTGGCAACATCATTGCGGGCAGCATCCGCAAGCAACTCCCTCTTTGGAATGACCTAGCAGCCTTAAAATTTATAACAGACCTAACACAACCATTAATCAGCAGCAGTCAACTGAGTAACAAAAATACCCAACTTTTTGTTGTACAGGATAACAAAATTAACGCTTTTGCAGCTCCTGGCGGCATTATTGGCATTAATACTGGACTGATACAACAAGCTGGCTCTGTAGACGAGTTAGTGGCCGTACTTGCCCATGAAGTAGCCCACCTTAGCTTACGCCATTACGTGCAGACTCAAGCACAAGAAAAAGCCCAAGCACCGTTATATTTAGGTGCATTTATTGCGTCTATCTGGCTTGCAGGGAACGTTAATTCAGATATCGGACAAGCTGGAATTTACGCCACTCAATCGGCTCTCCAACGAAATCAACTGAGTTATAGTCGAACTCATGAACGAGAAGCAGACCGTATTGGTTTTGATTTAATGTATCAAAGCCCTTTTGACGTAACCCATATGCAACGATTATTACAACGATTGCAATCACCCTACGTTACAGATTCGCCTCAGTGGGAATGGGCTCGCAGCCACCCTATCAACAATGAACGTGTGGCAGACATTAGTCAGCGTATTTTAATAGCTCAACAGAGCCGGGCTGAGCATGGGTTTGAGCTTGGCTTTGACTTACTAAAAATTTACCAAACTGTGGCTCTATCAGATTTCCCCACCCTTTCTGTCAATCAATTAATGGCTGACTTTGACCCAATGGTTAATCACTACAGTACCTTAGTTGTATATGCTGAGGCTCTTGTTAACCACGACTTAGGGGAATCGGTTCTAGCGAGCCAACAACTCCAAGTATTGGCATTAAAACAGCCTAATGCCACATTGATTTGGTATAGCTGGATGCATAGCTTATTAAGTCAAAAACAAACACTAGAAGTATTCAAGCAGTTGGAGCTACGAAAACTTTACCGTCGTGATAGTAGTTTGTCCCTTTGGATCAACGCACTAGCCTTGCGCCAAGACACTAAACCGAGGGCTGCTGTTGATGTTTTATTAGCACTATTAGAACACCAACCCACTTGGATTATAGGTTGGCGCACGCTGGCTGAATGGAGTGCTGAAGATCAGCGCTTACAACTCAACCATATGGCGAAGTCACAGTGGCATTTATTACGCGGGGAAGCAAAACTGGCACTTCAACAGGCCCAGTACGCTAGTCGACAGAAACCTGATAATCAGGCGGGTTCAGTGTCAAAGCGACGGCAAGATGCCTTAAATCTCCTGGCTGATCAAGCAGAATTTAATTAGCTGCCGCAAAATCCATGAGTCGCTGCAAGGGCTTTAATGCCCGTTTCTGTAGGTCTGCGTCAATCACAATTTCATTGTGCCCTAACAATAATACCTGTTCTATCTTATCAAGGTCGTTCATCGCCATCCAAGGGCAATGGGCACAACTTCGACACGTGGCACTGTTCCCAGCCGTAGGAGCTTCCAGTAGCATTTTATCTGGAGCTGCCTGCTGCATTTTATAAAAAATACCACGATCTGTTGCTACAATAAACTCTTTGTTAGGCATCTCTTGTGCCGCTTTAATGAGCTGAGTGGTAGAGCCTACAAAGTCTGCAATTTCTGCCATAGCATAAGAAGACTCAGGATGAACCAATACCGCAGCATTAGGGTAAACCTGCTTCAGCTGCTGCACACCTATGACCTTAAACTCATCATGTACAATACACGACCCCTGCCAAAGTATCATTTCAGTACCAGTCTGTTTAGCTATGTAGCGACCCAAATGCTGATCTGGCCCCCATATTATAGGCTTTCCTTCAGCGGACAAGTGCTCCATTAATTTTACCGCAATGCCGGAAGTAACCACCCAATCTGCACGCGCTTTAACTGCCGCAGAAGTGTTGGCATAAACCACTACAGTATGGTCTGGATGTGCATCACAGAAGGCTGTGAACTCATCCGCTGGGCAACCAATATCGAGAGAGCAGGTCGCCTCTAAAGTAGGTACTAAAACTCGTTTATTAGGGCTAAGAATTTTTGCAGTTTCACCCATAAAATGAACACCGGCTACAACTAGAGTAGATGCTGAAGTGTGACTACCAAAACGTGCCATTTCTAAGGAGTCAGATACGCACCCCCCGGTCTCCTCTGCCAATTCCTGGACCAAGGCATCCGTATAATAATGCGCTACCAAGGTTGCATCTTGTTCCTTGAGCAAGCGTTTAATGCGTTGCTTCTGTGCATCTAAGTCTTGTACAGCGGGCATAGATTGTAAGTGCTCATGAGCCAAGTGTTCTTGCACCAGCACTCTTGCAACAATC
>Ga0308025_1000116_pt1 | contig 42365 bp, 32 predicted proteins | sample Neamet422_FD_201298 | JGI IMG/M metagenome (GOLD analysis project Ga0308025, IMG submission 201298) | Marine microbial communities from water near the shore, Antarctic Ocean - #422 | ecosystem: Environmental > Aquatic > Marine > Unclassified | place: Southern Ocean | collected 2014-10-03
TCTTCTCCTGCCTGAGGTAGAGATGCAGTCCTTCTTAAAATAGCCTGAATTCTCACAAGGAGCTCTTCCATTGAAAACGGCTTCGTCATGTAGTCGTCAGCTCCGACTTTAAAACCTTCAAGAGTGTCTTCTTCCTGTCCTCTTGCGGAAAGAAATAAAATGGGAATTTGCTTGCTTTCGTGTCGGATTTCAGCAGCCACCTCAAAGCCATCTTTTCGGGGCATCATGACATCGAGGATGATGAAATCGAATGTTCCTCTGTGAAATTGTTTGACACCCTCAACGCCATCTTGCGCCCATGTAGTTTCGTATCCTTTCGCCTTGAGGTAGTCGGAAAGTAATTTACCTAGATTGGGGTCATCCTCACAAAGTAAAACTCGTATAGGTGATGTGCTCATTTTAAGTTAGAATCAAATTTTAATTTCAAGACGAAGGTGCTTCCCTTGTCAGTTTTACTTTCGACATATATGTGCCCTCCATGTCTTTCAATTACGGTTTTCACATAACTCAGACCTAGACCAAACCCTTTTACATCGTGAACGTTCCCAGTAGGAACGCGAAACAATCTTTCAAATACCTTGCCAATGTATTCCTTGGGAATTCCCACCCCGTTGTCCTTCACCCGTAGCTCGACACCATCTTCTGTTTGGTCAGAGATGATTTCAATCTGAGCTCCATCGGGAGAGTACTTAATGGCATTGTCTAAGAGATTGAAAATAACGTTCGTGATATGAATCTTATCAGCACGGATTATAGGATTCGGGGCTTTTAGAGAAAGCTCAACTTTACCACCTTGCTTTCGCACTTGCATGGCGACATTTCGAACAACATCCTTGACGACATCATGAATGTTTAGCTCAACGGGGTAAAGTTTGAGCGATTTAGAATCTGAGAGACTTGCCTGAAGCACCTTTTCTACAAGAACTCCAAGCCTTTTGTTTTCGCCTCGGATCATAGAAATGTAATAATTCTTTTGCTCTTCATTAAGATGTAAATCGGAATCACCTAACGCTTCACTTGCAAGCCCTATTGTTGATATAGGAGTTTTTAATTCGTGGGTGAGGTTGTTCATTAACTCTCTCCTTATTCTAACGAGTTCTTTAGAGTTCATTACTGAACGCATTACATATGCCAAGCCTATCGCAATGAAAAGCAGCATCACTCCAGAGAGCATAAAAGCTCCTGCTATAGATTTTATGAGATGTCGTTTTAAAAAAGGAAAGTACACGCGCAATTGTAGTGGGCCAAGACCTACGGAGTACCCTTTCTCAACGAGCTCTTCGCGATAAACTTCGCTGAGTTCGTCTAGATAGGCGGGTTGACCATACCTGTCGAACGCCCCGAAAACGACACTCGTTTCAATTCCATGCTCACTTAAATAAACCGCGAGTAGTGAATCCATTGGAAGGGTTTCCATTCTAAGTAAAATGGCTCTGGATTGTCGTTGAAGACCATCTGCGATCAGTTGATCTCCCAGATCTTCACTTTCGTGATCAATTTCGAGAGATGCGAAATCGGCTTCAACTAAGATCCAATGAGAAACTGTATTTAACAGCTGCTCCACACTTTGGTCAAAAATCTGCTTTTGTAAATCCAATGAGGTTTTTAACCACTTAACCTGTATAAGGCTGATAAACAACACAGCAACTGCAATTGCACCAATTAGCCATGATATTTTAATCCCTCGCATTGCCGCAAATTACGCTTTCAATCTGTAATAATTCAGTGTTCAATTAAAAGTACCCTAAATTTTAGAAAGGATTAACAAATACGCTTCTTACCTTCGCTTTCGTGATACCTAAAGAGACAGTAGAATTAATACACCAAACCGCCGTCATAGAAGACGTCATTGGTGAATACGTAGAGTTAAAAAAGCAAGGTAGTAGCTATAGAGGCCTTAGCCCCTTTACGAACGAGAAAACACCGTCTTTTTATGTCGTTCCAAGCAAGGGAATTTTTAAATGTTTTAGTTCGGGAAAAGGTGGTTCACTTGCTACTTTTTTAATGGAGCAAGAAAAGGTGAGTTATCCCGAAGCCCTTAGAATTATGGCAAAGCGCTATAATATAGAAATCGAGGAGAGAGAGCAAAGCCCTGAAGAGATTGCTGCTGCAAGTGAAAAGGACAGCTTGGGAGCGCTTGTTGTTTGGGCTCAGAAATGGCTTAAAGACCAACTTCACAATACCGAAGAAGGGAAGGCGATAGGACTTAGCTACTTTAAGAATCGTGGGTTCAGAGATGAAACTCTCGAGAAGTACGACATAGGATTTTGCCCCGAGGGCTGGGAGGTCATGACTGCCGCCGCGCTGGAGGCTGGATACACAAAGGAACGCCTCATAGCCACCGGCTTAGGAAAGGAGAAAAGCAGCGATGGAAAACTATTTGACTTCTTCCACGGAAGGGTCATGTTTCCAATTAAAGATGTCACCGGGAGGGTCATAGGATTCGGTGGAAGGACGCTAAAGACGGAGAAGAAAATCGCGAAATATTTCAACAGTCCTCAAAGTGAGCTGTACGATAAATCGCGGGCACTGTATGGGATCCACGCCGCCAAGCCTCACATCAGTAAGGAGGATATGTGCTTGTTAGTCGAGGGATATACCGACGTGATGGCCATGAGTCAATGTGGTGTCGAAAATGTGGTTTCTTCTAGTGGGACAGCTCTCACAGTAGGTCAAATTCATCTCATTCGACGTTTTACAAAAAACGTCACCGTTCTCTTTGATGGAGATAGAGCGGGTATGGCCGCTGCTCTTCGTGGAATAGATATTTTACTCTCAGAGGGCATGAACGTCAAGGTGGTGACCTTCCCTGACGGTGACGATCCTGACAGCTACTCAAAGAAGGTCAGCTCAACGGAGCTGCAGAAGTATGTCCGCGAAGACGCCCAAGATTTTCTAGCATTTAAGTCAGATATACTTAGCGAGGAAGCGGGAGACGACCCTCTAAAAAAATCGGAGCTGGTTCACAGTATTGTAACGACCATTGCCTGCGTGCAAGATGCAATTCAAAGGTCAGTCTATATTCAAACAATAGCCGCTCGCTTAAAATTACCGGAAGATTTACTTCAAGGAGAGGTGGCGAAAGAGCTTCAAAAACGACTCGTCCAAGACTCGAAACGCTCGAAACAGTTTCAAAAACCGGCCATACTCCCCAGCCCCACTTCTTCTCCAAGCACATCATTTCTAGGTGACAGTTTCTCAACTCATGTAGAAGATGATTTGGCACCGGGAATACCCGCCAGAGTTCGCACGAAGAGAGATATTTTAGAGGATAATCTTATTCGATTGCTGCTCGAACATGGTGAATCGATGGTGGAAGTAGAAATTGAGGAGGCAGATAAAACAGAAACAGAAGGACAGGCTGAACCAGAGACAGAACCCGTTTACACTAAAGTTACTTTTGCTGAGCTTTTCGTTCACCGAATGGAAACCCATCAGTTAACGATGGAAGAAGATTCCACACAATTTATTTTGTCTAAATATATTGAAAGTTTAGATGATGGATCTCTTCCAACGTCCGCATCGTTTTTTACCGATTCATCTCCGGAAGTCCAAAGTAAAGCAGCCAACAGTCTAATTCACAAGTACAGCCTCAGCGAAAATTGGGAGAATAAACACCACATCTTTTCTGTTGTAGAAGAAGACGTTCTAGAAGAATCCCTTTCGTCTGCAACAACGAGATTGCTTTTGTTTGATGTGCAACGTAACATAGATAAGGTAATCCAAGCCCTTGCATTAAAAGATGTTTCCGAGGATGAAACAACAAGACTTCTAAGAGAGAAAATCTCCCTTGATAGAATGGTAAAAGACCTTAACTCTTCTCTTGGAGTTGTAATACTACCGAAATGATTAACGAATTTCTTTCAAAAAGCCTACAGCTTGGTACTTATGATTTAAGTATTCAAGAAGTTTTAGAGGTGATTCTTGCAATTATTGCGGGTAAACTTTTGATTTATCTGACGAAGAAAGCGCTAAATAAAATTTCAAAAAACAGAAGAATCGACGTAGGCCGTAGGTTCTTAATTTTCCGTCTAGCGAGAACCATTATCTACGTCTTTACTATTTTCCTTGTGACCGATATTTTCGGATTTAACCTCACTGTAATTTGGGCTGGTTCTGCGGCTCTATTGGTGGGAGTGGGTATAGGTCTTCAAGGCTTCTTTAACGACGTTATTTCAGGTTTCGTTCTTCTATTTGAGGGAGGAGTCAGGGTGGGAGATGAGTTAGAAGTTGGAGGGGACCTAGTGAAGGTAAAAAACATCGCATTGCGTGCCACTAGTGTGGAAACGGTTAGCGGAGACCTTGTCGTGATGCCTAATTCTAAGATTGCAGGTGACTCGGTTCGAAACCTAACTCAGGGGCAGAGTACCACACGTATTAGCGTGGAAGTCGGCGTGGCTTACGGAAGCGATGTTAAGATTGTTTCAGACATTCTTTTTTATTCTATGCAAGTCCAAACCCAAGTCGTTCAAACCCCCAAGCCCCAAGTGATCTTTAAATCATTTGGTGATTCTTCCTTGGTTTTTGAGATACGTGGATGGGTAAAATCTCCTTGGGACAGACAATTAATTGAGAGTGATGTTCGCTTTAAAATCGATGCTGCTTTCAGAGAAAACAACATTAAGATACCATTCCCTCAAAGAGACGTTCACGTTCACACGAATTTGTGAACTCGAATATCACGCAGGTGTAAATTCAAAGTAGATTTACCTCGGAATGTGTTTCTCGCGAGAGTGAACACCAAGTCAAAGGATCTCCAAGCCCTCACCTCATCAATCCGATCTCCCATTCCAAATCCAATTGCCTCAAATCGATGCAGTGGATTTTCCGCAGATTGAACAACAAGTTTTAAGTGCCTCCCACCATGACCAACCGTTCTTGGAGGAATAGTGGTTACCACTCCTTCAGCCATAAAAACGGGAACCTCATTACAAGGCCCAAATGGTCCCAATCGCTCAAACTCCTTATACATTGTAGGGTTTAACTCGTTCAGGCTAATAGGCATGTGGAAAGAGACTGTGGGCTTGGGGATATTGCCTTCAGTTTGGGCTGCAATAGCAGCATTTAGCTCTAAAGTAAAAGCATCCATATTTTCCTTACGAATCGTTAAACCCGCAGCCATAGGGTGCCCTCCAAATTGTTCTATCAGATGCCTGCACTTTTCGAAAGCAGCGTGAATATCTATACCCGGCACACTACGCGCACTACCTGTTAGCACTTCATTCTCCTCAGAAAGCACAACTGTAGGGCAATACCGCTGTTCAACAAGCCTGCTTGCGACAATCCCTAACACACCTCTGTGCCAACCCTCACCATGAACAATTGTGCACGACCTGCCTGGAGGCTGCTCAACCATCAGAGCAATGGCTTCTACAGTTAAATCCTCATCGATGTCACGCCTTGCCTGATTCATCGTCTCTAACTGACTCGCCAGTTCTAGAGCACTCCCCTCATCGTTGGCCATTAGAAGTTTGGCCGCTGTTAATGCGTGCCCGACACGTCCAGCAGCATTGATTCTGGGGCCTAAGCTGAAACTCATATCTCTGACGGTTTTAGGAGCTTCTTCAATTCCCGCAACCTGAAGCATAGCGCGAATCCCCGGTCGCATATGCTCACTTAAATTGAGCATTCCGTGGTAAGCCATAATCCTATTCTCACCAGTAATATCAACCAAGTCTGCCCCTATGCTTAACGCTAATAGATCTAAGTGATCATACACGGAATCCATAGTTAGCCCGATGTATGGGACAAGAGCAGATAACATTTTAAAGGCTACTCCCGCACCTGAGAGTTCTTTAAAAGGATATTTACATCCAGGTTGTTTCGGGTTAAGGAGTGCAAAACAATTGGGGATTTCATCAGCTGGGAGATGGTGATCACAGACGATCGTATCTATCCCGAAGCTTGCTGCGTATTCTAATGCTTCAAAATCTTTCGTACCACAATCTAATGTAATGAGTACTGTACATCCAGACTTTCGAGCCCTATCCACACCGTCTTTCGACACCCCATATCCTTCTTGATACCTCATGGGGATATAGGGAACTATCTGGACGTTTAAACCTTCTAAAAAAGTGGAAACCATCGCAACGGATGTCGTGCCGTCCACGTCATAATCACCATAAACCATGATGCGCTCACCTTTATTTATAGCCTTATCTAACCTTTTTACCGCTTTCTCCATGTTTAACATGGTCTCCGGGTCGTGTAAGTCTTCAAGCTTTGGACGGAGGAAGTTTTCTGCTTCAACAAGAGTGGTAACCCCACGTTGCACAAGGATTTGAGCCACCATATAAGTTAAGCCAGTCTCCTTACATAAGTCATTTACAGCCTTTTTTTTAGGAGATTCAGCCGCTTTCCATTTGAGATTATCCATCTATATGATTCTATTCCTATCTTTGAGCACATGTTTTTACGGCACGTCGAAAATACGCATAGAAAACACCTACAATGAAACTGCACCTATCTTCTTTCAATACTTTTGTTACTTTCCTCTTCGCTGTCTCGTTTTTAGCATCTTGTAGCGGATGTTTAAACGATGACAATCTTATCGGCGAAAATTGTTTCGATGGCGAGTTAAATAACGGCGAGGAACTCATCGATTGCGGTGGTACTATTTGCGACCCTTGCGACCCCTGTGAAAATGACCTGTGGGATGCTCTTTTAGGTGAGCAATGGGTTGATTGTGGTGGAGAATGTGGTCCATGCGACCCTTCTTTCAATGGCCAACTTGATCCAGGTGAACTCGGAATTGACTGTGGTTGTGATGGTTGTCCAGCATGCCCTGAGCTATGTGGTGATGGTTTGCCTAACGGATTTGAAGAAGGTGTTGATTGTGGAGGACCTAACTGTGACCCATGTCCAACATGCACAGATGGCGAAATGAATGGTTCTGAAATTGGTGTCGACTGTGGAGGTTCTGATTGTGATGCTTGCCCTACAACAGGTGATTGTACAAATGGTCTTCAAGATGGAGACGAATTATACATAGACTGTGGCGGTTCATCTTGTGAGGCTTGTGAAGGAGCTATCGCTTGGAAAGCAAATGGCCAACAGTTTTATGGCGATGCAACAACCTCAGCCATGATGGATGGAACAAGTATAGCTATTGCAGGAGTGTCTGTAACGACTGCTCAGATTGGCTTCATTATAGCTGAACCAGCTACAGGATGGGTAAACGGAGTTGTGATCCCTATGAACTTAGCTACTGCTCCTGGAACTGCTGGTGCATACGAATCTATCGGGGCTGCTGTAACATATGCTACCTCTAATGGAGGGAACATCACAATGGAACTTACGTACATCGTTTCTGGTGCGGGAGGATATGTAACGGGTACTTTTTCTGGAAATATGCAAAGCACAGCAGGAGCTGGAGTTACTATTTCTCAAGGAAACTTTGCGATTCCAATCAACTAGAATTTATCTTAGAGATTGACATTTTAGTGTGAACAAGACGCTTGGATAAATGTCAAATTAGCTCATAACGTGTAGAACTTGCACTGTTATGAGAACATCTACATTCCCCGCAATATTAATTGCAATAATTCTGCTTTCAGGTTGTGTAACAGCTAAGCAGTTCGATGAATTACAGAATAATTGCGAACAAATAGACAAGGAAAATACTGTTCTAAGGCTGAGTAGCCAAGATGTTGAAATCGAAGTTGTCGAGCTAAGAGGACAAGTAGAGACACTTACAGAAGCAAGGGAAGAACTTTCAGCAGATACTTCCAGAATGGGACGATTTGTAGCTGAATCAACAGATGAAATCACTCGTCTTCGTCAATTAAATGATGCGCTTACAGACCAAAGTGGTGGTCGTTTGTCATCTCTCAATGCAGAAAACAGAGCCCTCCTTGAAGATGTAAATAGAATCAGACAACAGCTTCAAATTAGAGAAGACGCCCTTCTCGAACTAGAAAAGGATCTAGCGGACAGAAGCGCTGCACTTGAGTCAAGGAGTGCAAGAGTTGAAGAATTAGAGAACCTTCTTGCATCACGAGATAAAGCTGCTAAAGCGTTGCGTAACCGTTTAGAAAGGGCTCTCCTTGGTTTTGAAGGAAGTGGTTTAACCGTTGAACAAAGAAATGGAAAAGTTTATGTTAGCCTAGATGCAGAATTGTTATTTGCTTCAGGCTCGGCAGTTGTCGATGTAAGAGGAATAGAGCTCTTAGCTTCCCTCGGCTCAGTGATCGCTGAGCAAGAAGACTTGGAAATAGTTATCGAAGGACACACGGATTCGGACAAGTTAGTATCCCCAAGCTTCCCTCATAACAACTGGGAATTGTCTGTACTTCGTGCAACTTCAGTCCTCGAGATTATAAGTGCCCAACCGGGCGTTGATCAATCAGTTCTCACAGCTTCTGGACGGGGAGAGTTTCATCCTGTTGACCCAAAGGATAAATCGAGAAACCGTAGAATTGAAGTGATCTTAGCCCCGAGACTTGATGCTTTATTTGACCTCTTAGAGGACTAAAGCTTGATACAAACGTTTTGAGGTTCCGTAAAGAACTGCAGCGCTTCGAACCCACCTTCTCGCCCCACGCCTGAGTTTTTAACCCCTCCAAAGGGGGTTCTTAAGTCTCTCAATAGCCAGCAGTTGACCCACACAATTCCGGTGTCTAATGCCGCCGCCATGTTGTGTGCTCTTTTTAAATCTTTAGTCCAAACGGTAGCCGCCAATCCAAACTCTGTGCTATTTGCAAAATACACAGCTTCTTCATCTGACTCAAAAGGTTGAATGGTCACTACAGGACCGAAAATTTCTTCTTGATTTACGCGGCAATCAAAATTGAGTCCTTCTATAATGGTAGGTTGAATGTAATAGCCTTCAGACAAATCTGGTTCATTTTCTGGCGTTGTTGCTGACCCTCCACATAAGATTTTCCCACCTTCAGAGCGCGCCAACTCTATGTACGAAAGAATTTTATCACGGTGATCTTTAGAAACAACGGCACCCATTTTTGTTGCGGGATTTTGCGGGTCTCCGACTTTCATCTTCTTCGCTTTTTCGACCAACATATCACGGAATTTCGGGTAGATAGATTTCTCGACCAGGATCCTCGAACCGCAGAGACAGATTTGGCCTTGATTTGCGAAAGAGGAACGCAGGGTAGTTGCTAGCGCATCGTCGAAATCACAATCATCAAATATGATTGCAGCATTCTTTCCGCCCAATTCCAAGCTCAATTTCTTAAAACGCGGAGCCGTAACAGAAGCGATATGAGCCCCTGTTGCCGTACCTCCAGTAAAGCTAACTGCCGCTATTTTTGGGTGACGAACTAAAGCGTCGCCCACCTCTTTTCCCAATCCGTGTATGATGTTAAAGACGCCATCTGGAAAACCAGCTTCCTTCACCCATGTGCTCAATAAATATGCTGTGACAGGAGTTATTTCAGAGGGCTTAGCGACGACGCAGTTCCCAGCTGCTAATGCTGGGGCGACCTTCCAAGTAAATAGGTACAGGGGCAGATTCCAGGGTGAAATACATGCAACAACGCCCAATGGCTTCCTCAGGGTGTAATTGATTGCGACCCCTTCCATCGAGTGTGACTCAGAAGCAAAATGCTGTATTGCCGAGGCGTAGAATCGAAGATTTGATTCAGCTCTCGGAATATCGACAGAGCTCGCTAACGATATAGGTTTCCCATTGTCAGTTGACTCTGCAGCTGAGAGTAGATGTGCGTTTTTTGCAACCAAATCTGCCAATCGATTCAAGCAAGCAGCACGTTCGTTACGAGGTGTGTTTGACCAGCTGTTAAATGCGTTGTCAGCAGATTCGACAGCAAGATTTACATCTTCAGCCCCAGATCTAGGCAAGCGACCGTAAACCTTGCCTTTGCTGGGATCAGTCAGGTCAATCCATTCACCGCCTTTGGCAGAAATGAGATCGCCATTAATGAGATTTAATACTTCCATTTATGACTGCAATTTACTTACTAAATTAGTCTAACTTTACTATCTTTGCACACGTTTTTGCCCCATGGTGTAATGGTAACACATCTGCTTTTGGTGCAGACGTTTCAGGTTCGAGTCCTGGTGGGGCAACCACTCAATATTATAAAACCTCGTTATCATTGAGATAGCGAGGTTTTGTTTTTTTACTGTGTCTATCCTTGTGCTTACATTTTGTTTATAAGTGGCTTTACCCTCACAAAGAAAGGACGTCGCTTTAGGTGGGTGATAGGTATGAAAGTGAAACACAACGCGACTGAGTCGCTTAAATTTTAATCCCGGACGCAACGAGCAGAATATCCGTAAAAGGGATAATCTTCGATCCAGCCTGCTATGATATTGCTGTAGTTCAGGTTACGCATCACGGGGTCATCATTGTACTCTGAAGTAGTCCACCACATCCCGTCGGATCCACTGTAGCCAAAACCGCCACTCCACCTAAGGCCGCCTGGCAAGCCAGCCCAACCACTTGAGTTAGTCGCCCCCGTATTTGGAGAGTTCCAGTGGTCATATCCAACCTCTTTCATCTTACCTCCTGCTCCACTATCTCCGCCTAAGAAGTCTGTTAATTGTGTGAATTCACCATTAGATGGGATATGCCAACCACTTGGACAAATTCCTTCGGTCATCACCGCAGGCCAATTGTATAGTACGCCATATGTCTCATAGTGATCTGTTGCCTTAGCAGCTGCTACATCAATTCCTTCGTAACCATATACGTAATAACCTGTACTATTTACCATAGGTAAATATTTACAATTCTCAGCGAACCAACACTGGTCACCGATTAAGACTGTAGAGTAGTTGTAGCCTTCGTGAGAAACAAGGTCGCCGCAGGCAGAAAAAACAGGCGCACAGGTGTAGTTAAAGACAGTGTCTGCTCCAATTTCAAATACCCACCATTCATCTATTTGCTCAGCGTAAACAGAGTCATACAGAATAGTTATCGACTCTATAACAACCTCCATTGGGCCAGGGCCATTACACACCCCACATTCGTCCAACACACCCACGCAGTCGTCCTCTGAATCGCAGATGCCATCATCGTCTCCATCTCCCTCACAACCGCCTCCACAGACGCCTAAAACATCAATATAGGCACAAGGCTCAGAAGGGTCGTTAGTGTAGTTGCAAGCCGCTAAATCCACGCAGTCATCCAAGCTATCCCACACGCCATCGGAGTCCGTATCTGTGTCTCCAAATACGGCTAACATCTCTAAGAAGTCTCCAATACTAACGTTGCCATCTCCATTGCCATCGTAAGGACTGGGACAGTCAACTTGAGCTGTGAGAGACAGCGTAAAGACACATAACAAAGAAGTAAGTAAATATCTCATAGTAGGAGTTTTAAGACTTATAAGATACAGTTATTTTGATCTATTGTAATACTTGGCAGCGAGCTTGTCGTTGAGTTTGGGAAACAACTTATTTAACCAAACGGTGAGCAGCCCAACAGCAGAAGGTCTAACAGATCTTTTTCTCTTTTTTACTCCGTTGAAAATATGGGTAGCAGCCTCTTCGGGGGTCATCATCCCCTTTTCTTTTACAGTTTCTCCATAACCAGGAGGGAAATGATTTGATTTAGTGTCATCCTTTACTATTTTTCTAATGTTTGTTGATGTGTATCCAATGTAGGTAAGTAATACGTGGAGACCTTTGTTTAAGTATTGTATTCTGAGCGAACCCAAGAAACCATTCATAGCAAACTTAGAAGCACAATAAGCTGACCGATTCGGCAAACCAACTTCACCAGCGATTGAGCACACCCCTACGAGACTTCCTTTGGTCTTAAGTAAATGCGGTAAGGCATATTTGGTACATTGAACCGTCCCAAAATGGTTTGTGTCCATGATCTCTTTGTGTTTTTCAATGTTGATCCCATCCTCATCGCTCTCATACCAAGTAATGCCAGCATTGTTAATGAAAACATCAATTCTGCCGAATTTTTCAATCACCTTGTCAACCAGATTCTTACAATCCTTTTCTATCCTAACATCAGTTTTTACGGTTAAGACATCATGCCCTTCTGACGTCATCTCAGCGTGGACTTTTTCAAGCATTTGCTCTGACCTAGAGGCAATTGCAACTTTATAACCAGCGTTGATAAAACAATCGCACAAAGCTCTTCCAATGCCAGAGCTGCCTCCTGTTATAACCACTATCTTCTTTTCCATCTAATAATTAGAGATTAAGCATTACTGTAAATGAACAATATCTTTTGTTAAATAAGTTTAGATGATCTGTGTTTTTTAATATCTTTATCAACCAATATCTGTAGAGTTAAAAGTATGAAAATAATACCTGTTTTATCAAAACGAGAGATTAAAAGATTTCACAAAGTTCCATTTTCAGTTTATAAAAATGATAAAAATTGGATCCCTCACATTAAGCAAGAGGTTGAAGATGTTTTCGATGAGAAGAAAAACCACTTGTTTAGAAAAGGAGTAGCGAGGAGATGGATATTAATAAATGATTCAGGACAAGATATCGGAAGAATATCTGCTTTTATAGATTACAGACAATCTAAAAAAGAGAAGCAACCCACAGGAGGTTTTGGTTTTTTCGAGTCCATTAATGACCAATCTGCTGCATTCATGTTATTTGATACAGCGAGGAAGTGGCTGGAGGAGTTAGATGTGCAAGCAATGGATGGTCCCATTAATTTCGGAGAGAGAAATAAATATTGGGGACTGTTGATTGACGGGTATGATAAACCGCCCATTTATGGAAATGCGTATCAACCTTCTTACTATCGTGAGCTTTTTGAGGAATATGGCTTCAAAGTTTTTTTCACACAACATATGTATGAAGTGGTGATTCAAGACCCTATGAAAGCTGTCTTTAGTAGGAAGATTAGCCATATGAATGACAGAGGAGAATATAGCTTCCGTCATATTGAGTTGAGCAAACTGAGCGAATACGCAGAAGATTTCAGAACGGTTTATAATGCCGCCTGGCAAACACACTCTAGTTTTAAAGGGATTAGTTCAGAGAGAGCGCTTCTCATCTTTAAGAAGATGAAGATGGTGATTGATGAGAAGTTGGTTTGGTTTGCATATCACAATTCAGAACCGATTGCCTTTATGGTGGCCTTGCCCGAATTAAATGAAATTTTTAAATACGTAAATGGAAATTTAAACCTGTTAGGCAAGATAAAATTCTTGTTCTACAAGAGATTCAAAAAGCCTCAAAATGCATTTGCTGTCGTATTTGGGGTAGTTCCAAAACACCAAAAAAATGGAGTGGAGAGCTTGATGATGCAGGAGGTAAAGATGGCTCTAAGAAACCATACAGTTCAATACAAGAAAATGATCATAACGTGGATTGGCGATTTCAATCCTAAAATGATGCACATTGTAAATATTCTTTCAGACACACCCTACCAGAAACTTAACACGTATAGATTGCTATTTGATCCAGAGGCTAAGTTTGAAAGGTGTGAAGAGGTAAAAGGTTCGTAATGTGTTAGCCTACCTACTCTGTGAGTAGATTGATTTGGGTTTGAAGATCGGCAACGATTCCTTGTAAATTTAAAATCAACGTATCTAAAGTAGAAATCTCAGTTTCAAGGGCGAGCATACCATTTGAAAGAGCGGTGTTTTCATCAACAAGATCTACTCCATTTGCAGTTAAGGACCCTGAGATTTCGAAATCACCATTGATAAGACCACCAACAGCGTCTATTTCAAAGATGTTAGACCTCAAAGTATCAGCGGTCCCATTTCCTACTACTAGGATTGTTCCTGTTCTATTTGAGAGATTGTATTTGCCTAAAGCAGTGGCGTAGGTTTGGTCTGCGATAAGTTGGAAACCATGTGCAAACGAGCCAGTAGCAGAGGCTGTCGATTGTCTCCCGCCTGAGTGCGAATAACTGGCAGAAGCGACACTACCATACCCCTCCGAGTGGGCGGTGAAGCCACTGGACAAAGTATTCATGCCTTCTGAATGAGAAGCGTCTGCTGTAGCACTCGTGTTTTCCCCCTCCGCATGAGCGCAGGTAGCGGTGGCGGTAGAATTGCGGTTTTCTGCGTGTGAGAATAAGCCGCTTGCAAGAGTCCCGTAGCCTTCAGCGTGGGCAGTAGTACTAGACGCGGTAGTGTTTTGTCCTTCAGCGTATGAAGCGTATCCTGTTGCTGAAGTTGACACACCTAAAGCAGAAGAGAAATCTCCGTCTGCGATTGTTGTACTACCCTGTTGAAGTCTCCCGGTAAGAGTGAGATCACCTGTAATTTGGGCTGAGGGATTTTCTTCTCCCAAAGCTGTGATATCAGAGAAAAGAGATATCGTGAGCGCAAGGCGGGCATCTTCTGCTGTAATTGCTCCTGTACCACCATTTTCTATTGGTATAGCACCTTCAACAACAAAAGGACTGCCATAAAAAATGAGGAAATCTACCAAGTCTACAACTGTAATAGCCCCACTGCCATCAGAGTCAGGATTGTATGGCATGGGATTGACAGTTGCTTGCGAAAACCCAAGAGATACAACAAAGAACATCATCGAAAACACACTTATAATTTGCTTAGAATAAGATATTTGCATAATAAAGAATTTAATTTTCAAAAATAAAGTTAGCTTACAATGTTAACGATTCTGCCTTTTACAACGATTACTTTCCTGATTTCTTTGCCGTCGAGTTGTTGGATGGTTCGCTCGTCTGCCACAACGATGGATTCAACTTCCTCGATATCTGTCGAAGCAGGAAGAAGTAATTTGAAACGAACTTTTCCGTTAAACGATACGGGGTAGTTAACCTCGTCTTCAACTAAATATGATTTCTCGGCTTTAGGCCAAACAGAATCAATCACTAAACCCTCACCCCCTAGGACTTTCCAAAGCTCTTCAGCAAGATGTGGTGCGTATGGGCTTAAAAGGGTTACCAAAGGACGTAGGCAGACGTGAGATTTTGCAGTTTTGAGATTGTTTAAATCATTGACTGCGATCATTAGCGCACTGACGACAGTGTTGAAAGCATGACGATCTAAGTCAGATGTTACTTTCTCAATCGTCTTGTGGACAATTCTAAGTTCTGGGTGAGACGCTTCGCAATTTTCTGAAGCCAAAGCGAGCTTTGAGAACTTCCTTAGGAAATTATGAACCCCTGAAATACCTTGAGTATCCCAAGGTTTAGATTGTGTGAGCGGGCCTAAAAACATTTCGTAACACCTTAATGTGTCAGCTCCGTATTTCTCTACAAGATCATCAGGAGTCTGAACATTGTACTTGGATTTAGACATCTTTTCGACCTCGTAACCACAGGTGTAAGTGCCATCAGCACATGTAATAAATTCAGCATTGGCGAACTCAGACCTCCAAGATTTAAAACCTTCGATGTCGAGCTTGTCGTTTTCTACAAGTGAGATATCAACGTGTAAACGCTGAGTTTTATGTGCTTCTCTTTCCTCGTATGTCACAAATTTAGAGGTGCCTTGAATTCTGTATACAAAGCTTGACCGCCCTAAAATCATGCCCTGGTTGATCATGGTTTTAAAGGGTTCGTCAAATGAGATTTGGTCTAAATCGTATAAAAACTTAGTCCAAAACCTTGAATACAACAAGTGCCCGGTAGTGTGCTCAGCTCCTCCCACATAAAGATCTACCTGACCCCAGTAGTCCGATTTTTCACGAGCGCAGAATTCCTTTTCGTTGTGTGGATCCATGTAGCGTAGGAAATACCAAGACGACCCAGCCCATCCAGGCATGGTGTTGGTTTCCATTCGATCACCATGGAAGACAGGCCAATCTTCACGTCTCGCACGTGCAAGTGGGGGCTCTCCATCAGCTGTAGGCAGGTACTCATCAACAGCGGGTAGAGTTACCGTTTCGTTTTCGATAAGTTGCGGAATATCATTTTCATAACAAATAGGGAACGGCTCTCCCCAGTAACGTTGTCTTGAGAAAACGGCATCCCGCAATCTGTAATTTATTTTCCTTTCCCCACATCCTCTCGACTCTAATAAATTTAAAGCAGTTGATATTGCATCAAGTTTAGAGAGCTCACTTAGTTCTTCTGAATTTTGTAGAATGGCTTTTTCGTCAGTATTCACAGACTCATTTGCGTCATGCTCTTTAAAAATGGAAGGTATGTCTATGTTAAAATACTTGGCAAACTTCCAATCTCTCTCATCTCCAGCGGGCACAGCCATGATTGCTCCTGTACCATACCCAGCGAGAACATAGTCCGAGATATAAACCGGGATTTTCTCTGAAGTAAATGGATGGACAACATGCCCTCCCAACTCAACACCTGTAATACTTTTTTCTCCTTGTCTTTCTCGTTCACTTTTTTTAGAGGCCGTCAGGATATAGTCATTTACTTCCCTTAGTTTCTCTTCAGCAGTAAACTCACTAACTAATTTGTGTTCTGGCGCGAGTACCACAAAACTCACACCGTATAACGTGTCGGGTCTGGTAGTAAACACGTCCACTTCGCACTCAGACGCGCTTCCTCCTCCTTTAAAACTTACGGTAGCACCTTCGGATCTGCCTACCCAATTTTTTTGCGCTTCTTTGATACTGTCAGTCCAATTCAGATCGTCTAACCCTTCGATAAGCTTGTCAGCATAGGCTGTGATTCTCATCATCCACTGGCGCATACGTTTGCGCTCAACGGGATGACCACCTCTCTCAGAAAGCCCATCCTTCACCTCATCATTAGCGAGTACGGTCCCCAGTTCAGGGCACCAGTTCACCTCTGAATCCGCCAAGTACGCAAGCCTAAACTGCATAAGAATGGCGCTCTTCGCTTGCGGACTCATCGACTTCCAATCAGTAGCAGTAAAATCTCCCTCAAAGTGTTTCCCGAAATGAGGGAATAAAGTCAAATCTAAACCTTTCCACCAGTCCTCTTCGCAAGCAGCTTCAATGGAGTAATTGCCATTCTTTTCAAAGGCATCAATTAAAGATTGTAACGGTTTTGCTCCCCCACTTTCTAGATCATACCAACTTTCGAATAATTTGCCGAAAATCCATTGTGTCCATCTGTAATATGAGGGGTCAGAAGTCATCACTTCTCTGCTCCAGTCAAATGAAAACCCGATCTGTTGCATTTGGGTTCTGTAACGATTGATATTCGTTTCAGTGGTAATCGCAGGATGTTGTCCTGTGGCAATAGCATATTGTTCTGCGGGCAGCCCAAAGCTATCAAACCCCATAGGGTGTAAAACGTTAAAGCCGCAATGCCTTTTATACCTAGAAATAACATCTGAAGCGATGTATCCAAGAGGGTGCCCTACGTGAAGTCCCGCACCGGAAGGGTAGGGGAACATATCTAAGGCGTAGAACTTAGGTTTATCCTTTAACTCTTTGACTTGGTAGGATTTTTCTTTAAACCAAACCTCTTGCCAATGCTTTTCAATACTGCGAAAATCGTATTCCATATGACCGGTAAAGTTAGTTATTCGAAATCAAATTTCGATCTCTCGGGCAACCCTTGTTTATGATACACGTCAATTTAGTGTATGATCATGAGTCGCACCCCTCTTTCGATACACAATATGGTAAAGTCAGTTCTCTGGCGAGTACCATCGATTGATGCGTCAAAGAATGTTTATCTAACATTTGATGATGGACCCCACCCACATTTAACGCCTTGGGTCATGGAGCAATTGAAAGAGGCCGGTGATTTAAAAGCCACTTTTTTCTGTGTGGGGAAGCAGGCAGCTTGCCATCCAGAAATTATTCACGATTTAAGAGTTGCAGGTCATGAAGTTGCTAACCACAGCCAGGGACACGAAAGCGGGTGGTCAACACCTAGGATATCTTATTTACGGAGCTTTCTTCAATGCGAAGAAGAACTTGGTTCGACGACAAGATTCAGACCTCCTTATGGCAGAATTACACCTCGACAAGCTCGCGCTCTTTCGAAAAGAACACAGGTTGTGATGTGGGATGTCCTTTCCGGGGATTACAACAGATCTCTTTCAGGAAGCGATTGCCTAACCTCACTTAAAAAGCTTACAAGATCTGGGTCGATCATCGTATTTCACGACAGCGAAAAAGCAGCTCCAAGACTTCTTTACGCGCTTCCTAAATATCTCAAATGGCTAGCAGATACAGGGTATAAAGTTCAGCCTCTTCCCGAAAACAGATCCACGACAGCACATGATAAGTGGACGGGTGGCCATGCAGGTCAAGCAAATATTGGCCTCACAGACTCCCAATAAATTCGTCTCTGCGTTACTTGTCCGCTTTATTTGACCTCAGCGTCCCTTAACATCTTGAGTTTAGCCTTAATTTCTTCAACCTCACGCTTGTAAGATTTGATAGACTTTTCAGCGTGGTCACGAATTGATTGCGCACCTTTTCCTGTAAAGCGCTCCATATTCTCTTCCGTTTGGATTACACGAGTATTAAGACGATTAATCTTATCTCTTAACACAGCTTGCTCACGACGAATGTCATTGCCACCACCTCTTTCACTATTCCCACCTTTTGACAGGCGTTCAACGCGATTTTGATAGCTTGCGACAGAACGCTCAGATCTTTGGGCACTTAAAGCATCGTAGTGCTTATCCATGGCCTTTGTAAAGCGGTCAGATAAATTCTCAAAGTTTTTCCTAGGAACAAACCCAATTTTACGCCAATCACCAGAAAACTCTTTAAGCGTGTTTAAATCAGCGATTCGGTCATCTGTAATTTTAAACGCTTCTACTTTTTCAAGCAGCACGTTCTTCAATCCTAAATTTACTTTTTCCTCTTTATTTCGATCTGCGAACTGAGCTTTCTTTGCTTTAAAGAAAACATCCTGAGCTTTGTGAAAACGCCTCCATAATTTATGCTCCTCTCCGGGAGGGCATGACCCAGCAGTCTTCCAATCCTTTTGAAGCTGAAGCATTACAGCGGTTGTGTCTTTCCAATCGGTGCTGTCTTGTATAGCCTCCGCCTTTTCACAAAGAATGATTTTCCCCTTCTTAGCATCTTTCCCCTCCTCCTTCATTTTATCGTAGAAGACCTGTTTTTTCTCGAAGAATACATCAGACAATTCACGGAATTGCTGCCACAAACCTTCGTTGTGCTCCTTTCCTGAAAACCCGATTTCCTTCCACCTTTTCTGCAGATCAATCACTTTGGTTGTCAACGTTTGCCAAACCTTATGACCTTCTTCGATCTCCTCAGTCATCAAGCCCCTCAACTCCTCAATAAGTGCATCTTTTAACACTTTATTCTCAACAAAACTCTCTCGGAGTTTCTCGTATTGAACTTTTACCTCTTCAAAAACGGGACGCGTAATTCCGAAGAAAGTGTCTGCCATTTCTTGATAAGTCTCCCTCGGAGAAGGCCCTATATCAAGCCATTGTTTTTGAAGCTCACGGGCTATTTTTTCACGCTCCTTTAAATCGTCAACAGCTGCAAGTCCCTTAGCTTTTTCAGTTAATTCAAGTTTTGCAGTATGATTTTTCTTCAAGTCGTGATCCTGAAGTTGCTTGTAGATATTAATGTTGTAGAAAAACTCATCGCGCAAGCGGTGGTATTCGTCATGAATATCCTTGTAGTTATTTCCAGGGACATCTCCAATTTTCTCCCACTCTTCGCGCACTTCATTAAAGGCGCTGAAAGCTTTTCCAATATTTTCTTCTTCTTGGATTGTATTTCGCAACCTTTCTAGAAGACCTTCTTTTGTGACTAAGTTAGCCCTCTGTTCTTCCCCAATCAGAGCCTTCCATGCTCTCTCCCTTTCTTTAAAAGAATTCGAAAGCTCTTCAACTACAGCTTCTTCATCAGAAGGTTTGTAAATAAAAGTTTCATCAGGCTCGTGTTCTTCCTTTTCCCATGCATCGCGTTGACGACGAACCTCATCTTGAGTGAGGGCGTGGAAGGATTGTATAGCACTGCGCACATCTTTTCGGATGGCTTCCAGATCTTCGTTCCCGAGTAGATCATGGATACGTTGCAAAAGTTCAGACCGCATTACGGTTATAAAATGGATGTTATTAGTTTTGCAAATATCGGGTATCTCAACCCACCTTGCGACTTAGAAACGAATCTAAAATTATAATTACACAATTGGTTGTGAATTGGGAGGAAAAAATAACGAGGTGGTGCGCACGTAGTGAGCGTTCTCAGGCTGAGGTTCTTAAGCGTCTAAAGGAGTGGGAAGTTTCCAATTCTGAAGCGAATTCGTTTCTCGCTAAGTTAGAAAATCTTGATTTTGTAAACCAAACGCGTTTTCTCTCAGCGTTCACCCACGACCACTTCCATTTAAAGCAATGGGGGCCGTATAAGATCGGTGCTGGTCTTCGTGCTAAAGGCTGCTCCTCCTCAGAGATTTCATCTGCTATCTCTGTCCTCACACCAGAAATAGTATTGGAAAAGCTCACTCACGTCTTAAATTCTCGCCTACAAACCCACCCTTCTGACCTCACTTCTAACCGTCCTCGCTTAATCCGTCATCTTCAATCTCGAGGATTTTCTTTAGAAATGATACTATCATCTATCAAGTCGATTTAACTTCTTTACTTTTGTCTCATGCTTACAGTTGACTCTATCGAAACCCTTTCTACCCGTGTTGAAGCCTTAAGAGGCTATCTGAACATTGAACAGAAGCGAATGGAGGTGATGGATGATGAAAAGCAAACCCACGATCCCGACTTTTGGAATGACTCTAAAAAGGCAGAGCTAGTAATGAAACTCATTAGATCTAAGAAATCTTGGGTAACTAAATTTGACGATTGCGCCTCAAAAGTTGAGGACCTCTCCGTCCTTTTCGATTTTATGAAAGCTGGGGAAGAAGATCCCGCCGAAGTTGATTCTGCCTATTCTGAAGCGACAGAGTCCATTGAGGGACTAGAGTTTCAGAACATGCTTTCTGCAGAAGAAGATTCACTCAATGCTGTAATGCAAATCACTTCAGGTGCCGGAGGAACAGAATCCTGTGACTGGGCTGCAATGCTTATGAGGATGTACAGAATGTATGGCGATAAATCAGGTTTTAAGGTCCGCGAACTCCACCTTCAAGTGGGAGATCCAGCTGGAATAAAACAAGTCACCCTTGAGTTCGAAGGCGACTTCGCATATGGTATGCTCAAAGGAGAAAACGGCGTCCACAGGTTAGTCAGAATCTCCCCATTCGACTCTCAAGCTCGTCGCCACACCTCCTTTGCCTCGGTCTATGTTTACCCACTTGTTGACGATTCCATCGAAATTACGGTGAACCCCGCTGATATTTCTTGGGATACTTTCCGTTCAGGTGGAGCTGGAGGCCAAAACGTCAACAAAGTAGAAACCGGAGTACGTGTACGTCATGCCCCCACTGGTATCGTTATCGAAAATACGGAAACCCGATCACAACTCGGCAACCGTGAGAAAGCGATGCAGCTCTTAAAATCTCAACTCTTCGAACTCGAACGTGCCCGTCTCAACGAAGCCCGTGATGAAATCGAAGCGGGGAAAATGAAAATCGAGTGGGGTTCTCAAATCCGATCCTACGTCATGCAGCCATATAAAATGGTCAAGGACGTTCGCACCGGCCACGAAACCTCCAACGTCGATGCCGTTATGAACGGAGAAATCGACGGATTCCTAAAAGCCTTCCTTATGGAGGCAGGCGCCGCTTCAAACAACCCTCAAGATTAACACGCGTTTTAAATCACCACATTATGTCAGATTTCCGAATTGAAAAAGACACCTTAGGAGAAGTAAAAGTCTCATCTAACGTGCTTTGGGGAGCCCAAACAGAACGCTCACGCAACAATTTTCGCATCGGACCAGCCTCCTCGATGCCACTCGAAATCGTTCATGCCTTCGCTCATCTCAAGCGTGCCGCAGCAAAAACGAATTGCGAGTGTGGCATTCTTGCATCGGAAACACGCGACCTAATCTCTACGGCCTGTTCAGAAATTCTCGAGGGAATCCACGATTCTCAGTTTCCCCTCGTTATTTGGCAAACGGGGTCCGGAACCCAGTCTAATATGAACGTCAATGAAGTGGTTGCTAACCGCTGCCATCAGCTCACAGGAGGAACCCTTGGTGAAGGAACGCGCCCCGTCCACCCTAACGATGATGTCAATAAGAGTCAATCTTCGAACGACACATTTCCGACGGCCATGCACATTGCAGCCTACACCCTCATCGTCGAGAATACCATTCCCGGCATAGAGACCCTTCGCGACTCCCTCGCCTCGAAATCATCTGAGTTTGAGAGTATAGTAAAAATCGGGCGCACCCACCTTATGGACGCTACCCCCCTCACTCTCGGCCAAGAGTTTTCGGGTTACGTAGCCCAATTAAACTATGGCCTTCGCGCCCTTGGTCATTCCCTCGATCATCTTTCTGAACTCGCCCTCGGCGGCACCGCTGTAGGAACAGGCATCAACACCCCTGAAGGATATTCGGAAATCGTAGCCGCACACATCGCATCTTCTACGGGACACCCATTTGTAACGGCCCCTAACAAGTTCGAAGCCCTTGCCGCTCACGATGCCATTGTGGAATCGCATGGAGCTTTACGCCAACTTGCTGTTGCCCTTAACAAGATCGCTAACGACATTAGAATGATGGGCTCGGGCCCCCGATCTGCAATCGGGGAACTTCAGCTCCCCGCTAATGAGCCAGGTTCGTCAATCATGCCAGGAAAAGTCAACCCCACTCAGTGTGAAGCTCTGACAATGGTTTGTGCTCAGGTAATGGGAAACGACGTAGCTATAGCAGTAGGTGGAACCCAAGGGCATTACGAGCTTAACGTATTTAAACCGATGATGGCTAAAAACATCCTTGAGTCTGCTCGCCTTCTCGGTGAAGGCTCACTATCATTCGCAACAAACTGCGTCGATGGGATAAAAGCGAACGAGCCACGCATCAAGGACCTTGTCGACAACAGCCTCATGTTGGTTACCGCTCTCAACACGAAAATCGGGTATTACAAATCAGCAGAAATAGCAGGAAAAGCTCATACAGAAGGCACCACTCTTCGTGAAGCAGCTCTTTCTCTCGGATATGTCACCGCTGAAGAATACGACGCTTGGGTAGTCCCAAGGAATATGATCGGGAGATAGTCGGAAGATCAAAGGATTCAATCACTGCAGACGCACTATGTAGACCCTGTATGCAGAATTAGTTATTTTTCTAGTTTCCCCACCAAAACTTTCACCCATTGTTCGTCGGATTTAGGACAAACAAGTAAGGCGTCTTGTGTGTCGACAACAATGAAGTCATTAAGGCCACGAAGGGCTATAATTTTTTCAGAACCCGCTCCGACCACAATATTGTTCGCGCTTTCGGAGACCACTAAATCAACTCCTGACGATCTGTTTCCCGACGAATCTTGAGGCAGGTGAGTCGCAAGCGAAGTCCAGGTTCCGAGGTCAGACCATCCGAAATCACAAGGAATGACTGAGACAGAAGATGCACGTTCGAGTATTCCGTAGTCTATAGAAATAGATTCACATGAGGCGTAAATATCATCGACTTCACCAGCATTCCCACAAAGTTCAGCGCCCTCGAAGGCAGATGACATATCTGAAAGGTGCATAGAAAACTCTCGTGAGATATTTGCGAGTGACCAAACAAAAATCCCGCTGTTCCAGCAATACCCACCTTCGCTCAAAAATTCACGGGCGGTTTCTAAATCTGGTTTTTCTGTAAAGCGATCTACTGTTGCGATTTCGCCTGTACCTGTTGAATTCGATTCAGAGAACTTGATATACCCGTATCCTGTATCGGGGCGGGTGGGTTTAATACCCAAGGTGACGAGCGAGGAAGTTGAGGTAGCTTCGAGGAGGGCGAGCGAGATGATACGATCGAACTCGGGCTCTTTGAGGATGAGATGGTCTGACGGAGCGACAATGATTCCGACGTCGCGAGCGTCAATTCCAGATGATGCAACTCGTTGGGATATAACGGCATTTGCATAGGCGATGCAAGGAGCGGTATTACGCATACACGGTTCGCAAAGAATATTTTCAGGGGGGATAGATGGGATGTGGGAGGCGACATCAGACCTGTAAAGCTCATTTGTTACAACGAGTATGTTAGATGCGGGGACGACCGAGCTTAATCGGTCAAATGTCATCTGGATCAAGGAACGGCCTGTACCTAGGATGTCGAGAAATTGTTTGGGCTTAGACGTACGCGACATGGGCCAAAACCTCGTGCCAACACCTCCAGCCATTATGACAGCAAATTTTTCCACAGTCTTACTTATTTGTGTCAAGTTGAACACAATTATACGCATCACAGGTGCCACAACTGCCATGAGAAGAGGCGCACCCGCTTAAAAACGTGACAAAGCAAAGGCATAACAAAATAGGGGTGACAATTCGTTTCATCATGGTGTAAAGTTAGCAATTGTTACGTCTACCTTCGCGGTAATGGGCATCATCTTTCATATCGGTAGGTATACGAGATTTATATTGAGGGTTTTGCGTAAACCTGAAAACGGGGCGGTCTTTCGTCGTTCGTTGGTGAATGAAATGACCACAATTGGCACAAATAGTGTAGGAATTGTGGCGTTGCTGAGTTTATTTATGGGTGCAGTTATGTGCCTTCAGACTGCGCACCAGGTAAGTGGTTGGATTCCCGTTTACACCATTGGGTTTACTGTACGCCAAACAATGATTCTTGAATTTTCTCCCACGCTAATCCCTGTGATTCTTGCTGGTAAGATTGGTTCAAATATAGCTTCACAGCTTGGAACGATGAGGGTTACGGAGCAAATAGACGCTCTTGAGATCATGGGGATAAACAGTGCGGGATTCCTCACCCTCCCTAAGATTATTGCTGGTATTATTTGCTTGCCATTGCTCGTTATTATGAGCATGTTTTTAGGGCTCGCCTCAGGCGCTGGGATTGCTTATGTCACAGGGGTGAGCAGCATGGCAGACTTTCAATATGGTCTTCAAGTCGATTTCGTTTCTTACGATGTTATATACGCTCTGATTAAAACGACAATTTTCTCAATAGTTATAACGTCCGTCTCAGCATATCATGGGTACCATACTCATGGCGGAGCTTTAGAAGTTGCCAAATCAAGCACAAAAGCAGTTGTATACAGTGTCGTGATAATTATGATGTCTAACCTTATATTAACGAAGCTTCTTTTAACCTGATAGAAGAATGATAGAGCTTAAGAACATTTCTAAATCTTTCGGGGAGCATCATGTTTTAAAGAATGTGAGCGCGAAGTTCCACAAAGGCAAGGTTAATTTCATTATCGGTCGTTCAGGCTCAGGAAAGAGTGTTATGACGAAGTGTATCGTGGGGCTTTTAGAGCCAGATGAAGGGCAAGTTCTATTTGATGGTCGTGATTTCACACGGATGAATCAACGCACGAGAAAAGAAGTTCGTAAAGAGATTGGGATGTTGTTTCAGGGAGGGGCTCTATTTGATTCTATGACAGTTTCTGAGAACATCAAGTTTCCGCTGAAGATGTTTAGCGACATGACGGACCAAGAAATGGATGTGAGGGTAGCTGATTGCTTGAAAAGAGTCATGTTAGAGGGGCATGGAGACAAGTTTACTGGAGAGCTCAGTGGTGGAATGCAGAAGCGTGTGGGGATAGCTCGTGCGATTTCAATGAACCCCAAATACTTGTTTTGTGATGAGCCGAATTCCGGGTTGGACCCCCAAACAGCGATCGTGATAGATAATCTAATCATTGATATTACAAGAGAATACGGAATGACAACGGTGGTAGTCAGCCATGACATGAACAGTGTGATTGAAGCTTCGGACACAATTCATTTTATTCACGAGGGTGAGATTGCTTTTGAAGGAGATAACGCCGAAATGATGGTTTCTAAGTCTGAGACTCTCAATGAATTTATTTATGCTTCTAAGCTCATGCAGAAACTAAGGGATAGATGAAGTACGCGCTGCATAAATATTCTTCTAAGGAGATGATAGACCGCAGCTCTAAGTTTTTGAAGAAAATGCAAGAGCGAAGAAGTGTAAGGCACTTTTCGCCAGAACCTGTCCCGATGGAAGCTGTGCGCAACTGCATTGCTGTAGCTGGGACAGCTCCCTCAGGAGCACATAAACAACCTTGGACATTCTGCCTTGTAACAAACCCAGAAATCAGGAGTAAGATCAGGACTGCTGCACAAGAGGAGGAATACCGTAATTATAATGGCCGAATGAGTAATGAGTGGCTCAAGGATTTAGAACCTTTTGGAACGGATCACATTAAACCCTTTATAGAAGATGCTCCAGGATTAATTGTCGTTTTTAAGCATGCTTTCGGTAAAGATTCAGCAGGAAAAACTCAGAATTATTACGTAAATGAGAGTGTGGGAATTGCTGTTGGGATGCTCTTAACAGCACTTCATGATCTGGGACTTGTAGCATTAACTCACACCCCATCTCCAATGAAGTTTTTAGCAGAAATCCTTAGTAGACCTGACAATGAGAGGGCGTACTTAAACATTCCGTTTGGATTTCCGAGCTCAGAATGTGAGGTGCCTGACCTCGAAAGAAAGCCTATTGAGCAGATACTAAAAGAGTATTAGCAATCCTTTGGTTAAAACTTTCTTTGGTTTTTTTACGTGAAGTTGGAGGTTTGGATTAATTTTGCACAAAATCAATACGATTATCATGTCTGATATCAGTGTAAAAGTAACAGCTATCATTGTGGATAAGCTAGGAGTGGATGAAGGAGAGGTTAAGCCAGAGGCAAGCTTCACTAACGATTTAGGTGCCGACTCGCTCGACACAGTAGAGCTTATTATGGAGTTCGAAAAAGAATTTAACATTGCTATACCGGACGATCAGGCTGAGAATATCAGTACTGTAGGACAAGCAATTGAACATATCGAAAAGGCTACTAAGTAAGCCTTCGTGTTTATTTATTTGATTCTTATATGGAGCTTAAGCGAGTAGTTGTAACTGGTCTTGGTGCTTTAACACCGCTAGGTAATGATCCAGAAACTTTCTGGAACAACTTAGTTCGTGGAGTAAGTGGTGCGGCTGAAATTACTCGGTTTGACCCTTCAAAGTTCAAGACTCAGTTTGCATGTGAAGTAAAGGACTTTAATGTGCTAGATCACATTCATCGCCGCGAGGCCCGAAGGATGGATCTCTTTACTCAATTTGCAGTTGTAAGTTCTGACCAAGCTCTAAAAGATGCAGGCTTAATTGCCAAAGGCTTTGAGGGAGAGGGTGAAGAAGGAAATGTAGACCCTGACCGCGCAGGAGTTGTTTGGGGTTGTGGAATCGGAGGTTTCCAGAGTTTTATGGATGAGGCTAAGAACTTTCACGATGGTGATGGAACGCCAAGGTTTTCCCCTTTCTTTATTCCCATGATGATTCCTGACATTGCAGCAGGACAAATCAGTATTAGAAATGGTTTTAGAGGGCCTAACTACGCAACCGTAAGCGCTTGTGCCAGTTCTACTCACGCTCTAATTGATTCTTTTAATTTAATTAGATTGGGAAAAGCGGATGTTATTGTTTCAGGTGGTTCAGAAGCTGCAGTAACGGAAGGTGCAATTGGTGGGTTTAATGCTCTTAAAGCCCTTTCTACTCGCAATGAAGATCCAAAAGGAGCTTCCAGACCTTTCGATAAAACCCGTGATGGTTTCGTTCTAGGTGAGGGAGCCGGAGCAATTATACTTGAGTCTCTTGAGCATGCTGAAGCTCGTGGAGCTAAGATTTACTGTGAAATGGTAGGAGGTGGTATGAGCGCAGATGCTCATCACATTACTGCTCCACACCCAGAAGGACTTGGAGCAACCAACGTGATGAAGGTCACTCTTGATGATGCTGGAATGAGGCCAGAAGAGGTTGATTATGTGAACGTTCATGGAACGAGTACTCCGCTTGGAGATATAGCGGAGACACAAGCTATACAGAAGGTATTTGGTGAATCAGCATACAAACTTAGCATTTCCTCTACGAAGTCTATGACAGGTCACCTACTTGGTGCCGCTGGAGCGATTGAAGCTATGGCATGTATCCTTGCGATTGTGAACGGAACGATTCCTCCCACAATAAATCACGTACATGAGGATGAGGCTCTTGACCCAGAATTGGATTTCACATTCAATAAAGCTCGAAAGAGAGAGGTGAACGCAGCACTTTCTAACACCTTCGGATTCGGAGGGCACAACGCATCTGTTTTGTTTAGGAAATACTCCAAATAGAAAATACAGGAGATATTTTTAATGCAGTTCTTACATCGTTTACTGAGAAAAGATCCTTCCTCAGGTAAAATTCGCTCAATTGTACGATCTCATTTCAGACTTAAGGTTAGAAACATAGCTTACTATGAAGAAGCGATGCGCCATTCCTCTGTCCTTGATGGAGACACATCAGGAAAGAATAGCAACGAGCGGTTAGAGTTTTTAGGTGATGCCGTTTTAGATCTAAGTATTGCAGCTTATTTGTATAATAAAGACAAAGAGGCGGCAGAAGGATTGTTAACTCAGCGAAAATCTAAAGTTGTTAGTAGGAAATACCTAAATCTACTCGGCGAACAAATCGGACTTGAGGACTTGCTTGATGTTAAGATGAGGCGCGAGGATATCAGGCAAAATATGTTGGGAAATGCAATGGAGGCATTAATTGGCGCGGTTTATTTAGATCATGGGTATAGTAGAACGAATAATTCATTGATAAAATTGATGAAGCGGTTTGGCCTAGATGAAAAGATTTACGAGACCACAGATTTTAAAAGTAAGCTTCACCATTGGGCGCAGAAAGAACTCTTGACGTTGTCATTCACAGTCATTAGAGAATATATGCAGGATGGAGAAAACGTCTTTGAAGTAGAAGTTTTTGCAGGAGAAGAGAGCCTTGGAAGTGGAGAAGGCAGATCAAAAAAAATTGCTGAAAAAACTGCAGCAAGAATGGGGTGGAAAAAGGTATTTGATAAAGGAGTATCTTCGTTATAATGGCGAAGCTTCACCTTGATATGGATTTGGAGTGTGATTTCGAGCTTTATGGTATCGGCACACATATTGGAGGCCACAGGCTTGCTTGGGAGCTTAACAGATTATTTAGTTGGGAGTTAGTTTATGATAGAGAATTAGTGTCGATATGTAGAAATAAAGGAGAACTTATTTCTAAGCATATTGTATATAGTTATAGAAGAATAGAAGAAGAGATTGACATTAGTTTAGTTTTAAATAGGGTTCCTGAAGGATGTCTAACCGTGGGGCAAGTGCCAAACTCTTTAGATTACCTTCTAAAAGTGAATTCAGGAAATATTGATGTAGACCACATTATTCAGACCATTAGAACCTCTAAGCTCGTCACTTTAGTGACTTTTTTAGATCCTGAGAAATCAGGGGTTCTTGAGGCGATGTTTGAATTAGAATAGAAATAGAAATAGAAATGAAAAAAGGAATCACATTACCAGAAAAGCAAACAAAAATCATTGCGACCATAGGTCCAGCGACTTCTTCGATTGAGATGCTTGAAAAGTTAGTGCTTGCAGGGATGAATGTTTTAAGGATTAACTCTTCACATGGTGATATAGAAGGCCATCGTGAGGTTATAAAAAACTGTAGAATTGTAGATAAAAACTTAGGTGTAAAAACAGCAATTTTAGTCGACTTGCAAGGACCGAAATTAAGAGTTGGAGAGATTGTAGGGGGAGAGATGATGTTAGATGACAACAGTGAAATTAAGATCGTCGTAGGAAATGAGCCAGGTTGTGATGGGAAGGTTTTCACCAACTATGTCAATTTTGCAGTTGATGTGAAAAAGGGGGAGCCTGTTCTTTTAGATGATGGAAAGATTAGATTAGAAGTTCTTTCGTCCGACAACAAGTCAGAAGTTATTTGCAGGGTCATTAATGGAGGGATTCTCAAACCCAGAAAAGGATTAAATCTTCCTACAACAAAGATTTCGCTACCCTGCATAACAGAAAAAGATAAAGTTGATTTGGACTTTGCTCTTGGTGAAGATGTTGACTGGATAGGCCTGTCATTTGTAAGAAACTCAAAGGATATTGAGCAATTGCAGACCCTGATAAAAAGCCGTGATAAGCATGCCAAAGTTGTAGCAAAAATTGAAAAACCTGAAGCGGTTGAAGATATTGATGAGATCATTCGAGTTACTGATGCGGTTATGATTGCAAGAGGAGATTTAGGTGTTGAGGTTCCTATGCAGGATGTTCCTCTTATTCAAAAAGATATTATTTCTAAATGTCTTTCTTCGGGCAAACCTGTGATTGTAGCCACTCAGATGATGGAGAGTATGATAGAAAGCGCAACACCTACTCGTGCTGAGGTTAACGATGTAGCAAACGCTGTCTTAGATGGCGCTGATGCGGTCATGCTGTCAGCTGAGACCAGTGTGGGTAAGCATCCAATTGTCGCTGTTCAGGCGATGACAAAAATTATCCAGTCCATGGAGGTGGGTAACAAAAAGCCTTTCAATGAACGTCCACCATACAATCCTGAGGATAAAAGGTTCATCACTGATTCAGTCTGCTACAATGCTTGCAGGCTTGCCAGAAGGACGAAAGCGAAAGCGATTGTCACGATGACTTTTTCGGGTTACACTGCTCAGATGGTGAGTAGTCAAAGACCCAAGGCTAATATTTTCATGTTGACTTCTAATCGAAATGTGTTAGGCCAAATGAATCTTGTTTGGGGAGTAAGGACAATCTTTTACTCAAAAATAGTCAGCACAGACCATACAATAGCTGAAATTAAGCAGCTGCTTATTAAAGAAGGCAGAGTGAATAAAGGTGATTTTATGATCCACACAGCATCAATGCCGATTGCAGATATGGGAATGACGAATATGCTTAAACTCAGCCGTATCTAAGGGCGATTCTTACCCTTGAGCGTGTTATCTTCGCGACACTCAATTGTAGATTTTGATGTCGAAAGGATTCCCAGAACGTGGCCCATTAGATCTTCCTGGTTTAGCTAAAGAAACCCTGGAGGTGTGGGAGCGCGAAAACACATTTCAGGCGAGCATAGATTCTCGCCCCGCAGACAACAGTTACGTTTTCTACGAAGGCCCGCCTTCAGCAAACGGTATGCCTGGTATTCACCATGTAATGGGACGTGCCATTAAGGATATTTTCTGTAGGTATGCTACTCTTAAAGGAAAAAGAGTTGAAAGAAAAGCGGGATGGGATACTCACGGACTACCTGTTGAACTCGGGGTTGAAAAAGAACTGGGTATTACTAAAGAAGATATAGGGACTAAGATCTCAGTTGAAGAGTACAACAACGCCTGTAGGAAAGCAGTGATGAAATACACTGGGGTTTGGAATAGCTTAACTAAAAAAATGGGCTATTGGGTCGATATGGAAGCTCCATATGTTACCTACGAGAATAAATATATCGAATCTGTTTGGTGGCTGTTGTCTCAATTGTATAAGAAAGATCTTATTTATAAGGGGTATACAATTCAGCCTTACAGTCCGATGGCTGGAACGGGGTTAAGTTCACATGAGCTGAATCAACCGGGGACGTATCGCGATGTTATGGACACAACGATTGTCGCCCAATTTGAAGCTGACGATGTGAGTTCGATGAAGTTAAAAGCGATGTGCGAAGGTGCTGATTTGCCTTCTGACTTGCCAGTTCATTTCCTTGCCTGGACTACAACACCTTGGACATTGCCTTCAAACACGGCGTTAACGGTCGGAGCAAAAATCGATTATGCAATTGTTAGAACAACGAACAAATACACAGGGACTGATGGTCTCGTTGTGCTTGCTGAAAACCTTGTAGAGAAACAATTCCACAAAGGTCCTGATTATGTAGTATTAGGAAAGTGTAAGGGTTCTACATTGGTGGGGATGAAGTATGCGCAGTTGATTGACTGGGCTCAGCCGATGGATGAGCCTGAGCAAGCGTTTAGAGTCATTTCCGGAGACTTCGTTACAACAGAGGATGGTACGGGGATCGTACACACTGCGCCAACATTTGGAGCAGATGACGCCTTGGTTGCGAAAGCCGCAGGAGTTCCACCAATGCTAGTTGATGATGGAACGGGGCATGGTGTGCCACTTGTAGATATGCAAGGCAGATTACGCGAAGGATACGGGCCGTTTCCTGGTCGTTTCGTGAAGAATGAATACTATAAAGATGGAGAGGCTCCTGAGAAATCTGTAGATGTTGAGATTGCGATAGATTTAAAAACCCGTGGACTGGCCTTTAAAGTAGAAAAGTATTCTCACTCTTATCCCCATTGTTGGAGAACCGACAAGCCGATTTTATACTTCCCACTTGATTCTTGGTTTGTTAAAGCAACAGCTAAGAAAGAGAGAATGTCTGAGCTAAATAAAACGATTAACTGGAAGCCAGAAAGTACGGGCAGCGGGAGATTTGGGAAATGGCTAGAAAATTTAAATGATTGGAATTTAAGCCGTTCGCGTTTCTGGGGGATTCCAATTCCTATTTGGAGAACTGAAGACGGTTCTGAGGAAGTGTGTATAGGTTCAGTTGAAGAGTTGTCCGTTCGATGTGCAGAGTCTGTTGAAGCCGGGTTGATGAAAGAAAACCCTCTGGCGGATTTCAAGCCAGGGGACATGTCAAAGTCCAACTATGAATTCTTCGACCTGCACAAACACGTTGTAGACACCATTGTTTTGAAGTCGGAAAATGGTTCTGCGATGATGCGCGAGAGTGATTTGATAGACGTTTGGTTTGATTCTGGATCAATGCCATATGCACAATGGCACTATCCTTTTGAAAACAAAGAGCAAGTAGACAATGAGGAGGCGTATCCAGCTGACTTTATTGCCGAAGGAGTAGACCAAACAAGAGGTTGGTTCTATACTCTACATGCCATTTCTACCATGGTGTTCGATAAGGTTGCCTATAAAAATGTAGTTTCAAATGGGTTAGTCTTAGATAAAAATGGAGTAAAGATGTCTAAGCGATTGGGCAACGCAGTTGATCCATTTTCTACACTTGAAAAGTTTGGTCCTGATGCTACACGTTGGTATATGATCAGCAATGCCCAACCTTGGGATAATCTAAAATTCGATTTAGAGGGAATCGCTGAAGTAACAAGAAAATTCTTCGGGACACTTCACAATACGTTTAACTTCTTTGCGCTTTACGCAAACATTGATGGATTGAAAGGGGATGAATCTACAGTGCCTCACCAAGCGCTTCCAGAAATTGACCGATGGATTCTTTCAAGGATGCATACAGTAACGCAAGAAGTGAATAAGGCATATGAGGAATTAGAGCCTACCCGCGCTGCGAGATTGTTACAAAGCTTTGTTATTGATGAGCTAAGTAATTGGTACGTTCGTCTGAACAGACAAAGATTTTGGAAGGGTTCAATGAATGAGGACAAGGTTTCCGCATACCAAACTCTTGTTACTTGCCTTAGGACAACAGCAATCCTGGGCTCACCCATTGCTCCATTTTTTATGGATAGATTGTACCGCGACTTAAACGAGGGCCTCGGAGGATCTAGAGACGGCGCTGAAAACTCTGTTCATCTCGCGAACTTCCCAAATTCGGACAGTTCAATTGTCGATTCGGAACTCGAAGTCAGAATGGAGCTGGCGAGGAAGTTGTGCTCTCAAGTTTTAAGTCTTAGAAAACGTGAGAGAATTCGTGTTAGACAACCTTTAAGAAGAATTATGGTCCCAGTATTAGATGACATCTATGCTGAAAGGTTATCTGCAATTGAAGATCTAATACGTTCGGAAGTCAATGTAAAAGAACTTGAGATCATCCGTGATGGAGGTGGAATCGTAAAGAGTATTAAGCCAGACTTTAAAGCTCTCGGGCCAAGATATGGGAAACGCATGAAGGCAATTGCATCAGCAATAAATGCTTTACCTGTTGAAGCTACAGATGAATTAGAGAGTGAAGGAAAACTTACAATCACTCCGGATGATGGTCAGGGTGAAGTAGATATTGTTGTTACGGACGTCCAAATCTCTACAGAGGATATCCCCGGTTGGATAGTGTCCAGTGAAGGTGGGATAACTGTTGCTCTTGACATTACAATTGATGCAACATTAAGGGCAGAGGGTCTTTCGAGAGAGCTTGTTAATAGAGTTCAAAACGTGAGGAAAGACATAGGTTTAGAAGTCACAGATAGAATAAGTCTTGTGATAAATGCAGAAGAGGGAATAAGTAGCCAATTACAAGAAAATTTGGCCTATATTCGAACTCAAACCTTAGCAGAGAGCGTCGAGTGGAAGAATGGCGCTGAGGGAGTTGAAATTGAATTAGAAGACGGCTTGTTCGTCACGGTTCAAGTTGTAAAATATTAAAATCACAGTCATGGCAGAAATAAAATATTCAGAGTCAGACCTCAATGAATTCAACGCACTCATTGAAAATAAATTGGAAATCGCACGCGAAAATTTAGACCAATTGCAATCTTCATTGTCTCACAAAGACGACAACACAACTGAGGATACTTCTCCAACATTTAAGATGATGGAAGATGGTTCTGAGACGATGAGCCGTGAAGAAACATCTGCATTGGCTGGGCGTCAGGAGAAGTTTATTCGAAATCTAGAAAATGCTCTCTTAAGAATTAAGAATAAAACTTACGGAATTTGTAGAGTCACAGGGAAATTAATTCCTAAAGCTCGTTTGCGTCTTGTACCTCATGCGACTCTGTCCATGGAGGCGAAAGAGAGACAGTAAACCGTTTTAATAAAATTATGCGCAAGCTCATTTTAGAGTGGGTCATGCCTCTTTTGTTGGCAGATCAAATCTTAAAGATTTATATAAAGCTCAATTTTACAATTGGTGAGAGAGCGGAGTTTATTCCTGGTTTACTAGAATTACAATTTATTGAAAACGAAGGCATGGCCTTCGGTTGGGCATTGCCAGGAGTAGCAGGGAAATTAGTTCTAACATCTTTCCGCCTCATAGCCTCTGTTGGAATAGGTTTTTACTTATTTAAACTCACGAAGGAAAAGGCACATTCAGGACTTCTGAGATCTGTTGCTCTAATTTGGGCTGGAGCGATAGGAAATATAATTGACAGTGCTGTTTACGGGCGGCTATTTTCGCATTCGGGATGGGGAACTGTGGCTGATTTAAATGTAGAAAACGGTTATGCACCTTGGCTTATGGCGAACGTGGTTGACATGTTTCATTTTACGATCCAATGGCCATCTTGGATCCCCTTTTATTTAGGAGGGGCAGAAATTTTCCCTCCCATTTGGAATGTAGCTGATGCTGCTATTTCTATCGGAGTTATTTGGATTATTTTAAACCAAAAGAAATTTTTCCAAGAACGCAAGACAAGACATCAGCGAAGAAAATCTAGAAAAATACATGTTGGTAACCTCAGTTTAGGGGGTGATGCGCCCATACGTATTCAATCTATGACGACTACAGATACGCTTGATATTAAGGCGAGCATTGACCAAACTCTAAGCTTGATTCATGTTGGGAGTGAACTCGTTCGCCTTACCGCTCCAAGTATTAAAGATTCAGACGCCTTAGAGCATATTGTAAAAGGAGTTAGAGACAAGGGTGAAGACACACCCATTGTTGCTGACATACACTTCACGCCAAATGCCGCTTTGAGAGCTGCTGATTTTGTTGAAAAAGTGAGGGTGAACCCCGGAAATTATGCTGACAAAAAGAAGTTCGCTTTTCACGAGTACACAGACGAATCTTACGCAGAGGAATTAATTAGAATAAAAGAAAAATTTACTCCCTTAGTATTAAAGTGTAAGGAACTTGGAAGGACCATAAGAATCGGGACAAATCACGGCTCGCTTTCAGATAGAATTACCAGCAGATATGGTGATACTCCCCTTGGAATGGTGGAAAGCGCAATAGAGTTTTTACGCATCGCTGAGGGTTGTGATTTTTATGACTTAGTTATTTCTATGAAGTCATCGAACACACTTGTCATGGTGCAGGCTTATAGGCTTTTAGTGAGTCGAATGGATGAAGAAGGAATGAATTATCCTCTTCACCTTGGTGTAACGGAAGCTGGAGATGGAGAAGATGGTAGAATTAAATCTGCTGTAGGAATAGGGACATTGCTGGAAGAAGGAGTGGGAGATACGATCAGGGTGTCTTTAACAGAATCTCCAGAAGCAGAGATTCCTGTTGCTCGAGCTCTGGTCGATAGATATGATAAACGTAGTGAATTAGAATTGGGAGGTGGTGAATTTGTTAGTTCGATTGATCCATTTACGTACACGAAGCGTAAAACATTTGAAATCGGGAAAATTGGAGGTAAAAACGTACCTATTGTAATTTCTAGTTTGAGGGTACAGGGCGAAATGACTCATGCAAATCTTGTGGGAGCAGGGTATAGATACTCTATAGTAGATGACAAATGGAATATTGCTGATAGGGCTTGTGATGTTATTTTCTCTGGATCAAGAGTTGTGCCTTTTCCACTGCCTGGAACTTTAATGGTATTGATGAATGGAACGGACTGGCTGTCTAATGCAATGGGAAAAGAGGGTGTGGAGCGGCACTACCCTGTTTGGGATATAGAGAAGTGGGAAGGCGTCAAATCTTTTGCTAAAGTGAATTTCATTTCGTTGGGAAGAGCCGATTTATCTAAGAAGTTCTTAGAAGGATTGGTGTTAAGACAGGACGTGGTGTTAATTCTTGAGACCACCTCTGAGAACGCGATGATGGATCTTAGAATGGCAGTTGAGGAAGTGGAAAACTATGGGGGGGAAGGACTGCCTGTTGTATTAAAGCGGGAGCTGCAGAAAGTAGGCAAGGAAGAATTTACGCTCTATCAATCAACGGATTTAGGAGGAGTTTTAATTGATGGTCTTGGAGATGGGGTTTGGGTAGAAGGCGAGGGAGTAAGTCTTTCAGAGAGAACTAACCTGGCTTTCGGGATTTTGCAGGCTACAAGAACAAGGATATCTCAAACCGAATATATTTCTTGCCCGAGTTGTGGAAGAACACTGTTTGACCTAGAGGAAACAACTGCAAAAATTAGATTAGCGACAGGTCATTTGAAAGGTCTAAAGATTGGAATTATGGGATGCATCGTTAATGGCCCAGGTGAAATGGCTGATGCTGATTACGGTTATGTAGGTACAGGGGTGGGTAAGATTACACTTTATAAAGAAAAAGAGGTGGTCAGAAAGAATGTGCCCGAGATAGAAGGAGTTGAAGCTCTGGTAGATTTAATTAAAAAGGAGGGAGATTGGATTGATGTTTCTGAAACACTATCGTAATTGGATCCAGTCACTATTCAAGCGGTTGTAATAGGTAGCGTAACCTATAGTGACTCGAGTAGGGTGGTAAAGGTCTTAACCAAAGAAAGCGGAGTAATACCGATTTGGGTTAGGACGGGAAAAAAATCTAAAAAAGCGCTCTGGCATCCCTTATCTGTGGTTGAATTGTCTGGATTTACACGGAAAAAATCAGGCGGATTGGCTAATTTTAAAGAAGCTTCTCGCTGTTTGCCGGCGAATAATTTACTAAACGATGCCAGGAGATCTTCCGTAGCGTTTTTTATAGCTGAAGTGTTGGACAAGTCAGTAGAGGATGAAGTTCCGTTACCTGAGGTGTTTGACTTAATGATAGATATCATAAATCTAATTGAGTTGGAAACTTCAGTATCAAACTTGCATATTTTTTTCATGTCTCGACTGGTTGATGCCTTGGGGTTAATGCCAGAAGAGTACGATAGAACAAGTATGGGAGCGGTACATAGTTTAAATTTAGATACGGGAGAATGGTCAGAACTTAAGATGAGTTTAACCGCAAAGGATCATTACTTAAACTTTGAGTTGGCTTCTTTGTTGATGGCTATATCTGGCATGGATTTTGACCAATTGCAAGGCGTATCGTTAAGCAAGTCAGACAAAAAGGAACTGCTTCTTGGCATGGTCATGTTCGTTCAACTTCATCATTCTGGTTTAAGAGAAATAAAAAGTTATGATGTTCTGGAGACAATTTTTGCAACCTAAAAAAGACATCAAGATCAATGTTCTTTTAAGTTACGTCATCTTTCTGATGTCATTTTTTACGTCGTCTTTTTATTGCCTTGCCCAAAAGGACACACCTCATTCACCAAGTATTAGAGTTGTGAATGGGTCCATTCCAATCCCTTTTGTTTCAGTAATCAATTTGACCACGTCACAATCAGTGATCTCAGATTTTGATGGCTTTGTGATTTTCCCGACGTTTACTAACGGCGACACATTGCTTCTCAGGAGCATGGGGTATGAAGATGTATTCATTATCCATGGCCAGAAAATAGGAGCAACAATAGCCATGGAGGAAAGCCCTGTTTCCTTAGAAGAGGTCCAAATAATTTCGAATGTTGTCCCAGATGTGGGCAGTACGCAAGGCCTCAAATCGTTAGGTGTTGAATCAATAGGTAAGGGTGTTGCCCCAGGAAATACTGCTGAGCTATTACAGAAATCAGGACAAGTTCATGTGCAGCAAAGTCAGCAGGGTGGAGGGTCTCCTGTTCTTAGGGGATTTGAGGCAAATAGAATCCTTTTAGTAATTGATGGAGTCAGGATGAATAACGCGATTTATAGATCGGGTCATCTTCAAAATGCCATTACCATAGACCCCAATTCACTTGAAAAAATACAAGTTATCTTAGGTCCAAGTAGTGTGAGATTCGGAAGTGATGCTTTGGGAGGCGTGGTTCATTTTACAACACTCAGGCCTAGGTTTAGAAGTAAACATTCAGAATACAACTCTTCAGCTCTGGTCTCTACGCAATATAAAAGCGTAAATAATTCAGTTAACATTCACGCTACAGCTGAAGCTGGAGAGGAGAGATGGGCTTCAGTAGTCGCATTGAGTTCAAGTAATTTCGGTGATTTAAAGATGGGTAAATGGCGAGCCCATGGTGATCCGCTTTGGGGCGGTATATATTCTTATGTGGACAGAATAAATGGTGTGGATTCAATTGTAGGAAACCCTAACCCATCAGTACAAACACCGTCTGGCTATTCTCAAAAGGACTTCTTACACAAGTTAAGAGTTGGCATCCCTGGTGGAGCCATTGAAACGAATTTCCAATACAGCATAAGCTCAGATATTCCAAGGTTGGATAAACTAAATGACACATCAGCCTCAGGCCTCAAATGGGCTGAATGGAACTATGGCCCTCAGGAAAGATTGATGACCGCTGTAAGCTGGGAGCAATACCTTGGCATACCAGGGTCTCTCCACACAACATTTGCATACCAAAATATCAGTGAGTCAAGAAAGAAAAGACAATTCGGGGATTCATTAAGAGAAATACAAGAGGAGTTGGTAGATGTGATTTCACTTTCTTCTGTTTGGGTTTCTTCTCCTTTTAGAGGTGATGGTTGGAAGTTCGAAGCGGGTGTAGATGGACAGTGGAATGATGTAACATCAATGGTTCGTGCTGAAGACTATAGCGGTATGACTGTTGCTGATTCTGGATTCGGAGAGGCGTTGTTAACCCGGTACCCCAATGCAGGAAGCAACATGTTGTCTTGGGCTTCATTCGCATCCGCAAAAAGAAACTCAGGAGAAAACATTTATCATTTTGGTGTTAGATATAGTCATTCAGCGATTAACGCATCCTATATACCAACATCAGCTTTAGAGCTGCCATTTGATGAAATGAATTCCTCGCACGGAGCTTTAACCGGAAGCATTGCTGCCGAAGTCCCGCTTTCGTTGAAAACAAAAACTACCACCTCGCTGTCTTCAGGATTCAGACACCCCAACATAGATGACGCTGCAAAAATCCGAGAAAAAGGAGGGTATGTTATCATCCCCAATGACTCGTTAAGAGCTGAATATATTTACAGTTTTGATGAGAGTGTTTCGTGGGACATTACCCCAAAACTTTCTTTAAATTCATCCGTATTCTTAAGTTTGTGGGCAGATTTTATTTCACCTGTAGCTGCAACATTAAACAATGAATCCCAACTTTTTATTGAAGGAGAATATGCGACAATTCAGCGAAATGAAAATCTAGGGAATGCAATTGTGAAAGGTGCGAGATTTGAAATCAACGCTCAAATATTAACGAATCTTAATTTCCATAGCGTAGCTAGTTTCACAAAAGGTACACGCCTTATTTCACAGGATCCAATTTCACATATCCCCCCTATGTTTGGTAGAACTTCTTTAGAATATTTCAAGAAGGATTGGTCTATTGAAGGGTTTGTCCTATTTAACGGAGTAAAAAATATTGAAGATTATGGTCCCGGAGGCACAGACAATCCTCAAGAGGCCTTGTTAAGCGGCACGCCATCCTGGTGGACCTTAAACATAGAGTCTCACTTCGAAATTTATAAAAACATACATGCGCAGGTAGGCTTAACAAACCTATTAGACATGCATTATAAAACCTTTTCTTCAGGTATTTCGGCTCCGGGTAGAGGGGCGTTTATTGCGATTCATGCGACCTTCTAATAGACATCCAAGCCTTACCTTGCTGCCATGCAATTTGTAGATGTCATAGGCCAAACAGTCCTTTCCGCTCGCCTTCGCGATGCAGTTCTTTCAGGAAGAATCGCCCACGCTCAATTGTTCGAAGGTCCTAAAGGTTCAGGTGGACTTGCTTTAGCGAGGGCTTACGCACAATATCTTCATTGTACAGCAAGAACGGAAACAGATTCTTGTGGTGCGTGTACATCTTGTTTGGCACATAAAAAAGTGCAGCACCCAGATTTACATTGGACGTTTCCCTTTTTTAAAAAAGATGGTGCAGGAAAATCAATTTCGGAACCTTTCCAAATTGCTTGGAGAGAATTGATGCTTGAATCTGAGTATATTGGGATTGATGATTGGCTTTCAAAAATAGGGGGGGATAAAAAACAACTATTTATTTCTGTTGATGAAGCCTTGGAGGTAAATAGAAAGCTGGGCCTTAAATCCTTTCATGGCAGCTACAAGATTTTGATCCTTTGGCTACCAGAAACGATGAGGATTGATACGGCGAACAAATTCCTTAAATTAATTGAAGAGCCAACGGATAAAACAGTAATTATTTTCGTTTCTCAAAATGCAGACACACTACTTCCCACAATTTTATCCCGCTTACAACGAGTTCATGTTCCGAGGTTGTCAGACGCTGAGGCAGCTCATGGAATAAGTTCGAAAACAGGGCTTTCTGCAGACGCGGCTCTGAGTTTTGCTCACATAACTGAGGGGAACATTTCTGCAGCTATTAGAATGTCTTCTTCAGGAGTTGAAACCCCCGATTTGGGACTGTTTTCTTCTTGGATGCGGGCATGTTGGTCTAGAGATGGGGAAGCTTTTATGACAGGAGCGAATGACTTTGCTTCTCCTGGACGAGAGTCTCAAAAACGCTTTTTAACTTACGCTTTACATATGGTAAGGCAATGTATTATAGGAAACTATGGTGCTGATGACTTGGTACGTCTAACGGAAGGTGAAAAGGCTTTTGTTTCGAAATTCAGTCGATTTATACATCATAAAAATGTGGTGGATTTATCAAGATTAATCGAGGATGCTTTTACTGATATTTCTGGGAATGTAAATGCCAAAGTTGTTTTTTTCGACTTAAGTGTGCGGGTGCATATGCTCCTTAGAACGGAGTCTGAATAAACATTTACAAGACCCAAATTGCTGGCTGTGAAAAACGTATCTTCGTGGCACAATGGGATGTAATAGCTGTAGTAATGGAACCGGTGACTCGCCGAGAGGTTGTAAAAACAATGGAAGTTGTGGGACATGTGGTAGTGGTGGTAAAACCACCTATGATTGGCTTGAAGGAATAGCACTGCCTTCAGGAATTTCTGCTTTTGACATTGTTGAAGTTCGATTTAAAAACAACAGAAAAGGTTTCTTCAGACGTAAGTCTACAGACAGTTATTACGTTGGGGATGTCGTGTCTTTAGATTTAAATCCAGGCACTGATGTTGGAGTTGTTTCATTAACGGGTGAGCTCGTTAGAACTCAGATGTCTCTTAGAAAAGTGAAGGATGACCACGAGGTTAAGCGGATTCTACATAAATCTTCGGCTAAAGAAATCGAGGTTTGGCATAGAGCAAGAACGAGAGAAGATGCTACCAGATTAAAAGCTAGAGAGATAATTAAGCGTTTAAAAATCAACATGAAACTCACAGATGTAGAGTTTCAAGGCGATGAAAAAAAGGCCACATTCTTCTATGTCGCAGAACAAAGAGTAGACTTTAGAGAGCTTGTAAGAGAACTTGCCACGACCTTTAATTTGAGGATTGATATGCGCCAAATTGGTGCTCGCCAAGAGGCTGCAAGAGTAGGTGGAATAGGATCATGTGGCAGAGAACTTTGCTGCTCCACTTGGCTTACAGATTTCAGGTCAGTATCTACAGGAGCAGCAAGATATCAGCAATTGGCACTGAACCCAGTTAAGTTAGCGGGTCAGTGTGGTAAGCTAAAGTGTTGTTTAAACTTTGAATTAGATCAGTACGTTGAAGCCGTAAAAGAATTCCCTTCAGCAAACACTAAAATTCGCACTTCAAAAGGGAATGCTGTTATCTTTAAAATGGATATTTTTAAAAAAATAGTCTATTTCTTAGAACTAGGAGAAACTTCTGGAGGACCTCAGCCTGTATCTCTTGAAGTAGCAAACAATCTTATTCA
>Ga0308025_1000118_pt1 | contig 42066 bp, 35 predicted proteins | sample Neamet422_FD_201298 | JGI IMG/M metagenome (GOLD analysis project Ga0308025, IMG submission 201298) | Marine microbial communities from water near the shore, Antarctic Ocean - #422 | ecosystem: Environmental > Aquatic > Marine > Unclassified | place: Southern Ocean | collected 2014-10-03
GTTCCTTTTTTTCTGTATGATTATTTAAATGCAATAAAAATGTCAACAAAGAAACCTCAACTTGTTGCTGTTTATTTCGATACAAAACAGAAATCAAACCTCTTTTTGGCGCAAATAAATACACTAGCAAAAATACAAATCCTAAAACAGTGGTCATAGATCCAGAAATTGAAGCATCTAACCAATGTGCTAACCAATATCCGGCAATTGCTGAAAAAACGCCAAAAAAGACCGAAAGTAATAGCATCTTTTTCAAGTTATCAGTCAACAAATAAGCTGTAGCAGCAGGCGCTATCATTAAAGCAACAACTAAAATTGCACCAACAGCATCAAATGCACCAACTGTTGTTACTGACGCAACACTCATCAGTCCATAATGCAAAACTGCAGGAGAAAACCCTAAGGCAGTGGCAAGACCAGCATCAAAAGTACTTATTTTTAATTCTTTGAAAAATGCAAATAATAAACTCAATGTAATCAACAATATCACACCGATAGTCCACAAAGATTTCGGGCCTAAATCCATTCCGTCGAGTAGAAATCTATCAAAAGGAGCAAAAGCCAATTCTCCCAACAAAACAACATCTGTATCTAAGTGAATATCATTCGCGTTTTTTGAAATCAATATAACGCCAATACTAAACATTGCAGGAAAAACCAATCCAATAGCAGTATCTTCTTTTACCAGTTTTGTTTTCTGAATAAACTCTACCAATACTACAGTTATAACACCAGATAAAGCGGCCATTATAATCAATAAAGGCGAACCTAAATCGTGTGTAATAAAAAACCCTATTACCAATCCAGGTAAAATTGAATGACTAATTGCATCACTAATCAACGCCATTTTACGCAATACCAAAAAGGTTCCTGGAATTGCACAAGCAATTGCTACTAAACTCGCAATTAACTGTATTTCTAATTGAGCACTAGTCATTTTCTTCTACTTGTTGATTGTATAAATTTAACGCAAAGTCATACCCTTTTTCTGTCATTTCCCACATTAAACCTTCTACACGGATATATTCTTTATCTTCTAATTTACTTAGTGATTTCCTAGTATAACCATGAAAATTATTCAATATTTTAACGGTATGTGGATGTGAAATATTCTCGTGACTTTTAGCAATATCAAACATAAAAGCCAATGTTTTATGCAGCTGTAAATCCTTTCTGTTTTTGATAAATCTAATTTGTCTAAATAGCAAACCCCTTGAAGGTGAAAAAATAAAAGAAAAAGCAACAAAGGCTGCCGCTACTAGCACAATAACCGGTCCAGTAGATAAATTATTTTGGCTTGCACTTATTGCTGTGCCAACGACTCCAGAAGTGGCTCCAAAAACCGCAGCCAACAACACCATTATTCCTAAACTATTTGTCCATTGTCTTGCTGCTGCTGCTGGCGCCAATAACATTGCGCTCATTAAAACAACGCCAACTGTTTGCAAACCTAATACTATTGCCAATACAATAAATGACGTAATTAAGATGTCAATCATTTTGGTATTGAATCCTAATGTTTTTGCATAATCTATATCGAAAAGTAAAATTTTAAACTCTTTCCAAAACAACAATAACACCAATAAACAAACCAATGTAACTGATGCCATAAACCAGACATCTCTAGCTAACAAAGTAGCTGCCTGACCAAATAAAAACTTATCTAAACCTGCTTGATTTGCATTCGGTTGTTTTTGTATATAGGTTAATAATAGCATCCCAAACCCAAAGAAAATTGATAAGATCAATCCAAGAGCAGTATCAGACTTTAAGTGCGTTCTTCTAGTAATTCCACGAATCCAAAAAGCACCAATTAAACCGCTAATTAATGCGCCAATTAATAATACGTTTGTTTCTTTAGTTCCTGTAATTAAAAATGCAATTGCTATTCCCGGCAAAGCTGCATGCGAAATAGCATCTCCCAACAAACTCTGTTTTCTTAGCACTGCAAAACTACCTAACATTCCACAAATTGCACCTAAAATTGCGGTTCCTAAACTAATAGTCCGCAAAGTGTAATCGTTAAAAAGTAATTCGAAATATTCTGTAAAGCTCATTGCTTTTATTCTTTGTTTATTTATTTCTGCACACTTACTTTGTAGTTAATTCCGTATGTTTTGGTCAAGTTATCATCATTAAAAATCTCTTTAACAGGACCGGTTGCAATTTTTTTCACATTTAAAAAAGTAACCCAATCAAAATACTCTGGCACCGTTTGTAAATCGTGGTGAACCACCACAACAGTTTTACCCGCTTTACGCAACTCTTTTAAAATATTTATAATGGCAATTTCTGTAGTTGCATCAACTCCTTGAAAAGGCTCATCCATAAAATAGATAGCAGCATCTTGCGCTAAAGCTCTCGCTAAGAATACACGTTGTTGTTGTCCTCCTGATAATTGACTAATTTGTCTATCTTTAAATGAAAGCATCCCTACTTTCTCTAAAGCCTCTAAAGATGTTTTTTTTTCTTTTTTACCGGGTCTTTTAATCCAACCTAAACTACCATAAGTTCCCATCATTACAACATCCAAAGCAGTCGTTGGGAAATCCCAATCTACACTTCCTTTTTGTGGAACATATCCAACTAGTTTTCGTTGTTTTTTATAAGGTTTACCATAGATAGAAACACTTCCTGCAATCGGATCAATAATACCTAAAATAGCTTTTATCAACGTTGATTTCCCTGCGCCATTTGGCCCAACAATTGCCATCATTACTCCTTCAGGAATCGCTAAATCAATATCCCATAATACTGGTTTGTAATTGTACGCAACTGTTAAATCATCTATCGTTACTGCAAATTTTTGTTTCTCCATGTTATTTTAGTAATGAACCAATGATTGTTTTCACGTTGTGCTTATACATTCCTATATACGTTCCTTCAACAGTACCAAAATCTCCCAAAGCATCAGAAAACAACGTTCCGCCTATTTCAATTTGATGTCCTTTAGAATTCACCGCTTCCTGCAAAGCCTCAACTGTTCTTCTTGGAACAGAGCTCTCAATAAAAATAGATTTCACATTTTTTTCCATGATAAAAGCTGCCATTTTCTGGACATCTTTTACACCTGCTTCTGTTGCTGTTGATAATCCTTGTAAACCAACTACGTTGAATTGAAATGCTTTTCCAAAATAATTAAAAGCATCGTGTGCAGTGACCAATATTCTTTTCTCTATTGGCAACGGATTAATCATTTCTGTAATTGTTATTTTTAGAGCTGCCAATTCTTTCAGGTATACTTCACCATTTTCTTTATACGAAGCTGCATTTTTAGAATCTAATTCTGATAATTGGGCAATTAAGTATTTTGTAATTATCTCCCAGTTTGTAATATCAAACCAAATATGTGGGTCGTAATTTGAAGCAAAAAACTCTGAATCTATCAACGTACTTTTATCAATCGCATCAGAAACAGCAATTGTTTTATGGTTTTGATGGCGCATCTTTTCAAATACCTCTTCTAATTTTCCTTCTAAATGAATTCCGTTATAAATAATTACATCAGCATTAAAAAGCTTGCTGACATCACCTTCACTTGCTTTGTACAAATGCGGATCTACACCAGCGCCCATCAACCCTTTTACGTCAATTTTATCACCACCAATATTCTTTACCAAATCGGTAATCATTGTTGTTGTAGTAACCACTTGAAGCTTTCCGTTTTTAGACTTTTCTTTTTGTTTACAACCGATTATGGCCACAACTAATACAAAGTATATATATTTTTTCATCTTAAATTATATGGTTCTCTTTTACTAATAAGTTTTCTGCTACCTCATTTGTGATCAACAACTCAACATCATTAATCTCCACCAAAACTGAATTATCAAACGGTTCAATATGTATTATTTTTATAGCATTGCCGATAGCTATTTTCTTTTTATTTAAATACCTCAAAAAATCATCTGAAGAATCTTTAACCGCTAACAAAACGGTTTCTTCATTTTCTTTTAGAGTTGATAGTTTTACTTTTTTTCTGATGGTAATTTCTCCCTCTTTATTCGGAATAGGATCTCCATGCGGATCTACCGTTGGAAAACCTAATAACGCATCTATTTCGTTGATTAACTTTGGAGATTTTATGTGCTCTAATTGCTCTGCAACGTCATGTACCTCATCCCAATTAAAGTTTAGTTTTTCAAACAAAAAAACCTCCCACAAACGATGTTTTCTAATAATTAAAGCGGCTGTCTTTTTGCCTTCAACAGTTAAATTTACACCTTGATACTTCTGATAAATTAGCACCTTTTTTTCTGCAAGCTTTTTTACCATATCGGTAACAGAAGATGCTTTGGTGTCTAACTTTTTTGCAATCGCATTTGTACTCACTCCTTTTTCAGCGAGTGAACCCAAGTGATAAATTGCTTTTAAATAATTTTCTTCAGAAAACGTAAACATATCATATTGATTATCTCACAAATATACTGTTTTTTCGACTTATGTAAAAATAATTTTAGTCTTGTCTAAAAATATATTTATATTTGCATAAATTTAAACTTAAAAAGTGAATACATTTATCAAACTTATATTGTTTTTAGGAATTGCTTCTTCTTATGGACAAACAAATAATATTTCAGGAAAGATTACGTCAGGAGGAGATGTTTTGTCTTATGCGAATATTTATTTAAAGAAAACAAAAATTGGTACATCATCTAATGAAAATGGGGTTTATGAATTAAAAAATATCCCAAAAGGAAACTACACACTTATTGTAAGTAGCATTGGATATCAAACAAAATCCGAAAAAATATCCCTAGATAGCAATCAAAAATTAATTAAAAATTTTTCTTTATCAGAAAATAATTCTTTAGAAGAAATTGTTATTTCGGGAACATTAAGACCTGTAGCTAAATCGAACAGCCCAGTGCCTGTAGAAGTTTATAGCAATACCTTTTTTAAGAAAAATCCTACACCATCTATTTTTGAATCACTTCAAAATGTAAATGGAGTGAGACCTCAATTAAATTGTAATGTTTGTAATACGGGAGATATTCATATTAATGGTTTAGAAGGCCCTTATACATTTGTTTTAATTGACGGAATGCCAATTGTTAGCGGACTTTCTACGGTGTATGGATTAACTGGAATTCCACAAGCATTAATAGAAAGAGTGGAAGTTGTAAAAGGACCAGCATCTACTTTGTATGGTTCTGAAGCTGTTGGTGGAATTATAAACATCATCACTAAAAAACCTTCAAATGCACCTGTTTTATCCACAGATATTTTAAGTAGTTCTTGGGGAGAAATAAATACAGATATTGGTTTACGTTATAAGTTATCAGAAAAAACGCAAGGTTTATTAGGAGTTAATTATTTTAATTATCAAAATAGAATAGATAACAATAATGATGGGTTTACAGATCTAACTTTACAGAATAGAATTTCGTTTTTCAATAAAATAAATATCGAAAGAAAGAATAACAAAGTATTTACAATTGCTGGAAGGTACGTATATGAAGATCGTTGGGGTGGCGAAATGGATTGGACAAAAGAATTTAGAGGAACTGATGTAAAATATGGCGAAAGTATTTACACAAATCGTTGGGAAACTTTTGGTACCTATCAATTACCAACTTCAGAAAATATTAGTTTTCAATTTAGTGCGAATGGGCATTATCAAAATTCTTTCTACGGAACAGATTCATATAACGCTGAACAAGTTATTGGTTTCGGACAATTTATTTACAACAAACAACTTGCAGAAAAACACGATTTATTACTAGGCTTAGCATACAGGTATACTTTTTATGAAGACAATACATTTGCGACCTTAGAACAAGATGGAATTACAAACAAACCTTCTGTAACACATTTACCAGGGTTTTTTATACAAGATGAAATTGCACTGAACACACAAAACAAATTGCTATTAGGCGCAAGATGGGATTACAATAGTCTACATGGAAGTATTTTATCGCCAAGGGTAAATTACAAATGGAATTCTAAAAATAAATCAGATATACTTAGAGTAAGTGTTGGTAACGGTTTTAGAGTTGCCAATGTTTTTACGGAAGATCATGCTGCTTTAACAGGTGCTAGAGAGGTAGAATTTGATGGCGAATTAGACCCAGAAACTTCTTGGAATGCAAATATTAATTACGTAAAGAAAATAAGTACTGAAAATTCTTTTATCACATTTGATGCAAGTGCTTTTTACACCTATTTTAATAATAGAATTTTACCTGATTACGAAACGGATCCTAACAAAATTATTTACGCCAACTTAAACGGTTATTCAGTTTCTAAAGGAGTTTCTCTAAACACAGACATCTTGTTTACAAACGGATTATCTATAAATGCTGGTGCAACTTTAATGGATGTTTCTATAACTGAAAACGATATAAAAACGAGGCAGTTACTCACCGAAAGCTTTAGTGGTGTTTGGTCTATTTCTTACAAATTTAATAGTAATTTTTCGGTTGATTATACGGGTAATTTGTATGGTCCAATGCGCTTACCTTTATTAGGCGAAAACGATATAAGAGCAGCAAATTCGCCTTGGTTTAGTATTCAGAACATTCAAATGACTAAAAAATTCACAAATAGCTGGGAACTTTATGGAGGTGTAAAAAACCTACTAGACTTTACACCTGCAGCAAATAGTATTAACAATGCTAGTAATCCTTTTAATATTGGAATTGACACAGCACAAAACCCTGAATTAGCTTTTGATCCAAGTTATGTTTATGCTTCGAACCAAGGTATTAGAGCTTTTGCAGGTCTAAGATTCACACTTTTTTAGATGAAAAAACTATTTCTGTATATTCTTTTAATTGGATATTTTACAACAAATGCCCAAACAAAAAAAACAGTATTAAAAGTGTATACTTTTGCTGAAGTAGAAAGACTACATCAGCAAAAACCAAAACCAATTGTAGTTTTTTTGTATACTGACTGGTGTAAGATTTGTTTTGGAATGAAAAAGAATACTTTTAAAAATGATGAAGTAATACATCTTTTAAATGATAAATTCTATTTCGTAAAACTAAATGCAGAACAAAAAGAAGCTATTATTTTTTTAGGAAAAACATTCGTTTATAAACCTTCAGGAAATAAAACAGGAATAAACGAATTAGCAAAAGAGTTAGCTACCATCAATGGAAAAATTAGTTACCCAACAACAACTATTTTGAATTCAAATTTAGAAATCGATTTGCAAATAGGTAATTACATCAACAGTAAAGACATGCATCTACTTTTAATGAAATTTTTAACCCTGAATGAAAATTAATGCTTCATATTCCAAAGTCTTAGATCCATATTTCTAGGCTTAAAGCTATAAACCAAACCTACTGAAGGATATAGATGAGAATACTGGCTTTCGAATTTTAGTTCAGAATACTTATATATTAATTGAAAATTAACTCCATAATTTGGGTAAAACCAAAAAGTATTTCCAACACCAATGTCAAAAGTTGGGGTTGATCTCGCTGCACTAACTAGACTCCCACCAATTAAAACATAAGGAACCGTATTATCAAAAGAAGTTCCAAAATCGTAACGCAATACGCCATCGAAAGTAGTGTATTTTTGTGCATCAAAAACCGCTGTAGAGAAACCAGCATCTAGCGTTAAATTATTAAAAAGGTATCTAGAAATATTAATTCTTGGTGATTGGTTTACAAAAGACCCCCCTATAAGAGTTCCTTGAAAATCAGTGTATTTTGCTAAAGCCACACCCGCACCAAAAGTCCATTTATTTTGATTGTTTTGAGCAGTAAATGAGCACGATAAAAAAAGGAGAAATAGTATTAGGGCATTTTTCATGTTAGGGTATTTTTTTAAAGCTATAAATGTAAAAAAAAAATAGAAACCATCTGCTTTTTCTTTTGAAAAAATGGTCACTTTTAAAGTCACACAAAAACAAGTGCAGTAAACTAAAAACAGAATTGCATATTTTTATTTTAAAAAAAAAATACATTACCCGCATGTTAATTGTAACTATTTTCTACTCCAAAGTTAAAGGTTGCTGTTCTTTTTAATTCAGATTTCACCAATGTCGAACCGATAAAAACATAAAGGGAAAATTTTCAAAATGATACCTTAATAACTTCTAAATTATTTTGTTATTGTATGTTTTTCAATAATACAGGAGCTTCTGTGAAGAATATTAATTGTAAAAACATGATTTCTTATCACCTAATATGAATAATTGGCGATAAAAAAAAGAAAAAGTCTGAAAGACATATAAGTATGCCATTTTCAATTTAATATATTTGCACAAAATATTTTACGTTGAGTACACAGAACATTGTAAATCAATATGAAAAATCTGAGAATGTTTCGCAGATAATTAAGGCTTTTCAACAAGATAAAAACCATTTTCAAATTACGGATTTGGTTGGATCTTCATTGTCTTTTGTGATTTCTGAAACCTTTAAAAAAGCAGATAAACCTTATCTTTTAATCTTTAACGATAAAGAAGAAGCCGCTTATTACTTAAATGATTTAGAACAATTGTTAGGTGATAAAAATGTACTTTTCTACCCTGGTTCTTACAGAAGACCTTATCAAATTGAAGAAACTGATAATGCTAATGTTTTATTGCGATCTGAGGTTTTAAATAGAATAAACTCACGTAAGAAACCTGCAGTAATAGTTACGTACCCAACAGCTTTGTTTGAAAAAGTAGTTACCAAAAAAGAGCTTGAAAAAAATACTTTAAAAGTTAATGTTGGAGAAAGCTTATCGCTTGATTTTGTAAACGAGGTTTTATTTGAATACAAATTTAAACGAGTTGATTTTGTTACAGAACCTGGAGATTTCTCTGTGAGAGGAGGAATTATAGATGTCTTTTCTTTTTCTAATGATGAACCTTATCGAATCGAATTTTTTGGCGATGAAATTGATAGTATTAGAACTTTTGATGTTGAAACACAGCTCTCTAAAGAAAAACTAAAAAGGGTTTCTATCATCCCAAATGTAGAAAACAAAACTTTGCAAGAAGATCGAGAAAGTTTTCTAAAATACATTGCAGATAAAACAGTCATTTTTACAAAGAATATTGATTTATTAGTTGGAAGTTTAGACAAATTCTTCCAAAAAGCAGAAGAAGCTTTCGAAGATTTATCCAAAGAAATTAAACACACAAAACCATTAGAATTATTTTGTGATGGAAATTTTATCAAAAACCAATTACAAGATTTTACTTTAGTAAATTTTGGAGGATTAAAATCTGATGAAAAATCAGAAATTGTTTTTAACGTAAAACCACAACCTTCATTTAACAAACAATTCAGTTTATTAATTGATGATTTAAACGAACATCATAAAGCAGGTTTTACCAACTATATTTTTTGTACAACTGAACAACAAGCACAACGTTTTCATGACATTTTTGATGACGCAGAACAAGAAGTTCATTATGAAACTATCGTTTTCCCATTATATAAAGGGTTTGTAGATATCGACAATAAATTGGTTTGCTATACCGATCATCAAATTTTTGAGCGCTATCATAAATTTAGACTGAAAAATGGTTACGCAAAAAAACAAGCAATCACACTTCTAGAATTAAACAAACTAGAAATTGGCGATTATGTTACTCACATGGATCATGGAATTGGAAAATTTGGTGGTTTGCAAAAAATTGATGTCCAGGGAAAAAAGCAAGAAGCGATTAAGTTAGTGTATGGAGAAAGAGATATTTTATATGTAAGCATTCATTCACTTCACAAGATTTCTAAATTCAATGGAAAAGACGGAAAGGCTCCTAAAATATACAAATTAGGCTCTGGGGCTTGGAAAAAAATCAAACAAAAAACCAAAGCCAGAGTTAAACATATTGCGTTTAATTTAATTCAATTATACGCAAAAAGAAAATTACAAAAAGGATTTGCTTTTGGTCCAGATACACACATTCAACACGAATTAGAAGGCAGTTTTATGTATGAAGATACACCAGATCAATTTACAGCGACGCAAGATGTAAAAAATGATATGGAAAAAGAACAACCTATGGATCGATTAATTTGTGGCGATGTTGGTTTCGGAAAAACAGAAGTTGCTGTAAGAGCTGCCTTTAAAGCTGTTGATAATGGCAAACAAGTCGCAATTTTAGTACCAACAACTATTCTTGCTTTTCAACATTTTAAAACATTTACAGAACGCTTAAAAGATTTTCCAATCAAGATTGATTATTTAAACAGGTTTAGAACTGCAAAACAAAAAACAGCAGCTATTAATGGTGTAAATGATGGTGCTGTCGATATTATTATTGGAACACATCAATTAACAAATCAACGTTTACAATTTAAAGATTTAGGTTTATTAATTATTGATGAAGAACAAAAATTCGGAGTTGCAGTAAAAGATAAATTAAAAACGCTGAAAGAAAATGTTGATACATTAACCTTAACGGCAACACCGATTCCAAGAACTTTACAATTTAGTTTAATGGCGGCAAGAGATTTATCCGTTATAAAAACACCGCCACCAAACAGACATCCAATAGACAGTAATGTTATTCGGTTTTCTGAAGAAATAATTCGTGATGCTATTTCTTATGAAATTTCTAGAGGAGGACAAGTTTTCTTCATTCATAATAGAATTGAAAACATTAAAGAAGTTGCTGGTTTGATACAACGATTAGTTCCATCTGCTAAAGTTGAAATTGGTCATGGACAAATGGAGGGCAAAAAACTAGAAGGATTGATGCTCGGTTTTATGGATAATGAATTTGATGTTTTGGTTTCTACAACCATCGTAGAAAGTGGTTTGGATGTACCAAATGCAAACACCATTTTCATCAATAATGCAAACAACTTTGGGTTGTCTGATTTACACCAAATGCGAGGTAGAGTTGGGCGTTCTAATAAAAAGGCATTCTGTTATTTTATAACTCCGCCTTATCATATGATGACTGATGATGCCAGAAAACGTATAGAAGCATTGATTTTATTTTCTGATTTAGGAAGTGGAATTAATATTGCCATGAAAGATTTAGAAATTCGTGGAGCTGGAGATTTATTAGGTGGTGAACAAAGTGGTTTTATAAATGATATTGGATTTGAAACCTATCAAAAAATATTACAAGAAGCTATTGAAGAATTGAAGGAGAATGAATTTAAAGAATTGTATCCAACAGATACTTCTAAACCTAAAGAGTTTGTAAAAGAGGTAACAATAGATACTGATTTCGAGATTCTATTTCCTGATGATTATGTGAATTCAATTACAGAAAGATTGAGTTTATACAACAAATTAGGCAGTTTAAAAACAGAAACAGAATTACAAATTTTTGAAACAGAAATTGTCGATAGATTTGGAGAAGTACCAAGTGAGGTATGTGATCTCTTGGATTCTGTTAGAATAAAATGGCTCGCAAAAGAATTAGGTTTAGAGAAAATCATCTTAAAGCAAAAAAGAATGATTGGATATTTTGTTGCCAATCAACAAAGTGAATTTTATCAAACGGACGCGTTTTCAAAGATGCTGAAATATGTGCAACTAAATTCGAAAAGCTGTGTAATGAAAGAGAAAGAAACTAAAAATGGTTTGCGCTTATTAATTACTTTTATAAGAATTGATACTGTTAAAACTGCTTTGAAAATTTTAAAAAAAATATAGAATGGCATCAATATTTGGACATGCATTTTTTTCTATTGCTTTAGGGAAAACTTTCGCCAAGAAACAACAAACTTGGAAATTATTCATACTTGCAGTTGTTTGTGCAATAATACCAGACGCCGATGTTATTGGTTTTCAATTTGACATTCCTTATGGAAGTTTCTGGGGACATAGAGGCTTCTCTCATTCATTTATTTTTGCATTATTATTTGGTGTTTTGGTTACTTCTCTTTTTTATAGGAAACATTTTTTTACCAAAAAAGGAATTATTTTAATATTGTTTTTCTTTCTATGTACAGCTTCTCACTCCATTTTAGATGCAATGACCACTGGAGGAAAAGGAGTTGCATTCTTTTCTCCTTTTAACGATACTCGTTATTTTTTTCCATGGAGACCCATAAAAGTTTCGCCAATAGGAATTACACGATTTTTTAGTACAAGGGGATTAAAAGTGATTTTCAGTGAACTTATTTGGATTGGAATTCCTGGAACAATATTTATGACAATTACTTTTCTAATCAACAAGAATAGAAACAAAAAATAATGGAAAACACACATATAAAAAACATCTCTGGTCTACTATTAGCAACGCTGTTTATTAGTACTTCTGGTGTTTTAGGAAGATATATTGCTTTACCAACTGAAATTATTATTTGGTTTAGAGCCTCTTTAGCGATGGTTTTTTTATATATTTTTTGCAGATATAAAAAGATTGATTTAAAGATAAAATCCTCTAAAGATTATTTCCCTTTTTTTATTAGTGGCGTTTTTATGGCGGTACATTGGGTTACCTATTTTTACGCCTTAAAACTATCTAACGTTGCATTAGGCGTTTTATCTTTGTATACATTTCCTATTATAATTACGTTGTTAGAACCTTTGTTTTTAAAGGTGAAATTCGATCCTATTTATATTCTTTTTGGATTGATGGTTTTAACAGGATTATATATTTTAACCCCAGATTTTACGATAGAAAGCTCACAAGTAAGAGGTATTCTATTTGGAATTTTTTCGGCCTTTTGTTATGCAGTAAGAATTCTAATATTAAAACAACATGTTGCCAATTATAATGGTTCTATGTTAATGTTTTATCAAACCGTAATTATCACAATTTTGTTGTTGCCAACATTATTCTTTATGGATGTATCTGGTTTAGAAAGTCAGTTTCCATTTTTACTATTATTAGCATTCATAACAACTGCTGTTGGTCATAGCTTAATGTTACATTCATTAAAGTTCTTTTCAGCTTCAACAACAAGTATTATTAGCAGTTTACAACCTATTTTCGGAATTATATTAGCCTTGTTTTTTCTTAAAGAAATTCCGACTTGGAATACTTTTTGGGGAGGAAGTTTAATTTTATTAACTGTTGTAATTGAAAGTTTTAGAAGTAAAAAATAAATATATTTTACAAACTACAACTCGATACAAATTTGATGTGACAGAACGTGAGTTCGTTTAAGGAAAGCAAATAGCTGGCAAACAAGTCTAGCCCTGATTGAGCCTTTCGTTAAGCTCAAGACAGGCTAATTGTTTGAGCTCTTTTTTGAGTTTTCGAAAAAAAAGCGAGTAGCGAAAGCAGGAAATAGCTTCTAAAAACAGAGAGTGAATACTGCTTAAAATAAATCTTTATTACTGATATCTAAATAATTACGTTTTACAAAAGCTAAAATGGTTTCTAAAATTTCACCCATATTTTGGCAATCTTTAAACTTTACATCCCCCACATATTTTATTAAATGTTTTTTTAGAAGAGCTACATTTTCTGGAAAAGAAATAGTGTCTGCTTTCATACATTTTATTAAACGCGCAGTTCTTCTTGGTGCAGAGATCATTCTTTTTGCCATAAAAGAACGTTCTTCTATTTTATACTGTAGAATAGAATCGTTCTGTAATTTTTTACCTACCATTTCCGTCATCTTAAAGTTCTCTTTCATAAACTGTAAGTTGTAGACTTTTAAGTTTCCTTCAAAAGATTGCTGATCGAAATCTATGGCTCTAATTTTATAAATAATGTGATCGAAATCGTGAATTGGTGTAATTACATAATTGTAAGCACGCATATCGCCTAGCAAACGCACTAGACAACGCTCTTTAAATTTCACAAACTCTTTGGCAATTTGAGATTTCTCTAATTCAGAACAATCTGGCAAGATATCTTTGATAAAATCGTCTCCAGGAATTCCTGCAATATGTTCTTCTATTAACGTGTCTTTATAGACTAAAAAGTTCATATTATGTGGAGATAAAATATGCTCTAACTCCAAACCGTAAATACGGGATGCATCTGCCTTTTTTACATAGAAATAAGTGAAGTTATCATTTAAAATATTTCTAATTTTTATCCTGAAAGGTTTTGAATTTCCAAACGTACAATAATCAATGGCGTCTACATTTAAAAACGGAATGTTATCATCATTACCATCTGAATGCAACCTTGTGTAAATTTTCTTTAAATTTCGATCGATCTCTTCTCTATCAAATTGAGAATAATAAGTTCTTACCCACAGCGTGTCTTCGTCATTCTTATCATAGACAATAATCGAGCCTTGAAAACGCAATAAATCATCGTAATACAGAGAACTTTTTATAGTTCTATTATAATTCTTTAAATACGCATGAAGCATTTCATTTACTGGAAATGTAGGCTTCTTCTTAGACATCAGTTTTTTCTCTACGGCCATCGTCTCTGTTGAGTTTCCTCAAAAATAAGCATTATTAAATAAGTTCGAACATCTTTCCTGGCAAAGGTTTTGTAATACCTTTTAATTCCATCTGCAATAAAATGGATGATAACTGATAAATAGGAATGTTACATTCTAATGAAATTACATCTAATAATTGTTGCCCTTTTTCGTGTAATAAATCATGAATTTTTTGTTCATTTTCATTTAGCTCTAAAAATAATTGTTTCTGAATCATTTTTGGTTTTTCGCTCAAATCCCAATTCAGCATTTTTACAATATCTTTTGATGACGTTAACACATTTGCTTGGTTGTTTTTTATTAAGTTATTACAGCCTTTACTAAATACATCTGTGGTTCTACCAGGTACTGCAAACACATCTTTATCATAAGAATTGGCAATATCTGCAGTTACCAAAGAACCTCCTTTTACAGCGGATTCTATAATAATTGTAGCTTTAGAAATACCTGCAACAATTCTATTTCGTTTTAAAAAATTTTCTCTTAACGGAGCTTCTTCACTCCAAAATTCTGTTAGAAATCCACCGTTTTCATTCAGTTGATTGATATATTTTTTATGAACTTTAGGATAAATCTGCTCAAACCCATGCGCTAAAACGGCAATCGTTTGTAGGTTGTTTTTTACAGCTGCTTTGTGTGCACAAATATCAACTCCGTAAGCAAAACCACTTACAATTATAGGGTTGTATTCTGCTAAATCTTCTATTAATTTAATGCAAAAATCGCGTCCATAAGAACTCATATTTCTTGTACCAACGATCGAAATTATTTTATCATTCTTAAGGTTTATATTTCCATCTTTGAATAATAAAATTGGACTATCTATACAATTTTGAAGATTCTGCGGGTAATTGTCTTCTAAAAAATAAGAATATTGAATATTATTTTTTTTGATGTAGGCAAGCTCTTGTTCTGCCAAAAATATGTTTTTGGCATCAAACAAATGTTTGATTGCATGACTCCCTATGCCATTGATTTTTTGCAAAGTAGCCGATTTTTCTTTAAAAATTTGGGCAACATCTCCAACAGTAACGATGAGCTTTTTGGCTAAAATATCACCAATAGCCTTACTCTTTTGCAAGCGCAAAAGAGCTAATAATTTTTCTTCTTCCAATAGGTAACAATTTGAGTACCAATATAAAAAATAATTGTTGATAAAATTTATCATCAATACGTTTTTCAAAACATCTATTTTTTTATATTTGTTTATATGAATCTAGCCAACTACATAAACGATTTACTTTACAGATATAATTGTGTGATTATTCCTGATTTCGGAGGTTTTGTTACCAACAGGATCAGCGCAAAAGTAAATAACACTTCTAATACGTTTTATCCGCCAGCAAAACAAATTACGTTTAATAGTCATTTAAAAGTAAATGATGGGTTATTGGTGAACTATATCGCTTCATCAGAAAATATTTCTTTTGAAAAAGCTTCTAATATCGTTGCGATGTCTGTTATTAAATGGAAAAACGAAATTAAAACGGGATCGATACAAATAGATGCTGTTGGGGTTTTAACATTAAATGAAAATGGCCAAATAATTTTTGACCCAAATAAAACAATCAACTACTTAACAGAATCTTTTGGATTAACTTCTGTAGAATCTGAATCAATAAAAAGAAATAAAGCACAGGTAATACCTTTAATTCCAGTTCTTGAAAAAGAAGAACGCAAAGGAATTCCTGCTTTTATAAAATATGCTGCTGCAGCTGCAATATTTTTAACGCTTAGTTTTGTTGGCAACAATACATATCAACAAAATAAACAGCAAACAATTTTAGCGAGTCAAGAAAAAGCAATTGAAAAAAGAATACAATCGGCTACGTTTGTAATTGCAAATCCTTTACCAACGATCGAATTAAATGTCGTTAAAGAAAAAGTGATTGTAAAAGCATATCATGTTGTCGCTGGCGCTTTTCAGTTTCCAGAAAATGCTGAGAGAAAAGTAAATCAACTAAAAGAACAAGGGTATAATGCTCGTATTCTTGGCGTAAATAAGTGGGGATTAATAGAAGTTGCTTTTAATAGTTTTGCAGATAGAAATGAAGCTATTAACAACTTGTACAAAATTCAAGATACCGTTTCTAAAGATGCTTGGTTACTGATAAAAAAGTAACATTTATTTAGAGGCTATTCTTATCTTTGTAGAAATTTTTAAAATGGAAGCAAAGACCTCGAAAGAATCTTTAACAATACTTACCGATCTAGTTTTACCAGGAGAAACTAATTATTTAGACAACCTTTTTGGAGGAGAATTATTGGCAAGAATGGATAGAGCTTGTAGTATCGCTGCAAGACGTCATTCTAGAAGAATTGTCGTTACTGCCTCTGTTAATCATGTTGCTTTTAATAAATCTGTCCCTGTTGGAAGTGTCGTTACTGTAGAAGCTAAAGTTTCTAGAGCTTTTAAATCTTCCATGGAAATCTATGTAGATGTTTGGATTGAAGACAGACAATCTGGTCAAAGAACAAAAGTAAATGAAGGTATCTATACTTTTGTTGCTGTAGATGAAACAGGAAAGCCTGTTCATATTCCTCAAGTTATACCCGAAACAACTTTAGAGAAAGAACGTTTTGAAGGAGCCTTAAGACGAAAACAACTAAGTTTAATTTTGGCTGGAAAATTAGATCCTAATGAAGCGACTGCTCTAAAAGCACTTTTTAACCTTTAAGTTATAGTCGTAATTTTAAAATCGTATTACAATTCTTAAAAAAGACAACGATATCATTCTACAAAAAAACCATAAAATATTATCCTGAGTAAATATTTACTTTGTTTAAGATTGTATCTTAGCGAATAGACTTTTTACAATTGATTTTATGATACAATCTTACAAGAAGAATCCTGCTTTAGCAGAAAATTACGATTCCATAATTATAGGTTCTGGAATGGGAAGTTTAACAACTGCAGCCATCCTTGCCAAAGAAGGACAAAAAGTTTTGGTATTAGAACGTCATTATATTGCTGGCGGATTTACACATATTTTTAAACGTAAGGGTTTTGAATGGGATGTTGGAATTCATTATATAGGTGAAGTTCAAAGAGAAACTTCTGTCATAAAAAAATTATTTGATTACATTTCTGATGGGCAACTTAAATGGGCAGATATGGGTGATGTGTATGATAAAATTATAATTGGCGATAAAGAATATGATTTTGTAAAAGGTGTACAAAACTTTAAAGACAAAATGCTTGGTTATTTTCCTGATGAAAAACAAGCGATAGAATCGTATGTCAACTTGGTTTTTAAAGCAATAAAAACAAGTCAGAAGTTCTATATGGACAAAGCTTTACCTCCAATTATGAGTTCACTTTTTGGCGGAAAAATGCGCAAACCTTTTTATGAATTTTCTGATAAAACAACCTATGAAATTTTGAGTTCTATCACTAAAAATGAAGAACTCATAAAAGTACTTTCTGGTCAATATGGCGATTATGGTTTACCTCCAAAACAAAGTAGTTTTGTGATGCATGCAGCTGTTGCAAGACATTATTTTGCTGGCGGAAGTTTTCCTATTGGAGGCTCGTCCGAAATTGCAAAAACAATTGATACAGTTATAGAAAATGCTGGAGGAACTATTTTAATTAGCGCAGAAGTTGATGAAGTTATCATTGAAAAGAACAAAGCGATTGGAGTAAGAATGAAAGATGGAAAAGTTTTTTCTGCAAAAAACATTATCTCTGGAGCAGGACTTATGACTACTTACAACAAATTGATTCCATCAGTAGTTTCAGAAAAGCATCAACTAAAACAACAATTACAAACTGTAAAAAGGTCTGTTTCTCATGCCTGTTTATATATTGGTTTAGAGGGTTCTCCTGAAGAATTAAAATTACCAAAAACTAACTATTGGGTTTATCCAGACAAAATAGATCACGACACAGCTGTTGACAATTATTTAGATAATTTAGATGCTGATTTCCCTGTCGTTTATATTTCTTTTCCGTCTGCAAAAGACCCCGATTGGCCTAACAGGTATCCAGGAAAAAGTACCATAGATATTATTACTTTATTACCTTATGATGGTTTTAAAAATTGGGAAGATTCAAGGTGGATGAAACGTGGTGAAGAATATGAGGCGTTAAAAGAAAAAATCTCTAAACGTTTATTAGAAGTATTATATAAACACATACCACAGGCTAAAGGTAAAACAGAACATTATGAGCTTTCTACACCTTTAACAACAAAGCATTTTGTTAATTATGACAAAGGTGAAATCTATGGTTTAGATCATACTCCAAAACGCTTTAGACAACGTTTCTTAAAACCAAGAACACCTATTAAGAATTTTTATTTAACAGGGCAAGATGTAGTAACTGCAGGTGTTGCAGCGGCTTTATTTTCTGGTGTAATTACAACATCAGCAATGACAGGAACAAATATTATTAAGAAGGTAATGAAAGGTTAATTACCTTTTTAACATCCAAGAAGCAGGATTTAAACGAGTTGTATTTTTAAATAATACAAAAATAAGCTTGGTTTTTTTTGAGATTTTATCTGTAAAAATTTTACCTATTTTTTGTCCGGTTACAATTTTATCTCCTTTTTGAACAAAAGAATTTTCAAGGTTATTATATGAAGTAATATAATTTCCATGTTTAATTAACACATTTCTTGTACCTCCAGAACCTAGTAAAATATTTAAAACTTCACCATCATAAATGGCTACCGCATTACTTCCATTACTTGTAACAATATGCAAACCGGTTCCGTTTATTGTAATTCCAGGAAATGTAGGGTGAGGTTGATTCCCAAACCTTCTAATCACTAAACCTTCTCTTACCGGCCAAGGTAACAAGCCTTTATTCAATTCGAATTTTGCTGCCAATGCTTTTGCTTCTGGACTCAGAATAAACTCATTTTTGTTCGACGTTTTAGGTTTTGTCTTTAATTTCGATTTCGCTAATCTATTGGCTCTAGCAATTTCGTCTCTTATAATCTTATCTATTTTATTTGCAACTCTTTTTTCTGCTTTAATTTGCTTTTGCAAATCCTTTTTGTACTTCTTTTCTTTCTTTTTTATTTTAGTAATTAAATTTTCCTGCTTCTTTTTATCAGTTTCAATTTCTTCCTTTTCATTTTTTTCTGATAAAATCAACGTGTCTTTCACTTGCTTCTGATAGATCAAAGAATCTTTGATTTTTCCAATAAAATTAGTTTGTACAGCAATTTCTTCTCCTTGCTTTTTTCGGAATGAAGTATATTGCTTCATATATTCCAAACGTTTGTAGGCTTGATAAAAATTATCTGAAGACAACAAAAACATCGTTCTACTTTGTTGCGATTTACTTTTATAAGATTTGTAAATCATTTCACCATAATCTGCCTTTAAATCAGAAAGGTTTTTATTTAGTTTTCTTAATTTAGTTTCATTGGTTTTTATCTCTCTTGATAAAAATTTAGCTTCTAAATTTATGGTTGAAATTAGTTTATTTCTAACATCAATTTTTTGTTTTATATCTCTTAAATCTTCTAACGCATTTTTACCTTTTTTCTTTTCATTAAAAATGAATCTATTCAATTTTACAATTTCTGATTTGTATTTTTTACGCTGATTTTCTAACTCCCTTTTAGTTTGACTAAAAACAGAGAGGCTCATCAGAAAAACTGATAAAAATAGGAGGAAAAACTTTTTATTATTCATTAAAATTCTAAACGTTTATAAGTACTCGGAATATTAAAAGACATATTTAAATCGGTATCAAAAACAACAGATTTATAGAAAAAATCTATATCTGTAACAGATTTTGAATTCTTCGCTTTGACATTAATTTCTGATGGAAAAACAACACCATCAACTAAATTATAAGAAGGATATTTTATATCTAATCGTAAATTTTTAACAGGATTTACAATAGATTGTTCCTCTAATTTAAAATGAGAAGGATTTATTGTAAAGAAAATATCAAACAATTCTGCTTGCTTTTCTGGGGATAAAACATACCTGTTATTTACAATTTCAACAGTTTGTTTTTCTTCTTTTACATTTAATAAAGATTGCCCTAAAAACAGATTTTGGAGTTGTTCGAAATTAATTTCCACGCCTAATAACTTCTTAATCATCGAGAAATCTCCTTCAAAATAATTCTTAGCAAAAGGAGAATAATAACTTACAGACGTTGGTGTAATTTTAGCTTTAAAAACCGTTATAAACTTAGTTCCTCTTAGCCAAATAACTTCGTCTTTTATAATTTTCATATTCACAGATAAACTTTGTCTTGTTTTTCCGTTATTAAAATTCACTTTTAACTTTGCATCAACAGTTTCCCTATCAAAATTTGCCGCTATATGTTTTTTTGCTACTTTTTTCGCCGAAATTTCTTTGGCAATTGCATTAGCATCAATCATATTTTTTTTTGTTTTACAAGAGGTTAAAACAATTGTAAAAAGGAAAATATATTTTAAAAACTTCATTTTTTAATTCTTCAAATTTTTAGCTTTCTGCGTGTACTTTTTTTCTTCTTTATTATTTCCTAAAGCTTTAAAAGCTTTTGCAATCTCGGTATAAAAATCAGCTTCCATTTCATCATCAATCACAAAATCAATACCATTTTGCAAAGTAGCTAAAGCATTTTTATACTTTTTTTGATCATTTAAAATTTTCCCTTTCACTAAATACACATAAGGTTGTGCAGGAAAAAGCGCAATTCCTTCTTCACTAAACGTTAATAAATCAACTGTATTATTACTTGATTGATTTAAAATTTGTTCTAAAATTTTATACGATTTAACTGTTTTAAATTGATTGATTAAAGAACTTAAATCAGACGGATTTTCTTTTTTTATTGAAACTCCTTTTCTTTTCTCTAAATTAAACTTTAATCTTTTTAAATTGGAAGATAAACCATTTTCTTTTTCAAGCGTATTCATTAACGAAATTGCTTTCTTGTATTGCTTGTCATACACCAATAATTTTACCAACAAATCTCTTTCTTCTGGATTGATATCAACTATTTTCTGTTGAATCTTTATCGCTTCTTTATAATTACTCTCTTTCTGGTGAATTTTCACAAAATGAGCTAACATCCAAAGGTTGTTGATGTCTTTTGCCAACGATCTTTCAATATATTCTTTGGCCAGTAAAGTATTGTTAAGTAATAAATAGTTTTTAGAAAATTCAAAAAAAACGGAAACATCGTTTGTTGAAATTTGATTACAGCTTTCTAAATTTTCAATTGCTTTTTGATAGTTTCCAATTGCTTTCTCTGACAAAGCTTTAAAGAAAAATTCTTGAAATTTTAATTCAGTTTCTTCAATTAAATCTTCTTTTACAGGAATACTATCTTGTGCAAAAATATTGATAGAAAAAAGAATAAAGGAGAAAAGAGCCAGCTTAAAATAATTAAACGACCTCTTTTCTCTTTTCTTTTTATTCTTAATTCTAAAATACATTTATATTAATTCTGTATAATCTCCAATACTTACGGAAGTAAAGTTCCCATTATATTTTGCATGATTTCCAATCATAGCATTGTCTAAATTTGCATTTGAAATTTGCACATTCGTTTGAATTAAAGAATTTACAATCGTAGAATTTTCTACGACACTATTCTCACCAATAGAAACATAAGGTCCGATTTTAGTGTTTTTTAAAACAACATTTGCCCCCACATAACAAGGTTGAATAATTTCTGAATTTTCTAAAACAACATCCGCAGAAACTAAATCATTACCAGCAGCATACTCAAAACCAAGTGTTTGCTTATTGGTGTCTACTGTTGGATCTTTTTTACCACAATCCATCCAATCATTTACTTTTCCTGGTATAAACTTTGCTCCTTGTTGTTTTAAAGATTCTAAAACATTTGTTATTTGAAACTCATTATTTTCCTTTAAATCATTGTCAATTAAATACTGAATTTCTTCAAGAATTTTTTCTCCACTTTTAAAGTAATAAATTCCAATTATGGCTAAATCAGAAACAAACTCTTTTGGTTTTTCAATAAAATCTGAAATAAATCCATCTTGTAATTTTACAACACCAAATGCGCTTGGGTTTTCAACTTGTTTCACCCAAATTGCTCCATCTACATTTACATCTAAAGTAAAGTCTGCTTTAAATAAAGTATCTGCATAAGCAACGACACAAGGACCACTTAAAGACTCCTTTGCACAATAAATTGCATGCGCAGTTCCTAATGCTTCTTCTTGAATATATACAGAACCTTTCGCTCCCAATTCGTTGGCGATTTTTAATAATTTTTCTTCAGTATCTGTAGGAAATCCTTTTGCTGTAGGACCAATAATAAATGCTATTTCATCAATTTTTTCATCTATAACAGAGGCAATATCTTCTACTAAACGTTGCACAATTGGTTTCCCTGCTATAACGGTTAATGGCTTCGGAACCGTAAGAGTATGAGGTCTTAAACGAGATCCAATTCCAGCCATTGGGACAATAATTTTCATTTTATTTTTTTTTTAATTATAGGATGCAATATACTATTAATTAAGAGATTTTAGACTTTAAAAAACCGCAAAACAACCGTTAAAACAGCTTTATTGTTCCCTATTTACAAGGAGAGACATCCTTGTAAATAGGGAACTGTAAATTTCATCATAAATAGGGATTGACAAGTACCTTTAATTCCCCTATTTTTACAGTAAACTACTCATAATATAATCCCCCAAATAATCATTTTTATAAATGATATCAAAAACCCAAGTTAACGCTTGGGTTTTTTGTTTCTTTGCAAAAAATAAATTTATTTCTGTGAATTATTTATCAGTAGAAAATATCTCGAAATCTTATGGAGAACGTGTCTTATTCGAAGACATCTCTTTTGGAATTAGTAAAGATCAAAAAGTTGCTTTTGTAGCGAAAAATGGAAGTGGAAAAACATCTATCTTAAATATTATTGCGGGTTTAGATGTTCCTGATTCGGGACAAGTTGTAAGTAGAAAAGGAATTTCTATTGCTTACTTGGCTCAAAAGGATGACATTAATCCAGATTTAACTATTGAAGAAACTATTTTCGCGACTGATAATAAAATTCTTTCTATTGTTAATCAATACGAAAGTGCTTTAAAAAACCTTGATGATGGTGACGCTTACCAAGCTGCATTTGATCTAATGGACCAGCACAATGCTTGGGATTTTGAAACACAATACAGACAAATTTTATCAAAATTAAAGTTAGACGATTTAACTTTAAAAGTCGGTTCTCTTTCTGGAGGACAAAGAAAACGACTGTCTTTAGCAATTGTTTTAATTAATAAACCCGATTTACTAATTCTAGATGAACCTACAAATCATTTAGATTTAGAAATGATAGAATGGCTAGAAGCATTTTTTGCAAAAGAAAAAATCACTTTATTTATGGTTACTCACGACCGTTACTTTTTAGAGCGTGTGTGTAATGAAATTTTAGAATTAGACGAAGGTAAAATATATAAATACAAAGGAAATTATTCTTACTATTTACAAAATAAAGAAGAACGTTTAGCTTTAGAAGCAACTAATTTAGGTAAAAGTAAAAGTTTATTTAAGAAAGAATTAGAATGGATGCGAAAGCAACCAAAAGCGAGAACTACGAAATCGAAATCTAGAACAGATGATTTCTATCAAATTAAAGAAAAGGCACATCAACGTAGAAAAGACCATCAAGTTCAATTAGAGATCAATATGGAACGTTTAGGAAGTAAAATTCTTGAGCTTCATAAAGTGTCTAAGTCTTTTGGAGATAAAAAGATTTTAGATAATTTCGATTATGTTTTTAAACGTGGTGAACGTGTTGGAATAATTGGTAAAAACGGAACAGGAAAATCATCTTTTTTAAATATTATCACAGAAAAGGCTCCTTTAGATTCTGGTAAAGTTATTTTGGGTGAAACTGTAAAATATGGTTACTACACACAAGCAGGAATCAACATAAAAGAAGGCCAAAAAGTTATTGATGTTGTAAAAGAATTTGGAGAATTTATTCCGCTTTCTAAAGGAAGAAAAATTTCTGCTTCACAATTATTAGAACGCTTTTTATTTGATAAAAAGAAACAATATGATTTTGTTGAAAGACTTTCTGGAGGTGAGCAAAAACGTTTGTATTTATGTGCTGTTTTAATTCAGAATCCGAATTTTTTAATTTTGGATGAACCTACAAACGATTTGGATGTTGTTACGCTAAATGTTTTAGAAAATTTCTTATTAGATTACCCAGGAAACCTTTTGGTTGTATCTCACGATAGGTATTTTATGGATAAAATTGTGGATGCTCTTTTTGTTTTTAGAGGTGAAGGAATTGTAGAAAACTTTCCAGGAAATTATTCAGATTTTAGAGCCTATGATAATTCTCCTACGAAACAAGTCGCTGAGAAAAAAGTAGTTGAAAAGGTTGAAAAAAAAGAAAATAAAAACGCTTTAACTTTTAATGAAAAAAGAGAATTTGGTTCTTTAGAAGCAGATATTGAAAGGCTTCAAAAAAGAAAAGCAAAAATTGAATCTCAGTTTTTAAATGTGGAGATTGCAACCGAGGATATTGCTGCAAAATCTGAAGAGTTACAAGAAACAATATCAAATTTAGAGCAAAAAGAAGAACGCTGGTTAGAACTTTCTATGAAATTAGAAGGTTAATCAACTTTAACGATATCTTCTTCTTTTAATAAGTCTTCATTGTTAAAACGCAATAAAACTTGTGCAACAGCAATTGTATCTTTTTCACAATAGGTAACAATTCTTTGCAGATCTTTTTCTTTGTAATAAACATGGGCAACTTCACTACCATTAATATCATCTTTTGGCGAAGGTATTCCTAAAATTGAAGTCAATAGTTTTAAGGAAGTATAGTGTTTGTAATCACCAAATTTCCATAATTCTAAGGTGTCTAAATGCGGTACTTCCCAAGGTTTCTTACCGAATAAATTTAATTTTCCAGGCAATTCTATTTGATGAACAATCATTCTTCTTGCGATAAATGGAAAATCAAATTCTTTTCCATTATGAGCACATAAAACATTTGCCTTATTTGCAAAATGATTGTCTAACAGCCCTTTAAAATCAATTAAGAGTTTGTGTTCATCGTCACCATAAAAAGAAGTTAAACGCAATTGTTTATTCTTCTTCACATCCACAAAATAACCAACAGAAATACAGATTATTTTCCCGAATTCAGCCCAAATCCCTGCTCTCTCATAAAATTGTTCTGCAGTAAATTCGTCTTTACGTTGATATTTCGTTTTTTGCTCAAAAAGTTCTTGAATTGTTTTAGAAAGGGAATTCCAGTTTTCTTCTTCAGGGACCGTTTCAATATCTAAAAACAAGATATTGTTTAACTTATAGGTAAGGTTCATAGCGTATTAATTTTTCTTTTTCAGACGAAAGGTAGTAAAAAAATAAAAGCCCCAAAAATTAATTTGGAGCTTTTATCGTAAGAAAATTTTAAAGAGTTTTATCTGATTACTAATTTTTTAGTAGCAGTTTTACCATCTTCAGTTACTTTTAAAATGTAAATTCCAGAAGAAATAGTAGAAACATCAACTTCTGATTTTACACCAGAAAAACTTGATGAAAGCATTTTTTTACCTAAAACATTAAAAATAGCAAACTCTTTTTTACTATTACTACTAGTTGTAATAGTAAACGTATTGTTTGAAACCGGGTTTGGATATGTTGCAAAGCCTTCTATTAAATTTCTTTCAATAGATAAAGTTGTTGCAGCAAAAGTTGTTGCAATCCTTAGGTTGTCAACAAGGATTCCTTCATTTAAATCAGAATCTGATTGTCTAAATACGAATGCAACCATTGAGTCACCTGGGGCTGCTTCATCTGTACCTAAAATTGAAGTATCTCCTTCAACCGCTGCATCTACCCAAAGTTCCGCTATGTTATTATCTTGATCATACTTTACTGTTGCTCGATAGCTAGTTCCATAAGAAAGATCTGTTGCCCATGTTGCATCTGCTGTACTTCCCTTCGTAGAAATACCAACTGAAAAATCACCAGCAGCCGAAGGAGGAACTATATCAAGACGTGCTCTATAACCATATTCCATATCTTTAAAATGAGCAAAATACTCAGCATCCGTACCTGAAATAGGACTTCCTGGATCCACCACAGTAAAATCAAGTGCATAATAAATATTTCCAGCAACTGGAATGAATTCTAAATTTGCATCTTCGCTAGGCGTACCGTGTTGAATCAATGCCTGACCAGATACAACCATTAAATCACCCATTGTACCACCATTATTTACCCATAAAGGACTATCAATCAAACTTCCATCAGAGTATGTAAAATCATCAGTTATTGGTAGAGATAGACAAACCGGACTAACTAAATTACTATAAAGATCACAAGAACTCGTTGCATCTCCTATTATATTAATAATTACATCTGTACCTTCTGTCATTCCTGTAAATGTAATTGTTCCTGCTGCAGTTGTATCTGGATTATCTCCAGCAACTGTAACTCCTGAAGGTGCAATAATAGTATAAGCTGTACCATTATTACCTCCTGTAAAAGCTATTGTACCACTAAAAATGTCCGTATCACTTGTTATCGCATCACAGGTTGTGGTTACATCTCCTAAAACTAAGTCACAAGAGTAAGCAACTGAAAAAGTAACTGTTTCATTTACTGCAGGAATAATAGCGGTATGCGTATTATCTACTAACTCCATATAAATTGTATAAGAATTTCCCGGGGCAACAGTTATACTTTCATCGTTCGTATCGTATTTCATTGATTGAGTAACGGCTGCATCAGAATTTTCTTGTAAAGTCCAATGAATATGACCATCTACACCCGAACCATTTAGTTCGCCAACCACAAAATTAGAAGTAGAAACAGTAACATCTACGGATGTCGTTGCATCTAATATTGCACCATCAGAAGGTGAAGAAATATTTATAGAAGCTACAGATGAGCTTGTTATTGTAAAATTCGTTGTTATAGCGTCTGCAGAAGAAGAATTATTTCCTGTCCAATTAGAAGCAGTAGAAACGGCTGCCAAAATATCGGCTTTAGTACCTGAAGTTGTTCCTGAATAATAAATATTATCAAACTCAGCTTCTGGACCGGTGCCAGATCCTAGAGTGACTGCATTTACTCCATCTGTTAAGCCTTGTGGCAAATCTGTTTGGTTAGAATCATTTGAGTTCGTTTGCCAAACAGTACTATTTCCTGCAGCTGCAAATATAAAAGTTGGTGAAGCTGTATCACCTTGGTAAGCCAATATTTGATCCCCACTACTAGAAATATTTAAATCACTACTACCATCTAAAATAAAATCAGTTGTACCTCCAACGCTATATCTAATGTTGGTTCCTTTTGTAATTCCACCTGCTGGTGCTGTATAAATAACAGTACCTTCTCCAGATCTAATTGCTGTTCCTGTATACCCATTATCTGTAAATCTAATTACTGTACCAACTTCTAAATCCATTAAAGGGATAAATCTAAAACCATCAGGTGCATCACCTTGCATCTCTATAATAACAATATCTCCAGCTGATAAAGTTGTTTGCCCAAAAGACAATCCACTTAAACAAAGGGTTAATAATAAAGTAAAAAAGTAATTTTTTTTCATGTTTTTTGTTTAATTCAATTAAGTGTAAATATAGGAAATATTTATTTTTATTACTAATTAGCAATTCGTTAATTAATTGTTAACCAAATAGAAAAAAAAATTAGGCATCTGAATTTCAGCATTCTACCCAGTGTTATTAAAAAGTAAAGTAAACCGCACAAGATTAAATGATTGTTAAGAACTTGTTATTCTAATAGAATTAGCTGTATTTTTGATACTTATCTTTTAAAGAGATTATGAATAAGAACGATATTAAAATTTTATTGGTTGATGATGAACCAGACATTCTAGAAATTGTTGGATATAATTTAAAAAATGAAGGGTATCAAATATTTACTGCTAATAACGGACTAGAAGCTATAAAATCTGCTAAAAAAAATGTTCCTCATTTAATTTTATTAGATATTATGATGCCAGAGATGGATGGCATTGAAGCTTGTGAAAAAATTAGAAAAATAAAATCTTTAGAGAATGTAATTATATCATTTTTAACCGCTAGAGGAGAAGATTACTCTCAAGTTGCAGGTTTTGAAGCTGGTGCAGATGATTACATTACAAAACCTATAAAACCAAAAGTTTTAGTAAGCAAAATAAAATCTTTATTAAGGAGATTAAAAACCAAAGAAGAAAGTGACGAGATTTTTAAAATCGGAGACATTGTTATTGATAGAGATGAGTACGTTGTTTATAAAGCTGGAAAAAAGATTTCTCTTCCAAGAAAGGAATTCGAGCTCTTTTCTCTACTAACATCAAAAACAGGAAAAGTATTTAAAAGAGAAGTTATTTTAGATACCGTTTGGGGAAATGAAGTCGTTGTTGGGGGTAGAACTATAGATGTGCATATTAGAAAACTACGTGAAAAAATAGGTGACGATCATTTTAAAACGATAAAAGGAGTAGGCTATAAATTTGTACTAGAAGACTCCGATAAATAAACAAATAAACACTTTTTTGAAACTAAAAAAAACTTACTCATACGCTCTTTGGTCTGCAGTGTATTTAACATTGCTCTCTGTCACTATAGCTGCAATTTCATATTTTATATTTAGTAAATACTTAGGGGTTACAAGTCTTTTAATTTCTATAACAGCACTTTTCTTAATTTCATTTTTTATCATTCAATATAGAGCTGAACGATTTATTTATAGGCGTTTAAGGAAAATTTACGAAGAAGTTTCTATCTTAAACGTAAACGATCTTAAAAAAGAATCTACAACAACAGATATAGAAAAGCTTTCTAAAAGCATGCAGAAATTTGTAGAAGGTAAACGTTTAGAAATACAACATTTAACAGAAAGAGATTCTTTTAGACGTGATTTTTTAGGCAATGTTGCTCATGAATTAAAAACACCACTTTTTACGGTACAAGGCTACATTTTAACCTTAATGGAAGGTGCTGTAAATGATAAGCAAATACGAATGAAGTATTTAGACAGAGCAAATAAAGGCGTAGAAAGATTGGTTGCTGTTACAAAAGATTTAGATATGATTGCCAAATTAGAAAATGATGGTATGAAACTAAATATTGACGTATTTAACATTCTTGAACTTATTCAGAATGTGTTTGATTTGCTTGAAATGAGATCAAAGAAAAGAAATATTACACTCCAGTTTGATCAAGTTTATGAATTTCCTGTTTTTGTAAAAGGAGATATTGAAAAAATTGAACAAGTACTTATTAACTTAATTGTAAACTCTATTAAATATGGGAATCCTAATGGAACCACCTTTGTTGGAGTTGAAAATTACAATGACACCAAATTCATTATTAAAGTTATTGATAATGGAGAAGGTATCAAACAAGAACATATTTCACGTTTATTTGAACGATTCTACAGAGTAGACCAAAGTAGGTCTCGTGAACAAGGAGGGTCTGGTTTAGGGCTTTCTATTGTAAAACACATCGTAGAAGCCCATGATGAAAACATCTTGTTAAAAAGCACTTATGGAGAAGGTTCAGAATTTTCTTTTACTCTTGAAAAAGCTAGATAATTTTCAGTATTACACTAAATCAAAGCCTATATCTTTTCTAAAATTTATTTTATCAAAATGAATTTTATTGATGCTTTTATAACTTTTTTCTAAAGCTTCTTCAATAGTCTCACCAAAAGAAGTGATCGCCATAACTCTTCCTCCAGCTGTAACTACTTTATTGTCTTTTATTGTAGTTCCTGCATGAAAAACGATGGATTCTTCTACGGATTCAAAACCAGTAATTTCTTTATTTTTCTCATACGCTTCTGGATAACCTCCAGAAACTAACATCACAGTTACTGCTGTTTCTTCTATTACTGAAAATGATTTTTTATCTAAAGTTTGATTAGCAACACCTTCAAATAAATCAAATAAATCTGACTCTATTCTCGGCAAAACAACTTCTGTTTCTGGATCACCCATCCTTACGTTGTATTCAACTACAGACGGATTTCCGTTATCATTCATCAATCCAATAAAAATAAAACCTCTGTAATCAATTCCGTCTTTCTGTAAACCAGCAATTGTAGGTTTTACGACTAATTCTTCCACTTTATTTAAAAAAGATTCGTCTGCAAACGGCACAGGAGAAATTGCTCCCATTCCACCAGTATTTAAACCAGCATCTCCTTCACCAATTCTTTTATAATCTTTTGCTGATGGTAAAATTTTATAATTCTTTCCATCTGTCAACACAAAAACAGACAATTCTATTCCTTTTAAAAATTCTTCAATTACAACTGTTGATGAAGCTTCACCAAATTTCTGGTTCGCAACCATTTCTTCTAATTCAACTTTTGCTTCATCTAAAGAATTTAAAATCAGAACTCCTTTTCCTGCTGCTAAACCATCAGCCTTTAAAACAAAAGGAGGATCTAAAGTTTCTAAAAAAGCAAAACCTTCTTCTAGGTTTTCTTTTGTAAAGGATTGATATTTTGCAGTTGGAACTCCATGTTTTTGCATGAATTGTTTTGAGAAATCCTTGCTTCCTTCTAATAATGCTCCGTCTTTTTTAGGCCCAATAACAGAAATGTTTTTTAAATCAGTATCCGCTAAGAAGAAATCATGAATACCTTCAACCAAAGGCGCCTCAGGACCAACAACAACCATTTGAATATCATTTTTTAAAACAATATTTTTTACCGCTAAAAAATCGGTTGGATTTATATTGATATTCGTAGCGATTTTATGTGTCCCTGCATTTCCAGGGGCAACAAAAAGTTGATTGATTTTATTGCTTTCTAAAAGTTTTAAAGTAAAAGCATGCTCTCTACCTCCAGATCCTAAAATAAGTACATTCATTTTTGCTGTATTGTTGATGTTGTTGTGAATGCAAATATATTTTAAATTCTTTGGATTTCTGCTTTCAAAAGAAAGACATTTTTACTTAAACCTAAATTATTAAGACAGCGATGTTTTAATTAAAAATTCCACTTTAAGAAATATTTAATTGCGGATGAAAGATGATATATAAATAGTTTTACACTTTTTGATGAGCCTTTTTGATGTTGATGCATAATTTCAACATTTGGAAAATACAATATCTTTTTTTCTGTTTTATTAATTTTTCTACAGATGTCTGCATCCTCCATGTATAAAAAATAACGCTCATCAAAGCCTCCCAAAGATTTAAAATCTACTGTTTTAAAAAGCATAAAACATCCATGAATAAATTCTGGATAAAATGATGTGTCTAAATTTTGATTTCTGTACTCATTCTTTATAATTTGATTTTTTGAAATTTTTATTTTTCTGTTTATCAAGTCAAAAAAAGTTGGATTCTTTCTACAGACGTATTGGTTTTCTTTATTTGGGAGAATAACTTTTGGGGTTATAAAAGAAACATCAGAGTTGTTCTTAAGCCCATTAATTAAAACTGGAATTACATCAGAAGAAAAGGTGACATCTGGGTTTAAAATTAAATGAAAATTAGCGTCTAATTTATCTATAACTAAATTATGTGCTTTTCCAAAACCAATATTTTTCCCAACAAAAAGGTATTCTATTTCTGGGTGTTTAAAATGTTTTTCTAAACTATTTTTCGGTGAATTATCTATTAAGAAAAGTTTCTTTTCTAAAGGTGTATTTAAAAAAGAATCAACTGTCTTTTTCAGAGTTTCTAAGTCTTCATTAAATAAAACTACTGAAGCTGTTATCATAATTAATATGCTTTTTCTTCTCCTTTAAAAACATTTAAAACTGTTTGAAGAATAATTTTAATATCTAAAAAGAAAGACCAATTTTCTATATAAAAAATATCTAAACGCACCCTATTTTTAATATCTGATCTTTTTTTAATTTCACCTCTATAACCACTTACTTGCGCTAAACCCGTAATACCTGGTTTTACAATATGTCTCTTTAAATAGTCATTTACATCTTTCTGATATTCTAAAGATAATATTTCTAAATGTGGTCTCGGACCAACAACACTCATATCTCCCAACAAAACATTAAAAAATTGAGGCAATTCATCCATGCTAGTTTTTCTTAAGAACATTCCCGTTTTGGTAACTCTTATATCGTATTTTGTAGTGTGACCTTGATCTGAAAAATTATTTATTTCCATAGATCTGAATTTGTAGCATATAAACTCTCTGCCATTAATCCCCTCTCTTTTCTGCTTAAAAATTAACGGCCCTTTAGATTCAAATTTTACTAAAACCCAAAGAATTGGTATAAGCCATGATAAAATAAAAATACACACAAAAAAAGAAAAGAAAATATCAAAAACTCTTTTAATGTAAAAATTTTCTGCAAACTCAAAAGGAAGTTTACTAACATTTAAAACCATTAGCGTGTCGTTGTAAAACTCTACACTTTGATTTTTACTATACAATTCACTTGAATTTGGGATTAACTTTAAGACAATATTTTTATCTAAAGCGAACTTGTTTATTTTATTTATTTGATCTTTTGTCAATACCGTTAATGAACAATAAATTTCATCAACCGTATTTTGTTTTGCATACTCAAAAATACGCTCTAGATTTCCTAAAAATTCTTTATTATTATACGTTTTGTCAGAGAAAAAACCAAGGTATTTATACCCTAAATTAGATTTGCTTTTAAAAAGCTTAATGATATTCTTAGCTGAATCATCAAAACCAACAACAACTGTTGTTCTGTAATTCTTTCCAACCGACCTATATTTTTTTAAAAGAAAGAACCAAAAAAACTTAAAGAAAGAGATGCTTAAAACAATAGAAGCTAATATTAAAAATTGATTATTTACAATATCTCCTTCTTTAAAAATCCCAAAATAGGCAAAATAACCTAGTATAAATATTAGAAACTGTTTCCCTAATAAAGTAAATAGTCTAAGAAACCTTGTAAATCTATAAACCTTGTAAAAACCAAAAAAATAAGAAGTGATTAACCAAAAAAATGTAACATATGATAGAAAAGAAACATTAAGGTATTGTTCGTCATAGATAAAATACACTATTATATTTATGATAAAAACATCTACAATTATTTGTAATGGCCTTATTAAGTACGAATATCTTTTCTTCAAGCTTGGTTAGTTATTTAAAAACAAATATATTGTTTTAACGTAAAACTTTCAGAATCATTTTATCAATTGTAAAAAAGTTTTTTGCAACCGATTTTTGATGTTTATAATCTACAGGTTTATCTATTAAAATAATAAGAGAATTTATAAGCTCTTTTACATTCCAGCTTGTAACAACAAAATCTAAATTATTATTTTTAAATAATCTTTTCAACTCACTATTATCATCTGTAATAAGAAACACTTTACAGTCTGAAGCTAATAAGTTAGGCAATTTTGAAGGTAAAGACCCTTTAGAAGTCCCTTCTTTTTGTGGAATAATTTGAACATCACTTTTGTGATATAATTCTTCTAAATGTTCTTTTTCTACTAACCCATGAAAATGAATTTTTGAATTCGTATTTATTTTCTTTAATTCATTAAAGGTGTCTCCTGTAGAGAAAAAATGAAAAATAATATTTTCAGTACTTAATGAAGCTTGGTCGAAGAAATTAAATAATTTTTCTGGATTTTGTTTTTCTCCTAAAGCACCCGAATAGACAACATGTTTCTTGTCTTTATCAAAAAGATGCTCTAGATCATTTGTTTGCTTATCTTTTATTGTGATAAATGGGTATTGAACCTCAAGTTTATTTTCATGTAGAGCATATAAATCTTTTGCTTGCTCTTTCATTTCTTTAGAAAGAAAGACTAATTTATTACAACTGCGATAACATTTTCTTTCTATTTTATGGATAAAAAAACGAACAATTTTATTTATAACCCCCTTTTTATCAACAGAATATACTTCCTGTAGATCATGCACCATTCCAACCTTTTTTATTTTTTTATTTAAAAATGGTAAAATTGAATAAAACGCAAAACTCGGTGGAAAAACAGGGATTACAATATCTTTATTTTTTTGATGCTTTCTTATTTTCCTCAAAATAAAGAATGCAAAACTGATCTCTAAAACAATTCTTCTTACAATCGTTTTTTTAGAAAAAAACAAATGCTTCCCACCTCTAATTATTTTAATTCCGTTTAATTCTTCTTGACTTTCTTTTATTTCCCAATCTGGATAAAAAGGATGATAACATAACATCGTTACATTATGCCCATCATTTTTTAAAGCAATCGCAAAATCGGTATTAAATTTCCCTGTAGAAATGGGTTCAGGGTAAAAAAAAGGAGATATTATTAAAATGTTTTTATTATTTTTCACTTAATCGTTCTCTTATAATTTTAGCAAGGTTTCCAATACAAACTTTATTTAAATACAACTTAAAATGCTCTAAATATAAATTGATAAAGCAAGAAACTATATTAATAATATAGTTATTTTTAATATAGGAGTTTTACGTCACCTTTATTAAAAATATTTAATTTTCCATTAACAGTATAATCGGTTATTGGAACTTTAATGGAGTTAAAATAATCTTTAGATATTCTATATAATTCTTCACTTCCGTCTAAATCTGGTAATCCCCAATATTGATTTTTAAAATAATCTTTACTGAAATGGTTCATATCATCTCCTTTAAACTTCTGTACTAAAGGACCTTTTTCAACAACAAAGCTATGATCTACTCCTACAATATTTACTGATTCTGGATTTAAATAAGCTGCAATTTGCAGCGCCGTAAAAGTAACAGTACAGCCAGTAGATAAAACCTTTTCTATATTTTTTTCAATTTTATTTTGATCTTTTAAATTAACAAACAGCACGTTTTTTCGTGGTTTTATCCCTAAGTAAAAGGCTCTTACTGGCAAAATTAAAGTTCTACTCGTTTTGTTGAAGTAATCTTTATTTTGATTAATTACAAAACCATTTACACATGTAATTATATCTGGTCTCCAAGAACTTTTATCATAAATTAAATTTATTTTATTCATTCCGATAGAAACAAAAGAATCTTTTACTTTATCTAAAGGAGTGTTATTTAAGCTTGGTCCATTACCTACTATTAAAACTGGTTTATTTGAAAATTGTTTTAAAATACTCCAATCATTTATATTTTTAAAATATAAATGATACAATAAAAAGTCTAAAAATTTTCTAGGATAATAGGTTAGAATTTTTAAAATTTCAACTAATTTCTCTTTCATTCTGTGTTAATATAATTGCTAATACTACTATAAAAAATACTGTTGGTTCAAAAGAATAAAAAGACGGAATAGACTCTGTAACCCCCATGAATAATAGCATAAATATTAAAATGGAAATAATTTGAGATTTTAATATTCTCAACATTTTTAAAAGTTCAAAAATCAAATATAAAATAATTACAATACCTATAATACCAAAATCTATTATATTTTGTATTAAAAAATTATGTGAAGTTTGGAGATCTTGCTTCTCGAAAATTTTTCGTGAAGATTCTAATAGATTATTTTCAAAACCATTTAATCCATAACCTGTAATAATATGATAATCTGAAAAAACAACGTCTTTTGCTAATGACCAAATTTCGATTCTTGACAATGCTCTACCATCTAACTCACCCGCTCTTTTAAATGAATCAAATAGATTCGTTCCATAAAAAATAAATAAAAACCCAAAAATAAATATCCCAATAGCCCACCAAAAATTTTTAAAAAAAACTAAAAGAGTCTTTAATGAAAACCAATAAATTAAAGAAAAAACTAATGAAAACATTAATATTAGTCGAGAGTCAGCAATAATTAACATGTATAAATAAAACAAATAAATTATTGCATATAAAAGTTTATTTTTAGATAACTTAAAAAAATATAAAACAATTAAAGAGTTAAGTGCGAGTTGTGAAGCGTATATATTTGCTCCTGAAGATAACGGAAAATACACCCTATAACCATAGATACCTAATAAAGACATTATACTATTAATACCTGCTTTTTGATCTCCAAAATAAAGCTCAAAGTAAACCAAATTAGCAATATTAAATATTAAAAAAGTGATCAGTATATAATTAAGACATTGCCTTATTGATTTGTTTTTGAAGTAGGTGAATGTAAAAATAAGCCAAATCCAATAGGTTAATAACACTGCTACATCTCTTAACAAAACATTCCCAAATATTAAACCATGTAGAAATATTGAGAGACATAAAATCAAAGCATAGAAATTATATTTTGAAATTTTAATTAAATTTTTAATGGGTATTCTTTTTATAGTGGAATAAGACATCATAGCAAATACAATTAGAAAAGCTATTATTTTTTGCGGCCCTTCTAAGTATGCAACTATTCGTAATAAAAGTACATAAAAATATATCATTTAATTGTCTTAAAACTTACAACTGCAAACAAGCCTTGAATTATTATAAAGATAGTCATTGCCATAAGTAACCAATATTGTTCATTAAATTTTGGAAAAATAAAAGGTAATAAATATACAGTAGTAATGCCTATATATTGTGTAAAATTTAATAATTTAAGATTCGACACTTTATTATTATAAAGAAGAATAAAAACTAAGGGCTGAAATGCCATATATATTAAACCAATAAATGATATTTTCACTAACAGCTCGCTATATTGAATATACTTAGGGAAAAATAAATCCAAAATCTGTGAATTAAAAAGAATAATAACAAGTATTATTCCAAAAACAAATGGAGTTACGGTTTTTAAAATTTTAACATAGGTTTGTTTAACAAACTCTTTATCGAAAATGAAATCTTTTTTTACCGTTATTTTTGATTGCATACCAGAGATCACAGACATCGTAATTAATGTAAATAAATTGTAAAATTGATACATGATATGAGCATAGGAAACAAAAACATCTCCAAAATAAATTTGTCCTAAATATCGAACACAAAAACTAGATAAAAATTCATTTCCTCTTAAAATTGTATAATTCATACCTAATCTTAAATCTATAAAAGAAAAATCCTTAAACCTTATTTTGAACGTATTTATTTTAAAATTAAACTTATTCTTAAATAAAATTAAACTAGTTATAGCTGTTATTAAAACTGTTAAAAACAGAGACATTACTATTCCTATTAAGCTAGTATAAAAGTAAACACTAATAATACCGGTGACAAAAAAGATAAAATAAAATAGAAAATCTTCAATAAAAATAGAAAGATAAACTGAGTTATCTGATTTTGAAAATTCAGAGATATTTCTAATTATGATAAATAACAATATTGAAGGAAACATTAATACTGCTATTAACAAATTATCAAAAATAAAAAAAGAGGCTATAGAAGATAACAATCCTAAAGGAATAAAAGTAAAAAGAATATTACTAGAAACTTTAGCTGGCCATTCTTTTTTATCAATTAAACTATCTCTTACTTCATTAAAATAAATTATATACAGATTATTTGCAGAAAAGAAGGTTAGCATTCTTAAAGTAGTCCAAAATATGGCAAAAGCCGCAAAATCCTTAAACGAAAGTTTGTAAGCAAAAAAGGATGTTAATAGTAGGAATAAAAATCTTCCAAGAGTTTTACCAAAGAGATTTATTAACCCTAAATTATTTTTTATGTATGTATTAAATAGTCTTTTCAAATTACTCTTTTATTAATTTTTCTCTATTACTAAATAATAGAATTAACATAAATGTAAAAAACATTAAACCCAAATGTCTAGATAAAATATTTTCTGTTAAGCAATTTAAAACTATAATTATACAAAATGATAACTTAGGTGCATTTATTGGTTTTAGTGATATTTTAAATAAATATAATATAAAGATTAAAAAGGTAAATAAACCGACGAACCCTGTAGCTAGAAGAAAGTACAAATAATTATTATGTGTATTTAGTTTTTCATCTAATGCAATTTGAAGCTGTTCATTGTTGTTTTTAACATAGGGGGTTAACGCACCTTTTTCAACTTGAACTCCCCAAAAATATAAACTTTTATCCGATTTACTGCTATATACATAATCTCCTTTATCATTAGGTAATCCTATTAAAGCCAAACCATTTCTCTTTAAGTTAACAGTAATAGAGCATCTATACCAATTATTAGAAAGCTTCTTGATTTCTGCTTTTTCAACATTTAACTTTTGAAATAACTTTCCTTTTTTCACATCAAAAACAGCTCTTTGATCTAGTTCTCCAAGTCTTAAAATTATCTTATCAAAATTACTTTTCTTTACAAAAATCGAAAAAGTATATACCCCTTCTTTTTCAACTTTTACTTCGGAACATATATTATGAGAAACATCTTTAAATAAATTATCTAAGACAATTAAATCAGCATTATTATTGTTTTTTGGTGAGGTTTCTTCATTCGCAATAATATGTATATTATTTTTATGCCAATATTTATGATTAAATTCTTCCGAAAAATATAAAATATTTTTACTTTTATGAAGAGATAATCTGTTTTGATATTCCTCATTTAACTTGTCCTGAACATCTCCTATACCAAAACCAAATAACACTTCAGAAAAATTGCTTTTTCTAACAATATTAACAACCGATTTATAAACTTCATATCTTGTATCATTCACTTCATATTTTTTGTCATTCGTTAAAGATTTAACAAAGTTAAACCCTCTTTGCACATCAACATCTTTTGACTTTATATTTAAAAAAACAGCAGAAGAAACTAAAAATAAAACGAACGCAGATAAAAATATTTTTTGCTTTAAATTTAAATATAGTAGTAATACAACACTTAATAAAAGAGCAATTACGTTAGGGAAAGAAAAGGCATAAAACACCCAAAATGAAAAATAAATGAACCCCAATAAATACAGTATTTGTATAAAATATTTTTTTGAAGTACTTTTAAAAAAAGTATGCAAAGAAAAAATTGCACACAATACAAAACCCATCGAAAAATAGGGTTTATGAACTAAAAAATAAGGACTATATAGGTTCTTATTAATTATGAATTGAAACTTATCATAATCGAGTAAATAGTGCTTTAAACTAAATTCTAATCGATCAGGATTACTTAAAAAAAGGTACGTAATAAAAACTGTATACATTATATTTATACAAATAAAAAGTATAAAAATAGAAGACACCTTTTTTTTTGATATCCTAAAATCTACAAATGATATAAGAAAAGGGATGATTAATAATGGGACAAATTGTATAATCCTTTTAAAGGATGCATCTTTATTTGATGAGTAAATTATTGAAATGATGAGCATTAAGAAATAAGCTGTCATCAGCAAAAATTTCAAAAAACTCTTTCTTGTAAAATTTACATTCTTGTTTAAGATTGCACTAACAATAGAAATCAAACAGAATGCAAACAGAATTTTTGAAGACCAATCAAATTTTAACAAAGGATAAAACCCAAGAAGGCTTAAAAAAAATATCTGTAAATGATAAAGTTTAGCTTTCAATTTTAATAAGGTTTAATAAATTATTTACTGCCATAGACCCTTGTCTTTGAACACTTTGATAAGTTCTAGAACCTACATGAGGTGTAATTACAATATTATCAACTCCTCTTAAAACCTCACTATCTAACATCGGTTCATGAGCTAAAACATCTGTTAGGTATGCTCTTATTTTATTTCCCTTAAGACCTTCTATTAAAGCTACTGAATCCACTAACATTCCTCTTGCAGTATTAATAAGAATTGGATTTCTTTTTAACTTATTAAAGATAACCTCTCTACTAATCAAATTTTCTGTTTTAGGTGTATGCGGTAAATGTAGACTAATAACATCTGCTTGCTCAAATATCAAATCTAAGGAATCTACAAAAGTAACCTCATCATATTTTGATAAAAAAGCTTCGTCTTTATATAAATCGAAACCAAGAACTTTCATACCTAAAGCACTAGATTTTTTCGCAAGTTCTTTACCAACTGCGCCTAAACCTATAATACCAATTGTTTTACCTTCTATTTCATTGCCAACCCAGCGTTTCCAACTTCCAGATTGAACTGAATTATGTTGTACGTGAATATTTTTTTCGTAAGTGAATAATAATGCTAAAACATGTTCTGAAACAGATATTTGATTTACTGCAGGGCAATTTGTTACAGGAACATTATATTCTTTTGCCGCTTTTAAATCTATCCGATCTAAACCAACACCATATTTACACAAGTACTTAAGTTTACCTTGTACCCCTTTTTTAATTACAGCCGCGGTATATTCATCATCACCACAAATTACAGCATCATAGTTTTGTATAATTGGTAATAATTCAGCTTCTAATATTGGACCTCTAAGAGTATCAATCTCAAAACCTTGACTATATAACAAATCTTGATGAACACCTGGTGTATCTTGAAATGATGTGGTCGTTAATAATACTTTCATAATTTTTGAAATAACTAAATATTGTTTTTAAAATTTTCTTCAAATTCAAAGAAATCTTTGAATCTGTTTCCATCATAATTCTTGAAAATTTCTTTATTTTCTTCATTTTCCCTTAAAGCGAAATGTAAATTCGAGAATGTTGCTGCATCTAAATCTGTAGTTGCATCTCCAATAAATAAAGTTTCTTCTCTTTTTAAATTATGCTTTTTCAATAAATATTCTGTCCAATAACGTTTATTTTTAGGTGAACCATGGATCCCTAAAAAATAATTTGTCAAACCTCTTTCCTTCGCTATAATTTCAATTTCAGAAGTTGGTGTTCCTGTGATTATCCAAAAATTTAATTCTTTAGAATATTTTTTTATAAACGCATTTACCCCCGGTACTTCTTTAGAAACAATTACTTTATTTAACACTAAATCAGAAAATTGTTTCGCCAATTCATTTACGCTATCTTCAGAAAGATCTTTATTAAAAAATTTCTTTTCCCAATACTTAAATTTTTCAAATCGAGAAACACCTCCGTGTTTAATATGGTAGTCTACTACTTGGTTTGCAATTTCTTCTCCATATTGAAAATACATTTCTCTAAAAGCTTCTGTTTTTGCACTTACGGACTCTGCGATTACTCCGTCAAAGTCAAAAAATATATTTTTAATTTTCATATTACACTCCAATAATCCAGTTTGTTTTTGAGTTAAGAAGTTTTGTTATTGGGTATTTTAAACCTTCACCACAAATTATCTCTTCAAAAATTTCTTCTTTTTCTTTCCCTTTAATTAGAATTATACTTTCCTCACAATTTAATAATGTGGGATAGCTTAATGTTATTCTAAAACTATCTAATTGAGGTACGTAATTTTTTACAACAAAATTATCTTGCTCATTTAATGCTTCTGTATTTGGAAATAAAGAGGCTGTATGACCATCTTCACCCATTCCTAAAATAATTAAATCAAATTTTGGTAAGTTTGGTTTTACAAACTTTAAATTCTTTTCTATTTTTTCACGATAAGAGATAACGGTTTGATCTAAAGAAAGATTTTCTTGAAGCATCGGAAAATTAACACTTGAAATATCTTTAAAAAAAGAGGCATTAATGTTTTTATAATTACTCTCGTCACTATTTACATTTACAAAACGTTCATCCACCAAGAAAAAATTAAATGTATCCCAATTCAACTTAAACCCTTTCAAAATATTTAAAATTGGTATCGGAGTACTACCTCCCGACAGCGCAATATTAATTACATTTTTATGCGCTATTTTTTCTAATTTTTCTTTTATAAAGTTCGCTGAAAATTGATTAAAATTTTGAGTATCAATTGTAAATATATTTTGATCTTTATTTTTCATTTTCATGAACAGCTCTAATACATTCTAATAGACCTTGTCCCATATCAATATGTGGATTCGCTGTTAATTTTCTACTTAAAGAAGGTTCAAAAGAATATGGGGTGAATTTATAATGATTGTTATGCTTATTAAAGTTATACTTTATTTCAATTTTATTGTTTAAAATTTCGTTTATCATATTAAACAATTCAGAACGTT